>Ga0105047_10001928_pt1 | contig 37313 bp, 36 predicted proteins | sample MAT04_FD_78384 | JGI IMG/M metagenome (GOLD analysis project Ga0105047, IMG submission 78384) | Freshwater microbial communities from Lake Fryxell liftoff mats and glacier meltwater in Antarctica - MAT-04 (megahit assembly) | ecosystem: Environmental > Aquatic > Freshwater > Ice > Liftoff... | reverse complement strand
ATAGTTCAACTCATAGAAGGAACACACAAGACAACTCCCGCTTGAATCCTGGACTCTGTTTACGTTTTAATAACAATACAGATGAAAAATTGGTTACTTCTAGTGCTCATTTGTGGTGCTACTATTTTGGCAATTTTTCTGTACTCAAAAATTCACATCTTTCAGTCAACTAACAACGCTGCCATAAAGCCAGTAGTGATTATTATTGGTGACTCAAATTCAGACGTTCAATCAATCACACAAGTGAGAAAGTGGAGCCAAGACTATGCTCTCGCTCATCAACAGGATAAAGTAGTATTGAATATGGCAATTGGTGGCCACGCAGTTGAAGACTTTAATATTGAAGAGGTCTTTCAAGAGTTAAAAACACAAGTTCAAACGCTTCCACCCCAGTCTCCCATTCTTTTTGTTACCATGCTGGGAACAAATAATGCAATCATGAGCAATAAAATTGCTTCGCCAGAACAATTTGTTTCAAATTACGCGAAATTGCTACAGAAGTTGGTTGAAATGACCAAATCAGACTCTGTCATTATTGGTTCAATTCCTCCCGCATATCCACTACCAGGAAATCAAGTTGCCTACGAGCCAAACTTTAAAGCGTACTTGCTCATTGACCAGTTTAATATTGAACTGGAAAACTGGGTAAAGATGCAAAAGAAAATTGGTACAGCAACTCTTACATTTGTGCCTATTTTGCCAAAAGAAGCATACGGTGTGGAACGCATAGCTGATTTTTTAATCTTTGACGGAGTTCATCTAAATCAGAGTGCTCAAGAAATTGTAGGTGAGCGAATAAATTCAGCAGTCGAGTCAGCGCTCAAGACAAAGTAACATGCTGTCAAACTCTGGTGATTGTGTTCTAAACTTCGAAGCCTTGAGTCATCCCTAGCTCCGTTCGTCATCTGCTGGTATAATTTGCTCCACTGTCAGGGTAGCTCAACTGGTTAGAGCGCCACACTCATAACGTGGAGGTTGGGAGTTCGAGTCTCCCCCTTGACACACATCTGTTTTCCTGAAGAATGTTACCTGATGAGAGCTCAAAGGTATTGGCGATTTATTCTGTACTTCCTCTTGGGTGTTGGGCTTCGTTTTTGGAACTTCCAAAATACTCTGTACTTTATTTATGATCAAGGGAGAGACGCTTGGGTTTTTGATAAAATTGCTCAGGGACATCCCGTTTTAGTGGGTCCGACGAGTGGGCTAAGCGGATTTTTCTTAGGACCACTTTGGTACTATATTGGCTTGCCGGGATATGTTCTATCTCAAGGAAACCCTTACGGTATTTGTCTGTGGTACATGGCAATTTCTTGCGTTGCTTTGCCGCTGTACTGGTATTTGGCACACCGGTTGTTCAAAGAACGGTTTTGGGCAATTTTATTGGCGATTACCCTGGCAATTATTCCCGGCAGCTTAACCGCTAGTTTAATGATCTGGAACCCCCTTTTATCTGTACCATTAATCTTGGGAGCATTCATTGGTCTGTGGCAATCTCGAATAAGAAACTCCAGACTTTGGCTAACTCTTGGCTTTTTGTGCTTAGCACTGACACTTCAAAGTGAGTTTGCCTATGCCATCTTCTTTATTGTGCCATTGTTCTTGGCAATTCCCTGGATTAGACAGAAGTTTGATTGGAAAGACTTCGCGGCAGTGGTTTTAGTCACTGGAGTCACTCTTCTACCTCAACTAGGCTTTGAGGGTCGAAACCAGTTTATCATGACAAAGTCTTTGTTAAAAAACCTCACTGAATCAACTGGCTCGGTTTCATGGGAACAACAATTTCGACAACGGCCCACCCAACTCTTGGAGGCAACCCAACATATTTTGATTGGGGATACTAACCGCGCTCCCTATCTTTTTCCCATCTTGATTCTACTCATACTAATTGGAGGCTACTTTGCTCTTCAAGAAAAAGATAACAAACATCAATTTTTATGGAAATTGATTGTTTTATTTGCATTTTTACCCTATCCATTTTACTTGCTTTGGCGAGGAAATAATGGGTACTTTTTCTGGTACTACCTAACGTGTCACTTTGTCTTTCTTTTACCACTCATTTTTAGAGCTTGTCAAAAAATCGTTCAATTGACCAACAAAAATCAAACTTGGACTATTATTTCATCAGCCTTTATTGTATTTATTTTCTTAAATATTGGAGCAATCTCTTGGAGCAATTGGTATGGCACGTCTTACAACGTGATTAACAATGCAGGTCTGTACAAAATGATTTCGGCAGTCGAAACACTAAATCAATGGCATGCAGAAGATGGTGATCAGCCATTTGTCGTCAGAACTTATACGGCTAATGTGTATACTGAGCAGTACGATTATCTTTTTGCTTGGTATGCCAGAAAAAATAACCTGGACATTCCCTCTACTGTCCAAAGTCCAAGTGATAAAACTTGGTATATTTTGATTGAAGTCAGTGATCGCTCAGCCAAAGTTTTATTTGACAAATGGTATGCGGAAGCAACCACTCAAGGTCGTTTAGTAAATCAGCAACAGATTGGAATTCTCCGCTTGGAGAAGTGGCAAAAATAATATGAAACCAAAAGAACCTACCACAATTCAGCGAATTTTCCCGTTTTGGCGATTTTCAAAAATGGAGCTTTTGGGCTTAGTTGGCATTTTCTTCATCGCCATTTTTATTCGATTCTTGGTCATCAGAAATAATGCGGTATTTTTCTTTTTTGACCAGTCTAGAGACGCGACCTCTGTCTATCAAATTACGCACGGTCATCCCATCAAAGTTCAAGGGCCGTCCGCAAGTGGAACGGGTGACAGCATGTATCACGGCGTGTTGTACTACTACTTACTTGTTCCTGCTTACGCACTTGGCCAAGGCAGTCCTCACTTTGCCAGTATGTGGCTAGGCATTGTAACGAGTTTAACTATTTTCCCGTTATTTTTACTTGCAAAAAGCATCAGTCATTCCAGCAAAGTTGGCTACTTGGCAGCGATTCTTTTTGCTGCTTCTTTTGAAGCTGCCCAGATGGGAACTTGGCTATCAAATCCTGGGTTTGCAGTACTGACACTGACCTGTTTGTACTTCTTTGTTTGGCGTATTTTTTATCAGAACAAATCTTCCGAGCTTCCTTGGTTGGCTTTTTTCTTAGGCTTAAGCAATCAATCAATTATCTACTCAGCATATGTGGGAATTGTGCTGGCGTTGATTTACTTTTTTAATCAAAATCGATCTATTGGAGATGAACCTGTGAAAATCTCACTCAAAACCTGGATTGTTTCTGGAGTCGTCTATCTCGCAGCCACAAGCACCATGATCGTAAATCAGGCGCTGCTATTTAGACATGGTCTATTCAATCCATTTTCTACCTTAACCTCGATGAATGATCTGGGGAAAATGCCATTGCTCCAACTGCTTCAAGAAATCTTTGCTCTCTTTTTGAAAAACATTCAGTACGCTTTTATTCCGGGGTCTGCCGTCGTTTCACTTTCTATTTTAGTCATTGGCTTTTTAGCACTCAAAAAATATCCACCTGCGATAAATCAGTTTTTGCTCATTTGGCTTTTGGCACCACTGGCATTGCTTTTGTTAATTTTCCGAAATGGCTATCACGTTATGATTGGCACCACCCCTGTTTTGTATTTGGTCTTAGCATTGGCCATAAATAAGATCCAAGAAATGAAGCTGGGAAAGATTGTCTCTGCTGGAATTATTTGCTTGATTTTAGTCAGTCAACTCATTGGTGGCCGAGCAGTATTAAACAAGCATCAACATCTGGCAGGCCTCCAAGGTGGCACCTTATTGCAAGATGAGTTGGAATTAATTGATGAGACGTACAAGCAGGCTCAAGGTCGGTCTTTTTCCATCTCGACACTCACCATTCCCTATGGTTACAACACGACTTGGGCATATTTATATCACTGGTATGGACAAGAAAAATACGGCTATTTGCCAAGTTATGTTGGCTCAAAACAATCTGGAATTATTGGTGAAGGTTTCTTAACAGAAGCAGAGAAACCAGAGGCACTTCATTTTACCGTTCAAGAGCCAACGCAAGGTCTACCAGAGTACTTTGTCAAAAAGTTTGGTGGCGATCAAGAAAACTTAGCTGGACCACAATCATCAGAAATTCTGTTTGGAACGCTCAGACTCGGTGTTCGAAACACTCCAATTGTCGCTAAACCAGAAGTGATGAAGTAATGTTGCTGAATTTTTTCTTGAACGCATGAAACGTGGCTGATACCAAAAACTCCCCCGCAACTTGCTCAGGGGAGTTTTTTCTGATTATTTTTGTGTCAGTGCATTGCGCAGATACAATTCACATTACATCATTCCGTCCATACCACCCATGCCACCGCCCATTCCTGCTGGTACAGCATCTTTTCTCTCAGGTAAGTCGGTGATCAAACACTCAGTTGTTAAGATCATTGAGGCCACTGAAGCTGCATTTGTTAAGGCTGAGATTGCTACCTTTGCTGGTTCAATCACACCCGCTGCCAACATGTCTTCAAAGGTGTTTGTCATAGCGTTGAAGCCCCAGTTTGGCTTCTTATTGTCTAGGACCATGCGAACCACCCAGCCATCATCCGAACCGGCATTTCTAGCCAAGAGTCTCAAAGGGTCTTCCAAGACAGATGCCACCAAAGTAATACCGTCTTTTTCATCTTGAGTTGCAGCATCTGCAATCAATTTGGTCAAAACACTCTTTGCCCGGAGTAAGACCACTCCACCGCCTGGAATAATGCCTGATTCAATGGCTGCTTTTGTAGCTTCCTTGGCATCTTTTACACGCTCCTGAAGATCTTTCATCTCCACTTCAGTTGCAGCACCAACTTGGATGACGGCTACACCGCCACTAAGCTTGGCTTTTCTCTCAAGCAATTTTTCAGTATCAAAATTAGAGGTTGACGCATCAATTTCATTTTGAATTTGAGCGATGCGACCATCAATATCACCTTTTTTGCCTTTGCCACCAACAATTCGGGTCGAGTCTTTACTCGATCGAACAGAGTCAGCGTGACCCAAGTCTTCAATGACCGCCGTTTTGAGATCTTTGCCTGTGTCAGCAGAGATTAAGTTGGCACCAGTTAAGACTGCAATATCTTGTAACATCGCTTTTCGGCGATCGCCAAATCCAGGAGCTTTAACAGCTAATACATTGAACGTGCCGCGTAGTTTATTCACAACTAAGGTTGTGAGAGCTTCGCCTTCAATTTCTTCAGCAATGATCACAAAACTCTTCGTTACGGCCAGTAATTTTTCTAAAAGTGGCAATAAGTCTTGAATTGAAGAAATCTTCTGATCTGTTACCAAAATATATGGGTTTTCAATCACACTCTCCATCGCGTCTGAGTTTGTGACAAAGTACGCAGAAGCATAGCCCTTGTCAAACTCCATACCATCTTTATGATCGATGGTAATTTCAAATCCCTTACCTTCTTCAACCTCTACAACTCCGTCTTTCCCAACTAGCTTTAAGGCTTCAGCAACTTTTTTGCCGACCATTGGGTTTTGAGCAGAAATCGTAGCAACTTTTTCCCAATCAGATTCTTGTACTGGTTTCGCTAAACGGCGGACTTCAGTCACAACAGCTTCTACAGCTAGGTCAATTCCCTTTTTCATAATCATTGGATTTGAACCAGCAGTTACATACTTCATCCCTTTAACTGCTAGTTGCTGAGCTAAGAGGGTAGCGGTTGTTGTGCCATCACCAGCTGCGTCATTGGTTTTAGAAGCAGCTTCCTTGACCAATTGGGCACCCATGTTTTCAAATGGGTCTTCTAACTTAATCTCTCGAGCTACAGAGACTCCATCGTGAAGCACGGTTGGTGCTCCCCAAGATTTATCGATTGCAACGTTACGACCTTTGGGTCCCAACGTGACGGTAACTGCTGCGGCCAATTTATTAATACCAATCAACATTTTTTGTCGTGCATCATCACCAAATTTAAGCTGTTTTGCTGCCATAAGTTAGTAAATTAGTAATTAGTAGATAGTGGTAAACACTTTCTATTCTCCAAAAACTAATCCTTTCATTAAATTTAATTATTACTTCTTCTTCACTAGTCACTTTGTACTAGTTACCATCAACTACTTAACTACTGCCAACAAATCCTCAAACTTGAGGAATTGATATTCAATATCACCAATTTTAACTTCATTCCCACCCCATTTTTTGTAGATAACTTTATCGCCTTTTTTTACTGGTGATTTGAGCTCTTTAACACCACTCTCCCAGATAGGCTCTCCTACTGCTAAAACAGTACCGTGCTGAGGTTTTTCTTCTGCCTGTTCAGGTAAATAGATACCTGAAACTGTTTGCTTCTGGTTTTCGGCTGGTTGAACCAGGACGTAGCCCGCTAATGGTTGAAGTTGGGTGACAGATAAAGTTCCTGTCATAAAGTCCTCCTTATAAACATACGTATATTGAAATAACACACAATGCCAATTAGCAGATAATATATATAACTGCTAAAATTATGTCAACTGGGCAGTCCTACTTATTAGGACTTGGCAACCAAGCTCGGAGCGACACTGGAAATCGACTGAGGAATAACGGAGACATCTTCCTTGAGAATTGTTTCTTCTTTTCCTTGAGCGTCAATCTTTTTAATCTCAGACAACAGGAAACCTTGGCAATCTAGACCTCGATTTTTGAAGTGTTGATTTAAGTCATCTTTAACGATCTGCTCTACTTGACTACGATTTTGTTTAATTTGATCTAATGTCAATTCAGAAAAAACTGCAGAAATCCGACTCCGTGAAAAAGGTCTAACGACTTTGGAAACTAAATTCTCGCCCAAGTTTTCCCAAAGCTCAGGGGCATTGTGGCGATCAATTCGGAACAGAATGGAGCCTTCGATTGAAATATCTTTTTTATCTTTGGTGGTGGTGATAATTGGCTGATCGCCTAAAGCTTCTTTATTTAAAGAAAAGTCGTAGTCTCGACGAATTGAGTACTCGAGAATTTGAGCGTTAAATAGCTTGGCAACTTGCCAAAAAGGAATTTTTAAATGAAGACCAGGTCCCCAAACCCGTGGCAGCACACCGCGACCTCGGTCGTAAATACAAGCAATATGTCCTGGCGGAACAGAGATAAAAAATCCGCCCACCACTTCGTCAACTAAAAATGAAACAACTAATCGATCGAATTCCATACAGTACCTTATGTTCCACCAGATATGCACGTTGTCGTACGAACCTCGGAGGTCTAGACCTATATTGTACCTTTAAATGGATAAAAGGTGAAGCAGAGGACGATTCGCTCAGGATTGCGGCTGTGCGGCCTGCTGAGCAGCAAGTTCATCTTCGACTGCTTTGGCAGCAACTTTGGCGGCATAGTCTTCTATTCGATATTTAATATATTTATAAATTTGTAAAAGAAAAGAAATAACCAGAGTTGCAATAATAAATACTTTTTTACCGGCAGGCAAATTCAAAAATACCAAAAAGGAGACCAATGGCAACACGAGCTGCAGTCGAACAACCTCACCTTTCATTGGAGGATATGGAGAAGTAAGGATACTCGTTGTCTCTACAACAAAAATCATGACTGACTGAATGACATTCAACCAAAAATTAGATTTTGACAGATCAAACCTACCCAAAAAATTTAAGTTAAATGGCAGTTGAACCTGCGGCATAAATGGATAGATTAAGTGAATGTCCTGACCTTCCAAGCCAGTCGCAAATATCTTCCACAACATCAAGGTAATGGTCGTTTGAACCAGCAGAGAGAAGGCCTCCGCCAAAACGACTTTGGGATGATGTCGAAAGAGTTTTTTACGTTCTTCTCGTTCTCTAATTGGATCTGCACCATAGAGTGTCTCAATTTCTCGAAATCTTCTATCTAATTCTCGGCGCTCAGCCACCCCTTGATCTTCTGCCAACGACATCGGCAAGAGTAAAATTCGAATCACAATTGTCATCAAAATGACGGCCACACCCATATCTGGATTGCCTTGAGTTAAAATTCCTAGTACCCAGTAAAAAAAGACCAGTAGATTTAAAAAGGGTTGATAAATGACTGTGATAAAAAGGTTAACGAGGATCATATTTTTTCATGGAGCATCGAGTGAGCAACCGTAACCATTGCTTGTAAATGCTTACTATACTCCATCAATAACTGGACCGATTCTTTATCAAGACCATCATCTTCTAAATCCAAAGGTAAATGATGAACAAACTCCTCCAACAGTTGATGCAGGGTCAACTCATGTTCAGTCAACCAGGCATCTTTTTTCGTTTTTGAGTACTCACTGACTTGAATAAGCTGGTCAGTAATCCCTTGGAGTTGGTGAATTTTTGTGAAGAGATCAATCTTGAGAGGGACATGCCCTGCTTCATCTTTATAAAATTGCTGTGGAAGATAATTCATCTTTCTCATTATAGCGCATTTGAAAATGTATACGGCTGGTTAATGAGGCGGATGTATCAAAATGGCATAATATAGATCTATAAAAAATGATGAAAACTTCTGTCAGAAATTCTAATTTCTAACATTTTTTTATTAAATTACATATAATTTTTAGATGTTCTAATCATTCTATTTTTACATAATATTAATTTAATACATATTCGTTTTTGATGCATGGAACTAGATATGCCAGCCCAGTGGTAGAATATTATGAGAGTTTTTATGCAGAATTCACTCATCTTAGCCATCGATACCTCTTGTGATGACAGTTCGGCTGCAGTTGTTCGCGGTCAAGAAGTGCTGTCGAATATCATCTCCTCACAGTCTCACGCAGAGTATGGGGGTGTTTTTCCAACTGTGGCTAAACAAGAACACGTAAAAAATACTCGACCCGTCGTAGATCAAGCTTTGAAAACAGCTGGCGCCAACTTCAGTGATCTTGCAGCAATTGCGGTGACGCAAGGTCCTGGTTTAGCACCAGCCTTGGAGGTGGGAATTGCTATCGCCAAAGAATTAGCACTAGAACATCATCTGCCACTGATTTCAGTTAACCACATTGAAGGTCATGCTCTTTCGCCATTGGCGAGGCCAAGTGACAAGTTACTCGAGAAGAATCTTGATGCCTTAAAACAATCTGGGGAAACGATCTTTGATCGCTACTTTGCCAAACCAGTTGAGCAGATGGAGTTCCCAACTTTATCCATTGTCGTTTCTGGTGGTCACACCGATTTTATTTTGATTGAAAAAATTGGCGTTTACCACCGATTGGGCTATACGCTCGATGACGCAGCTGGGGAAGCGCTCGATAAGTTTGGCCGAGAGCTTGGACTAACTTACCCAGCTGGGGCAGAAATTGAACAGCTTGCAAAGCAAGGGAATTCACACAAGTATCCTTTTCCAATTCCGATGACTACTAGCGGGAACTTCAATGTCAGTTTTTCTGGTCTAAAAACTGCGGTCAAAACGATGATTGAAAAAATGCATGCAAATCATGAACTAACTAATCAAGAAAAGATTGATTTATGTTCCTCTTTTCAATATGCAGTTTTTCATGCCATTACGTATAAAGTTCAAAAAATTCAAGCACATTATCACTTTTCAACGATATTCTTAGGTGGTGGTGTAGCAGCAAATCACAGTCTCCGATACGCACTTCACCAGGCAACTGAACGTCCTATTTACGTGCCATACTCCATGGATTTGTGTCGCGATAACGCAGCCATGATTGGATTAGTGGCGAGCTTTAAGTTGGAACGAGGTGAAGTCCTCACAAGTGAAGTAGCAATGAACGGTATTGAGCGATTACCGAAGTGGAGAGTGGATGCCACTGATTAGTTTTGAGTGCTTCAAATCTCGTCCTCCGTGACTGACATTAGGCAACTTTTTAAAAACCCCCGTCTTCAATCTGAGCTTTCAGCTTATGCTCGACAAGACTCCGTTCTTCAAAAAGCAGCAATCCTCATCAAAGCGTTTTTTGACGGAATGAATGATGAATACCAACAGTACGAGCGAAAAAATCTTCCCTTTAAGCGCGCTCGCGTCACTTTAGAATTTATAACTGATGAAGAAAATGACAGGTTGGGTTTCCTTCCTACACGGAATGTCATTTACTTAGCATTCATATTTGTGTTGCACAACACATATGCCATAACCGAATCAAACATGTCTGATCTTATCAATAGATTTACGCTATGGGGTGGCGAAGAGGCAAATCACTCCGTCTACTCTCAATTCAAAAAATCCAAACCGACACTACTCAACTCACCGTTTGAGACTGAAGTAGAACACGTTGTGTCAGATCGTGAGTTTAGAGCGCTGCAAGCCAATATTCGCCAGGCAAAAAGAGAGAAAATGCCACAAAAAACGATTGATGGTATGCAAGAACTTCTTGAAAAAGCTCGGGTTCGTAGGGAAATTCTCAAAAGATGAGAAATCAAGCAGGTTTGTGCATATGATCTAATTAAAACAATTCAAGGATATATTTATTCCGCCTACAATTTGTGGTCGGTTTTTTTATGTTTTTTTTGGTTTCAAGGATTTATACACTACTTTAAATTTAGGTCACAGTTATTTCTTTTTGGGGCTTATCACAACTCAGCAGAGAGTGAGCGAGAGAGCTGCCTTTAATTATTCTGTCAAGAGTCCATGAAAAAAATCCCCCATTTCTGGGGGACTTCGTTGTCAAACTTAAATCGGACACGCTCCGTTATCGCACTTCAAGTGTTCGTAATCAATGTCTTCCAACAGAGTTTCATCTGCCTCAATTTCTTGTAAGGCTTTCATGAATTCGGAGATCGTGACCGGTTGTTCTGGTTGATACTCATACGCGGTGCTGTCTTGCTGTGGCATGACGGAACAACACTTAACAAGCGCTTGATACTTACGGACCATCTCAGAGTACTCTTTATAACTGACTTTCTTTGGGTTGTACTTCAAGGTGTAAGAAACTTGATTACCGGTGTCTTCCATCGGCTTGCCCGCTTCATCTACTCCCACGATCCAGTATTTTTCGAGGAGCATTAACCATTTATACTGCTGTTCTGGGGTGGCTTCAGCGGCAGTGACTAATAGATCACCCATTCCCAAACGACAGATCAACGGTTGAGTTGGGAAACCAACTGCGGTTGAGCCTTGATAACTCTTTAGCTCCTTAATTGGATAACCTTTTTTCTGATACTTCTTCACCATTGGGTCGTCACTTCGATACTGTACCCAGCGAATGTACTCGCGCATACTTGGCAAGTGAGCACCTTCGGTCAAGGCAAACAGTTTGGAAATCGTGCCCGAAGGTTTAATGGTCGTATTGGTGTGTGGGACCGCCGTGTCTGTTTCTTTGGCGTACCGTGCAGCTTCCTCAACCACCGCACGTTTGAATCGAGCGATGGTATCCCAGAATGATTGAGACTTACTTTCGTCAATAAGGTCGTGAAAGGTTAATCCAAATTGATTCCAAGCAAACTCGTGAATTCCAGTCATTCCCACGCCAATTCGATTCGTCCGTTTGACTTCTCGGTTGTACAAACAGTCCATGGTGTTGACACGCATCAGCGCACGAGTGGCTGCTCGGAACGCTTCTTCTGCGTCATCAATGGTGGGGGCATAGTATGGGACGACGTCCGCAATCACACAGTAACCACCCAACATGTTGAGTGAAATTTCACCACATGGATTTGGAATCTGAGAGAAAACTTTTGCCCCTGCATTTCGTGCTAGTTTGGACAACATTTTTTCAGCTCGCTTCATTGGTTTGTACTTGGAACTCTCGGCAAACTTTCCATCTTGATAGACTTCATAGCCATCATCGTTTTGAACAAGTTTGTGCTGATTAATAAATCCTGGCTCACCAGTCCCGTCTCCATAAGAAGCTTTCATAATCGCTTCTAAAACTTTTTTAGAGTGATTCGTTTTTTGCTTCCAAAACTTATCATCGACAGCGACTGAGTTGTTTGCACTCCATAAGAAACCTCCACGTTTAATGTTAATGAAATCAAATATTTCTGGATCAGTCCAATTTTTAGTCGCAATCCTGGCGCTGCGACGTGCTCCGCCAACCAAGACGCATTCAGCCAAGTAGTGGTCAACATACATAGTCTGTTTCCAAGGAGACATACAAGCACTCTTGATGGTGTTCATTTTCTCAATTGCGTTCATGAGAGGTTTGGGACCAGATGATGGACGATCTTGCATCCCTTTAATTGGTGCTCCTTTGGGACGAACTTGAGAGAAATCGAGAATTAAAACAGTATCTTTATATTTTCTCTCGTACGCCATCACTTCTACCATTTCCACGGCTTGCGCCCACCCCTCACGACTATCTGGCACATCAAACCAGGTTACCGTATCATCGTCGCAATCACCATATTTGTGCTTGGCTTCTTTAACACTTTCATCAAAACCCCAGACAAAATCAGGATGCGACTCATCGATCACGCACCGGACGTTGGGCATGTAGTTCCAGTCCACGATACACATATCGTCATCGTATGGTCGACCAACTCCAGAACCATTCATTAAAAGATAGAACAAAATATAGGAGGAAGAGGCCGTACTACAGTTGGTAAACACCTCCATGTTACGGGTTGGCTGGGTCTCATCTCCATGTTGGAGGTGACGACCAGACATCAGCAGAGAGCCATTGGCGATGTGTTTTCGCATCACTTCATACTCAGATTTGCGCTGTTTTGGCGTCATCTTTCCGAGCATGGAGTTACCTTTAGCAACTCGATCTGCGACTTCACCCCAGCTTTCGAATCGATCTTCTGCGCCTTTGACGGCAACCTTGCGCAGATAGGTGCGTTTTGCCACAGCCATTCCCATGCCACCATCAAGTTTGCGATCCATAAACTTCATCTTCTTTTTGGGTAAAGTTGCTGCTGTCATATACACTCCTTTAAACTATTCAGTTTCTTCCGTATCTTGAGCAAGCCGAGCAATTTCTTGTTGGAAATCCTCAACACTCGCAAAATCTCGATAGACACTCGCAAATAATAAATATGATAATTTATCGACTTTTTTTAACCTATTAATCACTAAATTACCAACTTCCCAACTTTTCACTTCTGTAGAGGCCTTAATTCTCAGTTTTCGCTCCACATCATCGAGCAACTCATCGATTTGTGTGATGGTGACTGGTCTTTTCCAAGTCGCCTTCACGATACCTTTTTTTAATTTTTCACGACTGAACTGCTCTCTACGTCCATCTTTTTTAACAATGATTAAGTCAACACCTTCAACTCGCTCGTACGTTGTAAACCGTTTTTGGCAGCCTTCACACATGCGTCGTCGTCGAATAGTTGACTGATCGTCAGCATCGCGACTATCAAGCACTACGGTTTGGCATTTAAAACAATACGGACACTTCATAAGTAAAGAATACTCAACTCTACCACAACATATAGTATGGATCTCGCTTTTGAAACACAACATGTTGTATTTGCTGAGCGGGTGATAAGAATCTCACGGTTGGGTAAGATGGTCAACTAAACAAAATAGATCAAAGGATATCAGTTTCAATAGTTATTTGCGCTTCATCTGGAGCACTTCTTTGACCGACATAAATGGGACAGGACAGCGTCTGTCTCGACAGAAAGCTTGATAGTATCTGGTGGTGACATAGAAGGAACTGATCAAGTACGCACTGAGAGAACAAACTAGACTGGCGTTAACCAACATCTTCCCCCATTTCGTCCCATCAAAAGTGATGCCAAATCCGGTCACGCCAAATATTGCGGCTAAAACAAATCGCAAAGACATGGCTTCAGGCAAAGGATGGGTTGGATAGCGAACTAAACCAAAATTGTTGATTACAGTTACCCACAACAGAAATAAAACCCCGGTCGGAACGACTGAGTTCACCACGACTTGTCCGGCTGAAATTGCCATCATGGTAAAGAGCGGAATCTTATACCACCCAAGCAGGTCTTGCTCAGCACTTGTGGCCCAAATCGTAACAAACAAGATAAAGACAGTCAGGAGTAAAAATACATCTTTGGGTTTCAGTTTGGTCTTGGGAAAGAGAAGTGGCGCCATGCCCAAAAGTAAGATCAAGTAATAACTCATATCCAGCACGATGAAGTGGTGAAAACCAGGGCTTTGCAAGATAAACGCCGGGTTACTCCAGCCAATGAGCCGGTGAGATTGGTAAGCAAATGCAGCTAAAAACTGCTCCCATCCTAATGCGTAGCCATATCCTCCATAAACCAAGGCAAATATCCCCAAACTCGCAATAACATAGACCGCTGCACGCTTGTACTCTTTATGCAAAATATAGTAGATCGTCAAAATTGGAACAGCAATAAGACCAGTAAACTTTGAAAGCGCGGCCAGAAGCGAAAATAAGACTGGCCAAGCAACTTTTTTCTGTTTCACTGCCAAATAAATAGCTGTCAGTAAAAATGGAGTCACCAAGTTTTCACCAATCACCATTCTCTGAGAGAAAATGAGAATCGGACTAAAACTAATCAAGAATAAACTAAAAATACCCGACCAGTAGCCAAACCATTCTTTGGCAAGTGCATACACCATGTATAAAGTAAGACCGGCAAAAAGCAACATTGGCCATCGCAAGATGCTGGAGGGTGGAATGCTTGGAAAGTGATATCCCCATGCCTCAGCCCAGCCTCCAATCACAATTGGCAACACAAATGGATGGTCAAACCAGGGTTTGATCATCTGGAACGTATCAACCGCATTGTACTTTTCGTCACCCAAAGTGAATTTTTGATAGTGATATGAAGAAGGATAGTCAAAGCTTGACCAAGAAATTGGCATTCCCTTTTCTAATAAACTTTGACCGGCAAAAACATACGCCAACTCATCGCCGTCACTTTGAAAAGGAATGTAATCAATTTTCCAGGCTCTGAGGAAGAGTGCGGTGAACAATAGGAAAATAACCAAGAATTTCTTAACCATACCTTGATAATAACCCAGTGTTGACCATTTCTCTAGAAGCGAGTTACTTCAAAGAAGTGGCAATCACGACGTTTTGGTCAAGGAGTTTTTGGATAGCACCGCGATCATTTTCTGGGATACGTCCCAGAATTTTTTTGGTTTCTTTACCGTTGTATTCAATCGCTCTGACAATGACATTCTTGACTGACGCTGGAGCTGAGTGCTCCTGTGCTTCAAATGCAGCTAGCTCTAAATACTTTAATGATTTAGTTAAGGTACTGACGGCTAAGTCATTTTTATCTTGTTCAAGTAGTTGGGTGGCCATCTCCAAGCGAGCGTTACTATACTGAATTTCTAAAAAGATTCGATCTGTATTACTTGCCGTTTCCAGCTTTAACCGATCACCTGCCATTAAAGCAGGATAGAGGGCATGGTCGGGAAGAATTTCGCGATTAAAATAGAGCTCACGAGTTCTAGATGGCTTATCGCCACTAGAGTTGACTTGTGTAGCAGTTGCGAGCGAGGTAAGTAAGATACCTACCGCAAACATGAATGCTAATGTAGAGAGCAACAAACGAGTCTTCATAATGTATTGGAAAGACAATGATCATTATACGCATCTAACGTGCGCTAGTCAAGAAAATTAACGAGTATAGATGACGATGACCATCCCCCAAATAGCCTGGGACAATGCTAATGCATAGAGGTTTCGGTACCTGGCAAAAAGAAGCGCTTGGCCGAGTCCAAAGAAGAAAAGGAGAAAGAGTTGGCTAATCACGGTTACTCCTTGAAATCGCAGGAGGGTGTTTGGAATATGAAAGAGAAGAAAGATAGCACTGATCATAAGCAGTTGATTCACAAAAGACCACTTGGCGTACTTTTCTGTCACAATCACCATCACCCAACAATAAAAAAAGAGGGTTTCCCAAAAACCTGTCATCAAGGCTAAGAAGAAAGCCCACCAGAATCCATCAGACAAAAACAGCGGTACTGCTTGAATATGAACTTGTTGATGAAGTAGTGAAGCCAAAACGCCGCTAAAACCGAAGATACCGCCCACAGCTAAACCCAAGAATAATCCTGGAAAGAGTCGTTTCAAGCTAAAAGTTTGAATCATTGATTTTGAACGGGTTAAAGTAATGTAGAGCCAGACAGGTAATCCAAAAAAAATGGCCTTACCGATTGTTTCATCAAACCAAATTGGAAACTTAAATAAAGTCCTATAGATCACCCAAACAACAAAGACTAAGACGAGTAATGGGATAAAAGCGACATGCGTGACAGATGAATGTGACGAAGACAGTCTTCGCGTATTGGAGCTTCTCGAGTTTTTAGTCTTTTTTAATGGCATGAAGTACGGTTTCAAGCGCCTGCTGTTGGTTCATAGAAAATGTATCTATGACAATATCGTAGAGATCTGGATTCCAAAAATCAATTGGGTCATTTGGTTTGGCACGCTGAGCATCAACTACGTACTCTTTCCACTGCTCTGAGTACATTTTAGTCCATTTATCAACGTTTTTCTCTTTGCGCTCATGAATATGTTGCTTCGCCTGATCTACATTGATCTTGTCTCTATTCACTATTCTGTCAATTCTGACGGCATCTTCGCTGCAAGTCACTAGCACCTTTAATGTTCCTGGCACTCCTTGAGCCATAAAACCAGATAGCCAAGACTCAATAATCCAATCTTCTTCAGATTCCAGTTTCTCTCTCATACCAAAATCTACTTGTCGATCAAAGTCTTCACTATACACACTGGCGTCATGATGAGAAGCATTCTTTTGTGCGTCGAACAAACCTTTTTCGGCTGCATACGCTCTCATAAACTCACCACCACTAAACCCCTTCCAGCCGTCAAAACGAAGATCCTGGCGTAACAAATTAAGCAACGTCGTCGAACCACAGCCTGGCAAACCAGAAATGGTAATGTTTTTATAATTAAATTGATGATCTGGCATACGCTTCCTAAAGTGTATTAATTACTAGTCTGCTGACTCTGCATTTTACACCGAGTCATCTCGTTCATCATATCGGCAATCATCTCAATTCTTTTTTCAGCTTCTGGTAGAGAAATTTTCTTTTCATTTTCTGGAAAGTAATGAAAAAGTTGGTTTCTGCATTCCATCCAAGTATTCCAAATCTGGCGAGAGAGCTCAGGACCACACAGTTGAGCAATCTCTGCGTAGAGCCACTCATCATCTCGATGAGAGGGGCTGATATCAGGATTTATCGCTTTACCAATTCGAAAGCGTCGATCGACATAGGTTTGTTGATCAATCAAACCAATTTTAAGAAAAAAATCTTTTAAGAAACCTTCGTATGCTTTCCCGATCGGAAAGACAATAAAGGAATAATCAGAGAAATTTGATTTCATGCGCTCTTCTCTTGACAGCAACTCTAGAGAAGTTCTAACCAGCTCTTTTTGCCACTGAGAGAGAGTTACGTACCAGTCTTGTGAGTAATATAAACCAAAACGTTGCATAGAACACAGCCGATAGTGGATAATATCTTCACTATAAAACAGTCATTAAAAAGCTACAAGCAGCGCTGATGAGGAAGAAGATATATAATACAGATTCCTTCCGTTATGATTACAAACTCAATTCAGCAACATTCTCCTTTTGTCAATCAAGTTTCTCATTTTCTTTCTCGTCTTCTTTCCAAGTTTCCTGGTTACGGGAAAGCCTGGCATACTACAATTCAACAGAAGCAGCTCAAGACAATTACTGGTAAAAAACCACTTCCAAAACTGCTCCGCATGCTGCTCTTTCCAATCACAAATAAGTACTTGCGCATGATTATTTTACTTGTGATTCTAGTTCTTGGTGTAGTGCTGGCTTATATTTTGAAAGATTTGCCTTCAGCTGCAAATCTCGGGTCTGGAGATAAGTTTGCTGTAAGCAGTCAAATCTTAGATCGAAATGGCCAGTTGCTCTATGAAATTTTTGCTGATGAGAATCGAACCCCAATTAAAATTGATGATTTGCCCCCCTATGTCTATCAGGCAAGTATCTCCATTGAAGATCGATACTTTTTCCACCATTTTGGATTTGATTTTGTCGGCATCTCTCGTGCTATCTACACCATCATCACGAGCAGAAGACTAGAAGGTGGTTCGACAATTACTCAGCAACTGGTAAAAAATGGCCTGCTCAGTCGAGATCGTACTTTGGAGAGAAAAGCCAAAGAAGCAGTGCTTACCCTTGCCACAGAACTATTGTATTCGAAGATGCAAATTTTGGAACTCTATCTCAACTACATTCCTTACGGTGGCACTGCGGTTGGGATTGAGTCAGCATCTCAACGCTACTTTGATAAGCATGCCAAAGATATTAGTTTAGCTGAAGCCTCGATGTTGGCAGGACTACCACAATCTCCTTCTCAATTTTCCCCTTTTGGCTCGAATCCAGCGGCCGGAAAAGCACGGCAAGCAGATGTCCTGCGCCGAATGGTTGAGGACAAGTACATCACTCAAGCCCAAGCAGATCAAGCAAGGAGCGAGGTTTTACGCTTTGCTCTCTCTAGAACCGATATTAAAGCTCCACACTTCGTATTTTACGTCAAAGATTTGCTAATACAAAAGTATGGCATTGATAAAGTAGAGAAAGGTGGCTTGCGTGTGACCACTACGCTTGACCTTGATCTGCATACTACCGCGCAGGCATCATTATCAAGTCAGGTGATAAAATTGAAAAATTTGCGAGTAGGAAATGGTGCTGCCATGATCGTGAAACCAAATACTGGTGAAATCTTATCGATGATCGGCTCCAAAGATTACTTTGACACAGAAGAAGATGGTCAAGTAAATGTGACATTAGCCCAACGACAGCCTGGCTCTTCTATTAAACCCATTATGTACTCTACCGCCTTGCAGCAAAAACTCTTAAATCCTGGTTCGTTCATACTCGATATTCCAACCTGTTTTGTCGTCGCTGGTCAAAAAGACTACTGTCCCAAAAACTACGACGGCTCCTTCCGTGGACCAACTTCCATCCGCCAATCACTTGGTAACTCTTTAAACATCCCGGCTGTGAAGTCATTAAAATTAATTGGTCTTTCTACATTTATTGAACAGGCCCGTAAAATGGGAATCACCTCCTGGACTGATCCTTCAAGATATGGCTTATCTCTGACTCTCGGTGGCGGTGAAGTTCGGATGATCGACATGGCTCAGGCATTTTCTGTTCTCGCAAATGTAGGCGTTAAGGTGCCCTTAACTCCGATTCTGAAAGTGGTTGACTACAGAGGAAATGTACTTGATTCAGTGGATGTCAAAGAGAGACAGGCCGATCTCAAAAATATGACCCTGGACGAAACACAAACTGAGCTTCATTCACTCCAGCGCGTCATGGATAAGGCTCCAGCCTATTTGACAAGTCACATGATGCAAGACAACAGCGCTCGGACAATGGCCTTTGGTCCAAGCTCCAAACTGATTATTCCCAAACAAATTGTGTCAGTCAAAACAGGCACGACAAATGATTTGAGAGATAACTGGACCGTGGGATTCACTCCAGATTTTTTAACGATCACCTGGGTAGGAAATAACGACGACACCGCCATGAATCAAGCTTTGGTTTCTGGCATAACTGGCGCAGCTCCAATCTGGAATGACATCATGTCTTTCATTTTGAAAGATAAGCAACCACTTTGGCAAGAAAAACCAGATGATGTGGCTTCAGCTCAAGTTTGTGTCAGCGGCTTTCCACCAAATGAACAAGATTCAACTTGCCAGCCCAAAGGTCAAGAACTCTACTGGACCAAATCAAATCCATCCAACTCTAAATTTGAAACAAAAAATATTTGGATACACAACGATACTGGAATTCCACTTCAATCTGGCGACTCAACAGAAAACTTATCTCTTCAATCAAAGACTATTTTAAGTGATCCAGTTACGGGAGAGTACTGCTCTGATTGCACTCAGCAAGTTGACGAAAATGGCAAACCCACTTACAGTCGAGGAAGACTCATTGATGACACACAAACTCCATCAAACTCTCCATCTCCTCAGCGGTAAGAAAATCTTCGGGGGGTTTTTTCTGATTTTTGGCTTCGTTTGCCTAGCGTACGGCTTTTGGTGGTTTAGTCATCAAAAGACACCACTCCTCTCTCCGATCACACAGAACAGCTCTTTTCAATTTTTATCGAATACAGACGATATTACTGCACATCCCAAACGAGTTGTTTACGGATTCTTACCATATTGGAATTTGAATAAATTCTCTCTTCAACCTGAGACAACACACCTGTCGTACTTTTCATTAGAAATTGGAAGTGACGGCTCAGTCTTAACCAGAACAAATGATGAGGTGGAGCAAGGTTACCTAAAGCTGAGTAGCGATCAGGTTCTGTCCTTCTTTACTCAACAAAAAAATCAACAAGGACGAGTAGATGTAACCTTTACCCAATTTGATAATGATGGAATTGTGACTTTCTTGTCGTCTCCCGCCGCTCATCAAAAGTTCTTGAGAAGCGTCGATGCCGTACTCGATGCATATCCTGTTGATGGGCTCAATATTGATATTGAGTACTCAGGAAAAGTAACACCTCAGCTCAGAAGCAACCTTGTCGTATTTATGACAACACTCCGTCAACATTTAAACCAAAAGAAAACTCCACCTCAAGTATCTATAGATATGTACGCCAGCGGAGCTACGAAATTTTATCTCTGGGATGTTGCGGAAATTCAGAAACAAGTAGATTATGTTGTTGTGATGGCGTATGACTTTCACCGGAAATCTTCTCCGGCAGCAGGACCAGTCGCGCCTTTGTTTGGTGGAAAAAAACTCTGGGACTCAGACATCACTCAATACTTAAAGGATTTTGTTGCAGTCATGCCTGCTCAAAAAATTCTTTTGGGCATTCCTTTCTATGGGTATGAGTGGCAGACAGTTTCTACTGATAGTCAAGCGGCTACATTCCCAGAAAGTGGCTCCACAGCAACCTTAAGTAGAGTTGAGGAACTACTGGCGAATAAAACCCAAAATGACGTGCGTGAATTTTGGAATGAAGATGCGCTATCTCCCTACCTATCGTACAAAAAAAATAAAGAGACCCGCATTATTTACTACGAAAACTCTCGTTCCATTTCCTATAAACTAGACTTAGTCAATCAATTAAATTTAGGCGGTATCGCCATTTGGTCACTTGGATATGAAGGAGATTCTCGTGATTTGTGGGACGTGATCCAGCGAAAGATTTAAGCTGCAATTGTCGCACCTATTTTGATATGGTAGTATCGCCAAATGTGGTATCGCCTCGCCAAAAATATCTTAAAAAAAATTTATGCTGGTGGCAGATTTTTTCGCGAGTATGAATATCGTCAAAAAACGAAAAAAGCTCGAGCATTAGCAGTTCAAAGAAAAAAAGAGCTTGAGGAGAAAACGGCTAGAGCCGCTGCCAGAAGAAATGCACCCAAGCCGCTCCTCCTTTCTGCTTCTTACCCAGGATTTTTACGCTTCATTTTTGACGACTTCATCTCACCTTTTCTTTTTGTTTTCAGGTATCACCCTGTTATCACTTTTTGTTGCATTGCATTTAGTGTTTTTATTTTGGCAGGGTCATACTGGACGTATGACACAGTTTTTAAAGATTTGCCGTCTATAAGTCAGATTAATCAACGAAAACAAATACTTACCACCAAAATTTTGGATCGAAATGGAAAGTTACTTTATAGTATTTATAAGGATCAAAATCGGACATTGATCCCCCTTTCAAAAGTTCCACTTTCTGTCCGATACGCAACCATCGCCATTGAGGACAAAGAATTCTACTCCCACCATGGCTTTTCAATTCGCGGCATTGCTCGAGCAATTAGCACAGATTTACAGAGTGAAAAGATTGAAGGAGGCTCGACAATTACTCAACAGTTGGTCAAACAAACTCTCCTATCCCCTGAGAGAACATTGAAGCGAAAAATTCGTGAGCTTCTACTGTCATTTTTGATGGAGCAAACATACACAAAAGATGAAATTCTAGAGATGTACTTTAATGAAACGCCCTACGGTGGATCAACATATGGAATTGAAGAGGCAGCGCAACGCTACTTTGGCAAAAACGCTAGTAAGTTGGATTTGGCTGAATCTACCTTCTTAGCTGGCCTACCTGCAGCACCGTCTGCTTATTCTCCTTATGGACCAAGTCCGGAACTTGGTTTTGCTCGGCAGCGTGAAGTGCTACGTCGAATGGTGGAGGATAAATACATCACTTCAGAACAGGCTAGAAAAGTGCTTGCTGAAAAGCTTATTTTAAAGTCAGACACCACAAATATTCAAGCACCTCACTTTGTGATGTACATTCGAAGTCTATTGGCACAGGAGTATGGAGAGAATGCCGTCAATCAAGGTGGTCTTGAGGTTCGAACGAGTCTTGACCTAGACACACAAAATCAGATCCAAAAAATTGTGTCAGAGGAGGTGGCGAAGCTCGAACCAATGAGAATTTCAAATGGAGCAGCCTTAATGACTAATCCACAAACGGGAGAAATTTTAGCGATGGTCGGTTCAAAAAACTATTTTGATGTTAAAAATGATGGTCAAGTCAACGTGACTTTACGTCCCAGACAACCTGGCTCTTCTATCAAGCCACTGACCTACTCCATCGCCTTATCGCAAGGAATGTCACCTTCTAGCACCATTGCTGATGAGCCAATTACCTTTACAAACCCCGGCTCTCCGCCCTATACGCCCAAAAACTACGACGGTAAATACCATGGCAATGTGACGATTCGGACCTCACTTGCCTCCTCCTACAATATCCCCGCCGTCAAAACACTTGCCAGGATTGGAATTCCCGCAGAAGTAGAAAAAGCAAAAGAACTTGGCATCTCCACTTGGGAAGACTCCAGTCGGTTTGGCTTATCACTTACTTTGGGCGCAGGCGAGGTCTTGATGACTGATATGAATCAACTGTATGGTACTTTTGCCAACTTTGGCATGACAGTCAAGTTAAACCCTATTTTAGAAATTAATAATAACAAAGGAGAAAGTCTCTATCGAAATGAATGCGCTTTAGATCAGAAGAAATGTCCGAGTACTCGGACATTAGATCCCAAAGTAGCGTATCAAATTTCTGATATTCTATCTGACAACCAGGCTCGTAGCCCTGCATTCGGCTTAAGATCTGTTCTCTACATTCCAAACCAGCAAGTCGCCGTTAAAACGGGGACTACCAATAATCTCCGTGACAACTGGACATTTGGCTATACAACAGATCGAGTTGTTGGGGTGTGGGTTGGAAACAATGACAATACTCCCATGAGTTACGTTGTTTCAGGAATCACGGGCGCCTCACCAATTTGGAATAAAATTATGAGAACTCAACTTGATGATAGTATCCCGTTCATTTTTCCTGTCCCAGAGGGTCTAATCAAGGTACGAATCTGTGGTCGGACAGGGACACTTGCCTGTGCAACTTGCCCAGACAACAAAGAAGAACTGTTTGTGGCGGGAACCGAGCCAACTCAAACTTGCGACAATATGGTGCTCAGGCCATCACCCAAAGCTACACCCAAAGCTACACCCAATACCTTCATAAAAACTCCCATACGCCGCAGATTTTAAGATGTACAGAAAATAACGTCTAGTGAGGCATTTTCCAAATCAAAAATGAAATAATGAAAGTTAAAATGAGCAATACCGGGGCCACAAGTCGTTGAATTTTTTGTGATTTTTTTTGATGTTCTTTAAAAAATTTTCGTTCTTCTCGTTCTAATTTCTTTCGCTCTTTCTCTGCTTCAATTTGTTCGGTTGAGAGCTGTAAAGCCGCTACTTGTTCATCCTCGCTCACTAGATCTTCCTTGACGACTTCCTTTTTTCTAAACATGTTGAATTTCTCGAGCTTTCGCCACAATTAAATGTACAACTTCATCAATTGACAAGTCACTCGTATCAATCACCCAAGCATCCTCAGTAATGTGTAAAGGATCTACTGCTCGCTCCATATCCCGCTTGTCTCGTTCAGCGAGGTCGTCATAAACAGCTTGAAATGTAACGTCTTGACCCTTCGATTGCAACTCAACCAATCTCCTTTTTGCTCTAGTCTCGTCGCTGGCTGTTAAAAAAATTTTCAGTTGGGCTGCAGGCAAAACTCGAAAAGTGATGTCGCGTCCTTCCATAACTACATCTTGCGCAGCTGCAATTTGCTGTTGTTTCTTGACTAATTCTTGGCGCACTTTTTTCAAAACAGCCACTTTGGAAGAACCTTGACTCACTTTCTCAGTCCGGATCTCCCAAGACACGTCTTCTTCATTGAGTAAAACAGTTGTCAGTCTGCCGTCATTCTCTTGTTCTGTAGGATTTCTCATCTCAATGGAAGAATGCTGAATGGCGTCAACTAGTTGATCTTCTTGATCAAAAGGGATATTTTTTTGTATTGCAATCAAGGCAGTCACTCGATACATTGCGCCAGTATCAACGTACAGCAGGTTCATTCGTTGTGCCGTTAAACGTGCTACCGTTCCTTTGCCAGCCGCTACCGGACCATCCATTGCAATTTGAAATGACATGGGTGCTTTATTTCCCTTTTTTCTTGGTTTGCTTTGAAACACTGAGCCACTCATCTCGATCACCTATCACTAATCCACCGAGTCCACCTAAAATGAGAATTAACGGCCATAAACTCCACATTGCTTGAGGTAGTAGGCCTAAATTTGAGGCTAGAAAAATCAAACCCATTACAACCATAGCTAATGGCCAAAACATTCTTTTAGGCATATTCTCTCCAGTGATATTGATAAGACTATTATTGACAGAAAAGAAGAATTTTTCAAGTAAAGCAATTAAACCTAACGAATTCGCACTTTGCCACGCAACTCTCTTTGTAGATCTCTCTCAACTGCTTTTTTCTTTAACTCCGCCCTTCGTTCGTAGATTTTTTTTCCCTTAGCTATGGCGATTTTAAGTTTAATTTTATTTTCTACAAGTTCAAATGTTAACGGAATAATAGTCAGACCTTTAATAGCTTCCTGCTCCATCAACTCATTAATTTCTTTTCTTTTCAGTAAGAGCTTGCGTGTCTGCTTGGGATCATAATCTTGATTAACGGAAAATTTATATGGAGTGATCTGGGCATTTAAGAGAAAAGCCTCGTTGCCGATAATTTTGACATAGCTACCCGTAAAACCACCACTTTTATTGCGTAAACTTTTAACTTCACCACCAGTCAGTACAATCCCGGCCATTAACGTATGGAGGACTTCGTACTCTAATCTAGCTTTTTTATTTTCTAGTAACACCATAGTTGGATTATAACTTACAAATCAATTTGGAAGATTAACGCTCCGCTAAGAACATACGCTTTTTTGGTCTTTTCATTGACAGCTAAACTTGTGGTGGTGGCTAAAGTAGGACTTTTGATTTCTCGTTGAAAAACACCTTCTTTGTTTAAAACAACAACTCGTTCCTTTGCTGGTTCGAGCACGTATATATTTTTTTGATCTTCTTGAGTGTAAATTGTGAGAGGACTTGTAAAAGGTTCTTTCAATCCAATAACGGTAAATGGGCTCTCTAGCCCAGTCGTAAATTTCTTGATTTCTCCTGTCTTGGTGCCAATCCACAAATTGCCGTCGATCGTGAACGATTGAATTTGATTTAAGTCAAAAACAACTGGCGGACGCAACCAACCAATCGGTTCAGAGAGCTGATCTCGATCCTTGTCGTCCATTGAGTAGCGAAAAATATTGTTTTGAGGAATACTAATCACATATATAAACTGCTTGTAGAGCCTCATGCCTGTTGCATTTTGGAGTACATCATTGTTCTCCTTGAGCTGTTTGCTCTCTTTTGAATCAGAGAGGTTAATCCGAAATAATCCACTTCCCATAACATAAGCATTTTGTCCTTGAAGTTCAATATCTTTCATTTGCGCTGCAGCGCCAGCGGGAATATCGGTCCACTGTTTTTTAATTGTATCTAGGGCAATGATCTTACCCTGCCCGCTATCTAAGAAAATGAGGACAGTATCCTGAAGGGCCATTCTATTCGCAATAAAATCAGACTTCACCAAACGTAAATCATAAAAGGGTTGGAGGGCTGGAAACTCATCCATACCAGAAATGCTGGCGTAGTAATCCTTTAGAATTTTAAGCTCTTCTTGCAGCGCCTTCGCAGTCGTTTTTCGAGATAATTCCTGTTTTAGCTGACTATCTAATTGCACAATCAGGTCTTCGGTTTGCTGGCGAGCCTGGACTGGATTCATCTTAATCGTTTCTTTAATTTGACTAAGCTGAGCATCGATAGGTTGGATAATGTCTTGCGCTCGTTTTAATTGTTGTTGTCGCTGAATATTCTGAAAAGTGAATAGAGCTATCAGTAAGATTACGATCAGAGCGACTGGTAGCAAAACCTTCGCCATTTGTCTTGTGACTTGCCGACGAATATAGACATCTTTAGAGGAAAGCGCAGTGACAGCTTGCTGTATAAAAGCCCCTCCACCTCTAATTTTTTGAAAATAAAATGATGCTACTTGAGGATTTTTTCTGTCAATGACAGAGAACTTTTCAGGGCTAATGATGTCTCCATCAGCAATAACTTGACCAGCTGTCAAAGGGGGCTCTGCCTGATCTCCAGGAGCCATCTCCAAGCCAACGAGTAAAGCTTGTACCGGAAGGGGTGATACTTGACGAATAGTTGCAGCGATACCGATCTCTAAAGATTCAAAATTACGCGACCTTGGCAGCTCCGCCTCAATCATAGAAATGCTTGTATTTGCGGATGAAAGGACGAAAACAAAAACATCATCTAGTTGCAGTTTTCCCTCAATAATTTTTAACTCATTTTGAGCAGCTAAGATCTGTCCGACCTTCAAATTTCTTTTCAACAATACGTTTCCGTCAATTGCACACAAGGCACAGCGATGTCCTTCGAAATCAAAAAAACCTGCCACTAGCTCCAGGTTTAGGCCACCGATTGCACTCGCAGCTTGAACCACTTCTTGACATACTTGGTGAAGTCCCAAAGCTGAGGTAATCGATGATCGGGTGAGTAGTGCAGAAAGTGCAGACCTATGCCTTGAAGCGTTATTTCCAGAAACGGAAATACAAAAGAAACTTTTTCCGAGCGAATCACTAGAAAATTCAGACCAGCTTAACGGTTGAGTAAAACCGAATACTGGAGAAAAGGAGACCTTCATTCTTCACATTGTAGCATGATCTCAAACACAGCACTGATCGTTGAGATAAAAATGAAACTACTACAGGAATAGTAGAGTGAAAATAAATGCACCAATTGCCAATAATAAATGGAGATAACCTAAAAGCTGAATAAAAGGAGATAGCGGAGTAATGATGGTTTTGCCCATGTTATCAATTTGTCGAGCTGCCACAAAAGCAAAAATCACGTAAACGCCGAATCCAATTAAAAACATTGCCTTAACAAATAGATATGCAAGTAAGGTTGCGTCGATTGTATTAAGGGTTGAAAAGTCTAAGAACATTAACTGTTTCTCCTTGGTCCATTTTGTCTTTCAACTTCGGTCAGCATATCATTCAGGAAAGCAGTAACTTGGCTTGGAAATGGCACGTCTTCAAATTCGAACTCGTCGATCGCTGCAGCCGTTTGGATAACTACCGTACCATAGTCAAAAATGGTGCCTAAAGTTCCACTACTCGTAAAGTTAATGTCTTCTATTTTTTCAAACTTCGCAAACGAAACATTTTTAAAAAGGAGTGATTTAAAATCAACATCGATTACTCGCTCATCGGTAATAATATAGGCATTGAAAAACCAGCTCAAGAAAGATTCTAAACTAAAACCGATGATCATGAGATACCAGCCAATTCCCGCAACCATATGAAATCGAAGTGGTAAAAACCCTAAGATGTTCACAAATGAAAGTAGAAAAGGTACGAATATCAGCAAAATAGCAATCAAAACCCATTTTACTTGAGTAATTGGATGTTGTCGAAGCAGCAATAAAACCGTCTCGTCGCTATCAACCGTATCGAAAAAAGTATTGACTGGTTTTGGTGCAAAAGCACGGAATGGATTCTTGGCCGGTTCTTGCTCAACCATCATTTGTGAAAACTCCTCTACTGGCCTATTTTTCAAAGGAGATCCCGTGTTGGCGTATGGCATGATTGTTTCGGTGATTTCTCTTTCAGTGACAGAATGAATAACCTTCTGGCTAGGAGAGTTTTTGGTCGTTTTAGACTTTCGATCGCGCTTAGCGTCAAATACCTCTGGCATATGTCCTTTATTATACGTTATCTTTCCAAAATTGCCATGAAAGCTTCCTGATTCAACGTCACTTTTCCAATTTCCTTCATTTTCTTTTTTCCTTTAGCTTGCTTATTCAAAAGCTTCATTCGGCGCGTGTTGTCACCCCCATATAAGTGGGCTGTAACGTCTTTTCGATATGCGCTTAAGCTCTCACGAGCTACTATTTTTCCACCTATGGCGGCTTGGATTGGAATTTCAAAGAGTTGGCGAGGGATGACTTCCTTCAATTTTTTGACAACGAGCCGACCAATTTGCTCGGCAGAATCTCGCACCACGATTACTGAGAGTGCTTCAATGACCTCGCCCTGAACCAGAATGGAGAGTTTCACCGCATCAATCGGGACAAAGTTTAAGACTTCATACTCTAAAGATGCAAAACCAGAAGAAACCGACTTTAATTGGTCGTGAAACTGAATGATAATTTCTGCCAAAGGCATTTTATATTCTATTTTGACTCGAGTGCCAATATCTTGAACACTCAGAAGAATACCACGATGCTCTTCAGCCAGTTGCATCACCCCACCCAGGTAGGCTTTTGGGGTAAAAATAATGACGTGAGTAATCGGTTCACGAATTTCCTTAATTTGAGCAGGATCTGGCATTTCGGCAGGAGTTTTGATTTCCATGATTTTTCCAGAACTAAGGGTGAGTTGGTACGTGACAGAGGGTGACGTGGCGATGAGGTTTATGTTAAACTCTCGATCTAGTCGCTCTCTGACAATTTCCGCATGTAAAATACCTAAGAATCCCACTTTCAGACCGTTGCCCAAAGCAGGCGAATGGGTGCTGGAATAACGCAAAGCCGCATCGTCTAAAGCAAGTTTTCCCATTGCATCTACTAGAACAGTAAACTCGTCTCCATCTATTGGATAGAGCTCCATGTACACCATTGGTTGCGGCTCCTTGTATCCTGGCAACCGACTCACTTTTTTCGCCTCTTTTTCAGTTGTAATCGTATCGCCTACTGTCACGTTGATGACCTCTTTCAGACCAGTACACACGTATCCAACTTCACCCGCCAAAAGTTCATCTCGCGGAATCATCTCTGGTGAAAAGATGCCGATTTCTACTGGCAAAAACGAGGTGTCGGTGGCAATAAGATGTAGTTTTTCTTTGGTTAAGGTTCCTTCCACCACTTTGATATAGGCAATGACTCCTTTGTGTTGATCAAATTTGGAGGTAAAAACCAAGGCTCTGAGAGGAGCAGTAACGAGTCCAACTGGTGGGCGAACCTTTTGTTTAATTTTGGCCAAAAGCGTATCAATATGTAGGCCGCTTTTTGCAGATACCGCTACAATATCATCTTCTGCAACCCCAAACATTTCCATCAAATCCAAGCTAACCGCATCCACGTCGGCTGAAGGCAAGTCAATTTTATTGATGACTGGAATAATATTCAGACCTAAATCACGAGCTTTTTCAAAGTTGGACAGGGTTTGTGCTTGTACACCTTGTGTTGCGTCCACCACCAGCAACGCTCCTTCACAGGCCGCCAGAGAGCGACTGACTTCATATCCAAAGTCAACATGTCCAGGTGTGTCAATCAAATTATAGATGAAACCTTCATACTCCATCCGCACTGGAGCAAGTTTAATCGTGATGCCGCGCTCTTTTTCAATAGGATTACTATCCATTAAACGTTCTACAAAGTTACGTTCTTCAACCGTATGGGTAAACTCAAGTAAACGATCCGTTAAAGTCGTTTTACCGTGGTCAATGTGAGCAATAATCGAAAAATTGCGGATCATCTGCGTGGACAAGGGCTTTTGGTCCACCATGAGAGTCCTATTTTGTTTTTAGTAAACCAGCAATTTGACTCTTTAAATGAGCTGCTTTTTTCTTGTGGAAAACGTTAATTTTTGCAGCTCGATCAATTGCGGAAAACGCTTGAGAAACTGTTTCTGCGGTGGGACTCTTTTTAGCGGCGTCCAACATGGTCTTTACGCGAGATTTTGCTGGTTGACGAATCACGGCTTTACGATCACTCACTCGGAGTGCTTTTTTTGCATTTTTTAAAATTGGCATAGAACCTTTTATCTATTAAAATTCGGTAGCCTTGTATTCTACTAGATAACAGACAAGATTTCAAATCCTGTTTTCTAGTTTTATTACGTAGACCTTCCCCCTATAATGACTTTCGATACCTATAATTTTATGTTTCATCTTCCGAGAAGACTTTTTTCATCTAATTGGCTAGAACGGCAACAAAGCACTATTTTATCAGCAGCAGCTGTGATTACGATTGCTAATATTGCCTCCGCCATTTCTGGTCTACTACGCCAAAGATTGCTAATTGACGTCTTTTTCAGCACCCAGAAAAGTGACTTTGCAGCCTACACCGTCGCCTCAGCTATTCCAGACGCTATCTTTCAATTGATTATTCTGGGCGCGCTTTCAGCTTCATTTATCCCTATTTTTAGCCAATACCAGAAACGAAGTGATGAAGAAGCTTTTCAGATGACCTCCGCCATGATGAACGTGTTGCTGCTTATCTTCATCATTTTCTCTGTAGTAGTCTTTATTTTCGCCACCCCAATTACTCGGGCGATTACGGGTAAAGGATTTACGGCCGAACAAATTCAAGTTTCAGCCAATTTAACGAGAATCATGCTCGGTGCACAGTTTTTCTTCGCTATCTCCAACTTCTTTACTGGAATTTTGCAAACCTATCGCCGCTTTGTCATTCCAGCGATCGCACCGCTGGTATACAACCTTGGCATTTTACTAGGCGTCTACCTCTTTGCTGGAAGATTTGGTATCTACTCTACTGGGATCGGGGTAGTCATGGGTGCTTTTTTTCATATGCTCATTCAGTTGCCGTTGGTTTATAAAATGGGCTTCCGCTACCGCTTGAACTTCAACTTCAGACATCCTGGAATAAAAACCATGTTTAAGTTAACCCCTCCTCGAGTTATTACGCTAGGAATTAGTCAGTTTCAAGACATCGCGGATAACTTTTTTGCAACCTCAATCGTTGTGGGACAGTTCGCCCAATTGAGTGTGGTTGTGATCAGCCTAGCTCAACAGGTGATGACACTGCCCATCCGATTTTTTGGTGCTCCAATTGCTCAAGCTGCGCTGCCATTTTTGGTGGCAGAGGCCGAGAAGAGTGATCTGAGTAACTTTCGCGATTTACTTTTGAAGTCTATCAATCAGGTTTCTTTTTTTGTCTTTCCTGCTTCAATCCTCATTCTCATTTTGCGAATCCCAGTTATCCGAATCATATATGGAACAGATAACTTTCCTTGGCAAACAACTGTTCTGACTGCTAGAATTGTGGGGATTATTGCTATATCAATTGCAGCTCAATCGATCGTTCAGGTGTTGATTCGTGCGTTCTATGCCTTGAAAAATACTCGGACTCCGTTTTTTATTACTTGCGTTACGGTATCCCTATACGTCTCACTAAACTGGTTCTTTATCTTTGTCCTTCAACTTGGAGTTACCGGTATGGCCATTTCGATCACTTTGGCTGCATTTACGGAGATGTTTTTGTTTATGTTTTTCTTGAATCGCAAGGTGAAGGGAATGTTGAGCAAAGCTTTTTGGGTGCCGCAACTGAAGATGGTGGTAGCTAGCTTTTTAATGGCTGTGTTTCTCTATCTTCCTTTCAGAATCTTGGATGAACTCGTCTTTAACACAAGTAGGTCTGTTGAATTAATTCTTTTGACAATTTCTACATCCACTATTGGTATGTTAGTCTATATATACTTCGCAATGCTTTTTGATGTATCGGAGCTTTACATCATTAAGTCTGCAGTACAGAAGTTTGGCGACTGGAGCAAGACGCTCTCACGGAGTCAAGAAGTTATTCTTGACTCGCCAATGGGCAATGAAGAAGTGTAAACTGAAATGAAGCTAAAATGAAAAAGCCTGCCAACATTCGCATCAATCTTCTTCCCAAAGATCCTTTTCTGTCTAGTACTGCGGGCAGATTCCTTCAATGGGTTTTGGGTGTGGGAAGGTATCTCGTTGTTTTTACGGAGTTAGTTGTGATTATTAGTTTTGGCTCTCGATTCACCTTAGATCGGCGAGTGACTGATCTAAACAACGGCATTTTGCAAAAAAGCACCATCATTTCATCTTATGGCGACTTAGAAGATAAAGTGAAGGAGATTCAAAAAAAAACAGAGAGTTATGAGCAGGTGGAGCAAAAGCAAAATTTAGCGAATGCTTTTCCCGCTCTGTCTGAGATTACTCCTCAAGATGTAGCCTTAACAAACTTAACTGTTCAACCTGGGGCAGTTAGCTTTTCTGGGAAGACCAACTCGACCAACTCTCTCAATCTTTTAATCAACAATCTCGTCCTTTCAAGTAAATTTACAGATGTAGCCGTAGAGCGATTGACTTCCGGAACTGCCCAAGAACCTGGGTTTACCTTTAAAATAAACGCAACGGTAAAAGCACAATGACACAAAAGAAAAACAAACTTACTCAGACACTCCTTCAGTTTTATGCAAAGCCAGTGGCAAAGGTTTCTTCAGAACTTCTTTTTTCTATCTTTGCAGTCATTTTCTTTGCTGTTTTTGCAATTCGTCCTACGGTTGTCACCATGTCAGATTTAATTAAAGAAATTGATGATAAGCAAGCTTTAGAAGAAAAGTTAACTCAAAAAATCGCTGCATTATCTACTGCTCAAGCACAATACTTAAGTGAACAAAATCGATTAATCGTGCTTGATAAAGCATTGCCCTCAAATCCAGATTTAGAAGGAGCCCTTCTAGTGATTGAAAAAGTAGCCAGTGAACACAACCTGGTGATCTTAAACATGGAAGCAAAAGAAGTCCCTCATCAAGACCCAGCGGCAACACAATTTTCTCAAAAAGTCCGACTCAGCAAGCCGCTCCTCTTGACAGTAACAGGCACATATCCAGACATCGCACAGTTTGTTGAAGGCATTAGGAATGTTCAAAGAGAGATGGTCATTGAATCTGTTTCTTTTTCTCTAAATGATACTCAGGGTAAAAAGCGATTAGCGGCCAACATCGTGTTAAATTTGCAGTACTTTGGACTACCTCCGGAAGCTCAATTGGGAATGCCGACTAAATAAACACGTATGCAAATCAAAACAACATTACAGTCACTCAATAATCAACAGACTTTTCTACGACTTCTGATTTTCTCTTTTGTAACAGTTGTGTTGTGGGTAGGTTTTAGTATTTTTTCATCTCAGCAAAAACCTCAAATATCAGAAGAATTGCAGAAAATGGCAGTTCCTTTAAATCCAAACCTCAACCTGGAAGTAGTCAGTCGAATTGAACAAAAAAAATCGTATTCCGATGAAGAGCTCAGCAACTTTACTATATTTACGGTTGTCCAAGATAAAACTGGAGCACAAAGTATTACTACTTTAGATGGGACACCAGTTTCTTCTCCAAATAAAGTCAGCCCGCAATCTGATCCACCCACTTCCGCTTCCACTTCCGCTTCCGCCTCAGCTTCCACTTCCGCTTCCGCCTCAGCTTCTCCATAAACTTTCGCATCTTCTTCGCATTGCAGTCTTTTCTCATTTCACCTACAGTATAAACAGAATTAATTTTGACTCGTTACTGAATGAGCTTGCAGAAATGAAAAAAAAGTTTACACAGCGCCAAATTCCCACATTGTTGGGACTAGTTATCTTGACTGCCTCTTTGGTGGGAGGGATTGTTTTCATTGGCCAAGGTGGAGGAGTATTTGCTCCCCGTGCTACTGCTCAGACCACTCCAAAAAAAGTCTCAACAAGTAATGTAAAAGAGGATAGTTTTACTGTATCTTTTGTGACTGATGACGCTACGGCTGGTTTTGTAAAGTATGGGACGAGCACCGAAGCGATGAAGGCGCAAGCAAGCGATGACCGTGATCAATTTTCTGGAAACGTAGGACAGTTCACTACACATCACATCACTATTCACGACCTGCAACCTGGGACTTTGTACTACTTTACCTTAGGGACAGCAGCCTCATCCAAGTATGACAACAACGGAACTCCTTACACCGTCAAAACGACACCAAAAAGCGGCACCTTACCAATTGCAAAAACAATTTATGGGACAGTCAACACGGGTGCTGGCTCTCCTGCAGCTGGTTCAATTGTCTACGTGGATCTTGCAGGCGCGTATCAACTTTCTGCGCTCACCAAGGACTCTGGAAGTTGGGCGATTCCGTTGTCAAATGCGAGAACTTCTCAAACTGGAGCGTACCGCGCCATTGATCCTACAGATCAACTCGCAATTACTGTTCAAGGAAGCACTGTTGGAATCTTGAGTACTGCTACGGTCAGTGTATCCGACGCACAGCCAGTTGCCACTATCACTCTGGGTCAAGATCAAATTAACCAAAAACCAAGTACCGTCACTACTCAAGCCGACAACACAACAATTTCAAACTCATATAGTGCTGAGCAAACTGTAGTCACCCAGGAAAACACACTTGCAGGAACTAATGGCTTGAGTGACTTGACTGTAGGACAGGATGCAGCCTATCAAGTACCAGTTGATACTGTAGTGACATCAGAAACTCTGGAGCCGCCCATCACAATCGTGGAAGTAAATACAACTACTCCCGCAGTCGTAGAAACAGCTCAGCCGACAATTCAGGGCACTGCTGCGCCAAACGTACTTGTTAACGTAGAAATTCACTCAGAAACCGCGATCACAACTCAAGTTCAAACAGATAGTCAAGGTAACTACACGGTTGATCTTCAACAACTGGAAAAACAATTAGAACCGGGCGAGCACACCATCACTATTAACTACTCCGATCCAGCAAATCCGGGAAAAATAATCACTCAGACCAAAACTTTTACTGTCGTCAGTCAAGGTTTAATTGCAGCAATTACCCCTTCGCCAACTCCCTTCAGCACCAATAATCCTTTTGTCTTAGTCAGCCCAACACCAGTAGTTGATCCCTCCACTCAAGCAACTGCTTCGCCTTTGATCTCAAAAGTGAGCACCTACAGTGCTATGCCTAGATCTGGATCCACGACGACAACCTATCTCCTCATTGGAAGCGGCCTCTTCTTCCTGACAACCGGCGTATTCAGTTACTGGATTACTGCTCGACAATCTGATTTCCAAGACCTAGGATGACTCCTATTATTGTTCAGCCTGCCCAGATCGTTTAAGATGAGTCGTGTCTAAAGCTCCTTTCCATGCGTCTCCATATTACTTCAGTTTTCAAAAAAGACTGTTGGATATTTTTTTTGCGTCGCTCGTTCTCGTTGCTTGCTGGCCGATTATATTACTTACCTCAGTCTTCATTTTTTTTGATTCAGCTGGACCAGTACTTTTTTTTCAAAAAAGAAAGGGTCATTTGGGGGTAGTCTTTACCATCTATAAGTTACGGACCATGAAGTATCATTCCGCTTCTCAAAAGAAAGCACTGATTAAACACAACCAAGCCCCTTTCCCGATGTTTAAAATGAAACATGATCCACGCTACACTAGAATAGGTCAACTTTTATCAAGATCTGGAATTGATGAACTTCCGCAAGTCATCAATATTTTAAAAGGAGATATGAGTTGGATTGGACCGAGGCCATTACCTATAGAAGAAGCTCAACTACTTGGCAAAGAATGGGAGTTTCGATACCAAGTAAAACCGGGGATTGTTTCTGAGTGGGCAATACATCCAGCTCGGTATGAAAGCTTAAGTAAATGGAGAGTGTTGGAGCTAGAAACACTTGAGAAGGGTGGCCTTCGATATGATCTTCTGCTTTTTTACAGAACGTTCAAATATCTCGTTAGGACTCACTTCTAAACTTCCTGAATACTTTTCGCCTTTTCTTCTCTATTGACTTCAGGTATCTTTCTCCCGTATTGTTATCTATATCACTTTTAGCTGCGGTTAATTTTGTTTGGAATAAAATGGAAAACCCCGTCAACATTCACGAAGCTTCTACTACTACAAATGTAGCCGCCCTCCCACCAAAAAAGAAAATTCCTGTTCAGCTTATGCTTGGGGTTGCAGCAATGCTCATTTTGATTCTAGGAGGGGGTGTAGCGTTCTTCCTTTCACAGCAAACACAAGATATTAGACAACAAGCGTCTGGTTTAAATGATAAGTATGCATGTGATCCCAAAAAGCAGTGTTGTGAAACAACCGGCTGCACGCTTTATGTAAGAGAATAAATAAAAATGAAAAAATATTTTTTATCACTACAATATACTCATTTACTCAAAGTAAGTCTTTTCTTTTTGCTCACTATGGCTAGTTTTGTTCTGTTTTTTGCGAAGCCACCCATTGTTGAAGCAGTGGCTAAGTGTATTCCGGTGAGAATCAAATATCAGCAAGATTTGGCAAGCATATCAAAACAAACTTACCCTTCTTTAGAGGTTTGTATTGATTCTCAACCTTGTCTAGATAACGAAAATACCTGTCAATACTCTGCTTGCGGTAATGGAGCTGGAAAGGGCGCATGTGGTGGCGGCTTATTTTGTTGTAGACCTACTACATCTCTCCCAACATGCAGCGGTGAAATTGGTTTATTTATAATAGCTCCTTATCCAGACAATTCTAGTCCTTTCTGTATCAAAACAGTTCCAGGTATTGCTGATCCGCTAACAGCGTACAAATGTAATACTGGCTATGGAAATAAAAATGGAGGTTGTTTTCCCACAGCTTGTGTAAAAAATGGAGAAAACGTTGGTGATATTGGCCTCTGTTGTTCTGGATACGGCGTCAAAAACGGTGGTGACGGGATCATTTGTAAACCTTCCCCTACTACTTGTATCGCTAATGGTGCCGCTACTACCGATGCATACAAGTGTTGTTCGGACACTGCTGCCTACGTTGGTTCACAATTAACCTGTAAAGCTTCTACTCCTACTTGTATCGCTAATGGTACCGCTACTACCGGCGGAGATAAGTGTTGTTCTGGATCTGCTGCCTACGTTGGTTCACAATTAACCTGTAAAGCTTCCTGTATCGCTAATGGTGCCGCTACTACCGGCGGAGATAAGTGTTGTTCTGGATCTGCTGCCTACGTTGGTTCACAATTAACCTGTAAACCTTCCACTACTGTCTGTATTGAGAATGGGAACGTAACGACTGCAGAGGCAAAGTGTTGTTCTGGCGTCGCTCTTTCCAATGGTGATCAATTAATTTGTAAACCTCCTGTATGTATTAAAGATGGGAACGTAACGTCTGCAGAGGCAAAGTGTTGTTCTGGCGTCGCTCTTTCCAATGGTGATCAATTAATTTGCAAACCTTCTGATGGCACTACTCCTGTCTGTATTAAAAATGGTGAGTTTACCAAGATTGAAAAGCTGTGTTGTTCTGGCTCTAGCACCGTATCTGGTGAAGGGTTTATTTGTAAGCCAATTGGCACTACTCCTGT
>Ga0105047_10001927_pt1 | contig 37313 bp, 33 predicted proteins | sample MAT04_FD_78384 | JGI IMG/M metagenome (GOLD analysis project Ga0105047, IMG submission 78384) | Freshwater microbial communities from Lake Fryxell liftoff mats and glacier meltwater in Antarctica - MAT-04 (megahit assembly) | ecosystem: Environmental > Aquatic > Freshwater > Ice > Liftoff... | reverse complement strand
GGCTGAGCGCCTTGGGAGCGGCCCGGCGGTGCTCATTCGACTTCCCTTCGTCCTGCGGACTGCGGGGCTGAGCGCCTTGGGAGCGGCCCGGCGGTGCTCATGCCTGCCTCCTGCGACGCAATACCAGGTGCTCCAGGCCCGCCACGGCTGCGGTCAGCACCAGCCCAAGCACGGCCGCCAGCACCAGCGCTGACCAGATCTGGATGGTTTGTCCGTAATACGAGCCGGTCAGCAGGCGTGCACCCAGGCCGGCCTGGGCGCCAGTTGGCAACTCGGCCACCATCGCACCCACCAGGCCGGCCGCTACACCGACGCGCAGCGCCGGGAACAGAAAGGGCAGCGACGCGGGCAGGCGCAGCATCCACAAGGCCTGCCATGGCGAGGCGGCGTAGGTGTGCAACATCTCGGTCTCGATCACCTGCGGCGAACGCAGCCCCTGCACCATGGCCACGGTGACCGGGAAGAAACACAGGTACATTGCGATCACCGCCTTGGGCGCCACGCCGGTCAAGCCGATCGAGCCCAGGATGACCAGCACGATCGGTGCGATCGCCAGCACCGGCACCGACTGAGATGCCACGATCCAGGGCAGGAGTGCGCGGTCCAGCGTGTGCGAATGCACGATCGCGATCGACAGCAGCAGGCCGAGCGCCGTACCCATGACGAATCCGACCAGCGTCGACTCGGCGGTGACAGCCGCGTGGAACAACAGGTTGCGCGGCGAGTTCAAGGGCCAGCCGGTGAGGCTGCCCCACAGGTCCAGCGCCACCTGGTGCGGCGCCGGCAGCACTGGCCGTTCCATGGACCAGGTCGTGGCCACGAGATCGCGCCAGGCCCAGGTCGTATCGGCGAGGTTACGTTCGATCGCACCCTGGGCATTGAGTGCGACCGCCAGGCCGTACCAGACCAGCATGATCAGCGTCAGCACGACCATGATCGGCACGCCCTGGTGCGCCAGCGACGCGGCCCGGTTCGCCGGTTTATGCGTCGTGGCCATGGGCCAGCGCCTCGCGCACCGCGTGCGCCACGTTGACGAATTCGCTGGAGTCGCGCATGTCCAGCGTACGCTCGTCGGGCAGTGGCGACGCGATGACCTTGACGATACGCCCGGGTCGCGGCGACATCACCACGATGCGGCTTGACAGGTACACTGCCTCGGCGATCGAGTGGGTCACGAATACCACGGTGCGCCGCTCGCGCTGCCACAGCTGCTGCAGCTGCTCGTTGAGACGGTCGCGGGTGATCTCGTCCAGGGCGCCGAACGGCTCGTCCATCATCAGGATGCGCGGCTCGAACGACAAGGCGCGGGCGATCGACACCCGCTGCTGCATGCCGCCCGAGAGTTGCCACGGGTACTTGGATTCGAATCCGCTCAAGCCGACCCGCTGCAGCTGCTCGCGCGCGATCGATTCGCATTCGGCGCCGCTGCGGCCATGGATCTGCAGCGGCAGCTTGACATTGCCCAGCACGTTTCGCCACGGGAACAGGCCCGGCGCCTGGAACACGTAGCCATAGGCACGTGCCAGCCGCGCCTCGCGCGGCGAAACGCCATTGACCAGCGCGCTGCCCGAGGTAATGTGCTCCAGATCGGCAATCACCCGCAGCAAGGTCGTCTTGCCACAACCCGAGGGACCGATCAGCGACACGAACTCGCCCGGCTCGATGGTCAGGTCGACGTTGCTCAGGGCATGCACCGGAGCGTCGCTGTCCGGGTTGTAGACCAGCGACGCATTGCGCACATCGACAGCCAGCGGGACCGATCGGGATTCAGCTGAGGCCACGGTCATCCTGTTCTCTTGGTCGTTCTCGACATGTGCCTGCGCATGATGCGGCGTGGCGTGCCGTGCGGTGCCGTGCTGTCGGTCGCGAGGTCGGGGTGCGGGATGATACCTACCGGAGCCTGAGTCGAAGCCACTTCAGCGTTCTCCCTTGCGGTAGGGTTTCATCAAGGCCTGAGGGTAACTGGCCTTGCGCGCGACCAGCACCAACGCGGCGATGGACAATACATACGGCAGCATCAGGTACATCTGGTAGGGCAACGTGGCACCGCCCGACTGCTGCAGCCGCAATTGCAACGCGTCGAAGAACGCGAACAGCAGTGCGCCAAGCAGTGCCTTGCCCGGGCGCCAGGACGCGAACACGACCAGCGCCACGCAGATCCAGCCGCGGCCGTTGACCATGTTGAAGAAGAAGGCGTTGAAGGCCGACAAGGTCAGGAACGAGCCCGCCACCCCCATCAGCGCCGAGCCGGCGACGATGGCACCCGTGCGCACCGCGGCCACCGACACCCCCTGTCCCTCGGCCGCCTGCGGGTTCTCGCCGACCATCCGCACGGCCAACCCGACTGGCGTGCGATACAGGACATAGGCCAGCAGTGGCACCAGCAGCAGTGCCAGCAAGGTCAGCGGTGTCTGCTGGGCCAGCACGGGGATTGCGAGCCAGTCCATGTCGGCAAATGGCTCGATCGTCGGGGGTGTCGAGACCTTCGGAAAACTGACCCGATAGCCGTAATAACTCAGTGCGGTCGCCAGCAGCGTGATGCCCAGCCCCGAGACATGTTGCGACAGCGCCAGCGACACCGTGAGAACCGCGTGCAGCAGTCCGAACACGGCACCGGTCAGCGCGGCAACCAGCACGCCGGTCCACAACGACGCACCGCCATACACCGCCAGCCAACCGGCAAAGGCGCCGGCCACCATGATGCCCTCGATGCCCAGGTTCAGCACGCCGGCGCGCTCACACAACAACACGCCCAGCGTGCCCAGGATCAGCGGTGTGGCGATGCGCAACACCGCGATCCAGAACGCCGGCTGCGCCAGCATGTCGAGTACTTCCATCATGTGCGACGCAGCCGGTACTGCGTCATCTGCGTCGCAACCAGCACCGCGATCAGAGAGGCGGCGACGATGACGTCGGCGATGAAGGTCGGCACACCCACGGCCCGGCTCATGCTGTCGGCGCCCACCAGCATGCCGGCCACGAACACGCTCGCCGCAACCACGGCCAGCGGATGCAGGCCAGCCAGCATGGCGATGACGATGCCGGTGTAGCCATAACCGGGCGACATGTCCAGCGTCACATAACCGGTTCGGCCGGCGACCTCGATCGCGCCGGCCAGCCCGGCCAGCGCGCCCGACAACATGGCCACCAGCACCACGGTGCGGGTCACCGGCACGCCGGCGAAAGCGGCTGCCCGGGCGTTCGCGCCGATGGCGCGGATATCGAAACCCAGCACCGTGTAACGCATCAGCAACCAGACCATGACGGCCAGCGTGCAGGCCCATATCAGGCCGGTGTGCAATCGGGTCTGGGGAACGAGCTTGGACAGTTCCAGTTCGCCCATCAGGCCCACGCTCTGTGGCCAGCCCATGGCCAACGGGTCCTTCATCGGCCCATTGAGCATCATCGAGACAAACAGCAACACGATGAAGTTCAGCAACAGCGTGGTGACCACCTCGTCCACTCCGAGCCGCGACTTGAGCAGCGCCGGGCCGAGCAGCAGCAAGGCGCCGGCCAGTGCACTGGCCAGCAGCATCAGGCCGAACAACAACGCAGGGGGCAATCCGAAACCGGTACCGCCGTGCATGCCACCCACGGCCACCGCCGCCAGCGCACCGACATAGAGCTGGCCTTCGGCACCGATGTTGAACAGCCGGGCCTTGAACGCGACCGTCACCGCCAGTCCGGTGAGGATCAGCGGTATCGCCCGTGTCAATGTCTCGCTGAGCGCGAACACCGACCCGAAACCGCCCTTGAGCAACAAGCCGTAGGTTTCGGTCACGGCCGCGCCGGCCCACCACACCAGCACCGAACTGACGAGCAGCGTGAACACCACGGCACCGATGGGCGCCAGCACCAGCGCGGCAGTCGAACCGGTGGCGCGTTTCTCCAGCCTCATGCTGCCGTACCCGTGTCGACCGACCCGCCCGCCATGGCCAGGCCGATCGCCTCTCGGCTCCAGTCGCAGGCAGGGCGCGCGTCACTGAGGTACCCAGCGTGCATCACGGCGATGCGGTCACCCATGGTCATCACTTCGTCCAGGTCGTCCGAAATCAGCAACACGGCCGCACCGGCGTCGCGCGCGGCAATCAGTTGCTGCTGCACATAAGCCACGGCGCCGATGTCCAGGCCCCAGCTCGGCTGGTGCGCCACGATCAGCCGCGGCGTGATGGCAGCGCCGGCAGCGCCGCTGTCCGGGTGCAGCAACGCGCGGCCCAGAATGAGTTTTTGCATGTTGCCGCCCGACAGGGCGCGTGCCGGCGCCAGAGCGCCAGCGCCCCGCACGTCGAACTGCGCGATAACCTGCCGCGCATGCGCCCGTGCCCGCGCGCGACGCACCCAGGACCAGCGCGAGAAGACCGGGCTGCGCAGGCGTTCGGAGACAACGTTTTCCCAGACCGGCAGGTCGCCGACGACACCGACTGCGTGCCGGTCTTCGGGAATCCGCGCCACGCCGAGTTCGACCAGCCGCGACGGCCGTTGCACCAGCGGTGCCCCCAGCAGGCGCACCGTGCCGCTGGAGGCGGCGCGGGTGCCCGACAGCAGCTCGGCCAGCGCCGTCTGCCCGTTGCCGGAGACACCGGCGATGGCGACAATTTCGCCAGCACGCAGTTGCAACGACACAGCATGCAGGCGTTCGCGGCCGACTCCGGCGGACACCGCATCGAGTGCGCACACCACTTCTCCGACTGTTGCGGCGGGCTGCGTATGCGGCGCGTCGACTGCATGGCCGACCATCCACAAGGCCAGTTGCTCCTGCGTCGTGCCCTGCGCATCGGCCTGCGCGACGAGTTTGCCGGAGCGCAGCACTGCGATGCGTTGCGATACCCGCAGCACTTCGCCCAGTTTGTGGCTGATGAAGATGATGGACAAACCCTGCGCGACCATCTGTCCGAGCACCGCGAATAGCGCTTCGCTCTCGCCAGGCGTCAGCACCGCCGTCGGTTCATCAAGAATCAGGATGCGTGCGCCACGATACAGGGCCTTGAGGATCTCGACCCGCTGGCGCTCACCGACCGACAGGTTGCCAATCAAGGCATCCGGGTCCACATCCAGACCGAAGCGCCGTGCCACCTCGTCCAGCCGCTGGCGCGCCGCCTGGCGCCGGGAAAACGGTTGCCATAACGGCTCCGAACCCATCACGACGTTGTCGAGCACGCTCAGGTTGTCGGCCAGCGTGAAATGCTGGTGCACCATGCCGATGCCCGCGTCCAGCGCCGCTTTCGGGTCGCCCGGTGGCAGCGGCTCGCCAAACACCTTGATCTGGCCTGCATCGGCCACGTAATGGCCGAACAGGATCGAGACCAGCGTCGACTTGCCAGCGCCGTTCTCTCCCAGCAAGGCCAGTACTTCGCCAGCGTGCAACTGCAGCGAGATGGCGTCGTTGGCCACCAGGTCGCCAAAACGCTTGGTGATTTGCGTAAGTTCGAGGACGGGTGCCGTCATGCCGTTGAGATAAAAAAAAAGACACCCGCCCGTGGGGTGCCTCCTGGAAGACCCGCCGCCTACTTGACCGTCGACTTGGGCTGACCATCGTCCACCTTGACGGCGAACTTGCCGTCGAGGATGGACTTTTCCTTGGCCTTGACCTTGGTCATCAGGTCGGCTGGCACCCTGGATGCGAACGTGCCCAGTTGTGACAGCTCTGAACCCTTGTGTTTCATCATCGAGTACGGGCCGTAGTCTTCGGCCTTGAACGCACCATCCTTGACCATCTTGATCGCGCGGTCGATGCTCGGCTCCATGTGCCAGATGGCCGAGGCCACCACTGTGTCCGGGTACTGGGGCTGGGTGTCGATGACGTTGCCGATGGCCAGCTTGCCTTTTTCCTTCGCCGCGTCGCTGACGCCGAAGCGCTCCGCATACATGATGTCCGCACCTTTGTCGATCATCGCGAACGCCGCTTCCTTGGCCTTGGGCGGGTCGAACCAGCTGTTGATGAAACTCACGCTGAACTCGACCTTGGGATTGACTTCCTTGGCGCCCATCATGAAAGCGTTCATCAGACGGTTGACCTCGGGGATCGGGAAGCCGCCCACCATGCCGATCTTGTTGCTCTTGGTCATGCCGCCGGCGATCATGCCCGTCAGGTAGGCCGGTTCCTGGATGTAGTTGTCGAAGACGCTGAAGTTGGGTGCCTGCGGCTTGCCCGACGACCCCAGCAGGAACGAGACCTTGGGGAAGTCCTTGGCCACTTTGCGTGCTGCCGCCTCCACGGCAAACGCCTCGCCAACGATCAATGTATTGCCGCCGGTCGCGTACTCGCGCATCACGCGTTCATAGTCGGCGTTGGAGACGTTTTCGCTGGCCTTGTATTCGATCTCGCCGCGAGCCTCGGCGGCCTTGAGCGCCTTGTGGATGCGGCTGACCCATTGCTGCTCGAACGGCACGGTGTAGATCGCGGCGACCTTGAGTTTGGCCTGGGCGATGGCCCATCCCGGCGCCAACGAGGCGAGAGTGGCGGCAAGCACAATGGCATGGCGGCGAAGCATCGGCGTTTTCATGGTGCAGGTCTTTCTGGTGTGGTCTAACTGGCTGGAAACAAACGGGGCGCCTGCGCATTGCTTCGCAGCGCCTGCGAACTGTGACTGGCAAAACGGACTGGCTGCAACTTACGTGCCAGCGCGCTCGAGCATCGCATGCAGCAACACATTGCAGCCTGCCGTGATGTGCTCGGGTTGCGCGTCCTCGATCTCATTGTGGCTGATGCCGTCCTTGCAGGGAATGAAGATCATGCCGGCGGGGGCCAGCTGCGCCATGTAAACCGCGTCATGGCCGGCGCCGGAGACGACCGGCATGTTGGAGTAACCGAGCTTGGCCGCAGCCTTGGCGACCGCGCCGATGCAGTCCGGGTGAAAGGCTTGCGCCGGGTAACCCGAGACTTGCTGGATCTCGATCGGCAGGCCGCTTTCCCGGGACAACCGGGCGGCAAAGGCCTTCACCTCGTCTGCCATGGTGTCAACGATCGCATCGGTCGCATTGCGCAGGTCGATCGAGAACTTGACCTGACCAGGAATCACGTTGCGGCTGTTCGGATGCAACTGCACCATGCCGACGGTGCCACGCCCGTGCGGTTTGTAGCGCAGCGCAGCGGCTACAACCTCCTGCATGAGGTGGGTTGCCACCTGCAAAGCGTCCTTGCGCAGCGCCATCGGCGTCGGGCCGGCATGGGCCTCCATGCCGGTGACGGTGCAGTCGAACCAGCGGATACCCAGCACGCCTTGCACCACGCCGATGGTGACCGCGTTGTCCTCCAGCACCGGCCCCTGCTCGATATGGGTCTCGAAATAGGCACCAATCGGGTGCTGGCCCGGTTCTTCGGTGCCGATGTAGCCGATGCGCTCGAGCTCCTCCCGGACTGATTTGCCGGCTGTGTCCCTGGCTGCATAGGCGTGCTCCAGCGTGAACGCCTTGGCAAACACGCCCGAGCCCATCATCACCGGCACGAAACGCGAACCTTCCTCGTTGGTCCAGAACGCGACCTCGATCGGGGCGTCAGTCTCGATGCCGTGGTCGTTGAGCGTACGTACCACCTCGATGCCGGCCAGCACGCCGTAGTTGCCGTCGAATTTGCCGCCGGTGGGCTGGGTGTCGATATGGCTGCCAGTGACGATCGGCGGCAGCGCGTTGTTGCGTCCGGCGCGGCGCATGAAGCCGTTGCCGATCTTGTCGATCGTCACTGTCATGCCGGCCTCCCGGGCCCAACCCAGCACCAGGTCGCGGCCCTGCTTGTCCAGGTCGGTCAGGGTCAGCCGGCAGACACCGCCCTTGGGTGTGGCGCCGATCTGCGCCAGTTCCATCAGCGAGCTCCACAGGCGCTCGCCATTAATCCGCAGGGCGTCGATCGCGGTGGCAGCCTTGGTGTCCAGCACGGCTTCGTTCATGGTGGGGTCCTCGAGGTCGATGGGGTCCGGGTCACGCGTTGGCCTTGCGCTTGGCCGCTGGACGTTTGACGGCCGTCGGCCGATTGGCCTCGGCGCGTTTGCCGGCGGCATCGAATTGGCTGCCGAAGGCCGGCCGCTTGACGTACTGGCCGGCGCCTTTCTCCGCGCGCAGTTCGCCCTTGGTGTACGCCAGCTTGCCCCGGCTCAGTGTGTGGCTGGGAACGCCGCGCACCGTCATGCCTTCAAAGATGTTGAAGTCGCCCTTGCTATGTTGCGTCTTGACCGACAAGGTCTTGCTGCCTTCAGGGTCCCAGACCACGATGTCGGCGTCGGCGCCGGCGCTGATGCTGCCCTTGCGCGGATAGATGTTGAACAACTTGGCGGTGTTGGCCGAGGTAATGGCCACAAACTCGCTGGGTGTCAGCCGGCCGGTGTTGACGCCATGGTCCCAGATCACGGCCAGGCGCTCCTCGACACCGCCGGTGCCGTTCGGGATCTTGACGAAATCCCCCTTGCCAGCCGCCTTCTGCTCGGCGCAGAAGACGCAATGGTCGGTGGCGGTGGTGTGCAGGTTGCCCGACTGCAGGCCGCGCCACAGGAACTCCTGGTTGCCCTTGGGCCGGAACGGCGGGCTCATCACATGCGCGGCTGCTGCGGTGAAGTCGGGGTTGCGGTAGACCGAATCGTCCACCACCAGGTGGCCAGCGAGCACCTCGCCGTAGACCCGCTGGCCGCGCGCGCGGGCACGGGCAATCGCCTCGGCTGATTCGATGCAGGACACATGCACGACGTAGATCGGCACCCCGATGACCTCGGCAATCGCGATCGCGCGATTGGCGGCTTCCGCTTCGACCATCGGCGGACGCGACAGCGGATGACCCTCGGGGCCGGTGATGCCCATTTTCATCACCTCCTGCTGCAGCAGGTAGACCAGTTCGCCGTTCTCGGCATGCACGGTCGGCATGGCGCCGAGTTCGAGCGCACGCTTGAAGCTGTTCACCAGCGTTTCGTCGTCGCACATGATGGCGTTCTTGTAGGCCATGAAGTGCTTGAAGCTGTTGATACCCTCGTTTTGGACCAGGCGGCCCATGTCGGCATGCACGGCTTCGCTCCACCAGGTCACGGCGACGTGAAAGCCGTAGTCGGCGGCGGACTTCTCGGCCCAGCCACGCCACTGCTGGTAGGCGTCCATCAGCGGCTGCTGCGGGTTGGGAATCACGAAGTCGATGATCGATGTCGTGCCGCCAGCCAGGGCCGCCGCCGTGCCGTAGTAGAAGTCGTCGACGGCCACGGTCCCCATGAAGGGCAGCTGCATGTGGGTATGCGGGTCGATACCGCCGGGCATCACGTACTGGCCGCTGGCGTCGATGGTCTTGGCGCCCGGAGGCTTTTCCAGCTTGTCGCCCACGCTGTGGATCTTGTCGTCGACACACAACACATCGGCCTTGAACTGCCGGTCGGCGTTGACGACCGTACCGCCGCGAATCAGGATGGAACTCATGGAAATACCTTTGCGTCAGGTTGAATCAGTGGAGCATCATAGGCGGGACGACGCGCGCGGGGACCGTTCACCTTACGCAGCGACGCGCACCGGGTTATTCGGATGGGTGGTCCAGTTGGCATAGTTGCCATCGACCTTCTTGCCCGACCGTTTGTCGATCTCGCCCGCGGCCAGCGTCCGCATCGTGATCGTCTCGGGAACCGGGCAGACCGACACGCACAGATTGCAGCCCACGCATTCCTCTTCCTTGATCTCGAAATGGCGTTTGCCATGCTTCGTCGCGGTGATCGCCTGGTGCGAGGTGTCCTCACAGACCACGTGGCAGCGGCCGCACTGGATGCAACTGTCCTGGTTGATGACCGCCTTCTCGACATGGTTCATGTTCAGGTTGTTCCAGCCGGTGATGCTGGGGACCGCCTTGCCGACCATTTGTGACACCCGGGTATAACCCTGCTGGTCCATGAAATTGGACAGGCCGTCGCACATGTCCTGCACGATCCGAAAGCCATACACCATCGCCGCGGTGCAGACCTGTACCGTGCCCGCCCCGAGGGCTATGAACTCGGCCGCATCGTGCCAGGTGTGCACGCCGCCGATGCCCGAGATCGGCAGCCCCGCGGTCTGCGGATCGCGGGCGATCTCGGCCACCATGTTCAGTGCGATCGGACGCACCGCGGTGCCGCAATACCCGCCGTGCGATCCCTGCTTGCCGACGCTGGGCGACATGGTCATGGTCTGCAGGTTGACACCCATGACGGAGTTGATGGTGTTGATCAGCGATACCGCGTCGGCGCCACCGGCCTTTGCTGCGCGCGCCGGATAACGGATGTCAGTGATGTTGGGCGTGAGTTTGACGATCACCGGCAGTTTGCTGTAGGTCTTGCACCAGCGCGCGACCATCTCGATGTATTCGGGCACCTGGCCTACCGAGGAGCCCATGCCGCGTTCGCTCATGCCGTGCGGACAGCCGAAGTTGAGCTCGATGCCGTCGCAGCCGGTGTCCTCGACCATCGGCAAAATCCGTTTCCAGGATTCCTCCTCGCAGGGCACCATGATCGATACGATCATCGCGCGGTCCGGCCAGGCGCGTTTGACGCGGCGGATCTCGTCCAGGTTGGTCTTCAACGGCCGGTCCGAGATCAGCTCGATGTTGTTGAACCCGATCACCCGCCGGTCGCTGCCCAGGAGAGCGCCATACCGCGGACCATAGACGTTGACGACGTGTGGGTCTTCCCCCACCGTCTTCCAGACCACGCCGCCCCAGCCGGCCTCGAAGGCCCGCACGACGTTGTACTCCTTGTCGGTTGGCGGCGCAGACGCCAGCCAGAACGGGTTGGGGCTCTTGATGCCCAGGAACTCGGTGCAGAGGTCAGCCATGGTTCTTCTCCGTGATCGTTGGCTTGCAGGCGCGGTGACGCCCGCTCATGCGCTCAATGCCGCATGCATGGCCAGTGCCGCGACCTTGCCGTGCTCCACCGCCTCCACGGTCAGGTCACGCCCACCGACCCGGCAGTCTCCGCCAGCCCAGATCTTGGCATGCGAGGTCGCGCCCCGCGCGTCGGTGACGATGCGTCCGCCCTGGAGCTCGACCATCGCGCGCAGTGGCGGCGCCAGCATCGACTGGCCAATCGCCTTGAGCACCATGTCGGCCTCCAGCGTGAATTCCTCCCCGGTCTCCACCAGGTTGTTGCCAAGCTGTTGCGTGCGGGCAAATCGCATGCCGGTGACACGGCCGTCGCGCATGATGATCTCCTTGGGCGCCGCCCAGTGCCGCACCAGCACGCCGTTCGTGCGTGCCCAGTCGCGTTCATGCCGCGATGCCGACATTGCGTCGTCGCCACGCCGGTACACGATGGTGACCTCGTCCGCTCCGAGCTTGCGCGATTGCACCGCCGCGTCCACCGCCGTCATGCCGCCACCAATCACCACGACACGGCGACCGACCGGTACCTGAGCGTAGTCTTTCGCCTGGCGCAACTCGGCAATGAAATCGACCGCGTTGCGCACACCGACCGCGTCGGGCTCCGGTATGCCGATGGCATTCACGCCGGCCAATCCCACGCCCAGGAACACTGCGTCATAGTCCTGCGTCAACTGCTCGAGCGTGACATCGCGCCCCAGCGCCGTCTTGTTGCGGATGTCGATGCCGCCGATCGACAGCAACCACTCCACTTCGCGTTGTGCGAAGTCGTCCACCGTCTTGTAGGTGGCCAGGCCGTATTCGTTCAGGCCGCCGGGCTTGGCGTTGGCGTCGAACACCACCACGTCGTGACCCAGTCGGGCCAGTCCGTGGGCGCAGGCCAGGCCGGCCGGACCGGCGCCGACGACGGCAACCGTGCGGCCGGTCGATGGCGCGCGGGTGAACAGCGGCGCTCCCGGGTCGTCGAAATAGGCGTCGGTGGCATGACGTTGCAACTGTCCGATCTCGACCGGCTTGTCCTCGTTGGTATTGCGCACGCAGGCCTCTTCGCACAACACCTCGGTCGGGCAGACCCGGGCGCACATGCCGCCCAGCGGATTGGCGCTGAGGATGGCGTGCGCCGAGCCGCGGATGTTGTTGTCGGCGATACGCTGTATGAAGCTGGGTATGTCGATGCCGGTCGGGCAGGCGGTCTGGCACGGCGCATCGAAGCAGTAATAACAACGATCCGCTTCGATCCGGGCCTGCGCCAGGGTCAGCGGCGGATGCGCGTCACAGAACTGGCTGCGGTATTGCACGGCGTCCAGGCGGCCGGCCCGGATATCCGGCGCCGCGACGGGCGTGGCTTCGGTTGGACTCATGGGCTTGCCTTTTTGTGGTGCATTGCGTCTTCAACTCTTACCATCTGGTAAACATTTGGTGCATTTGATCGCCATTGCGGTGCCCGTTCAACTAGGGAATACCCGCTTTTACGCCTCTGCAAGAGTTGGGCCAGGGGCGAAAAAAATGCCGCTACCATGCTTGGCTATGGCGACCATGCGAAAACCGGTGTCGGCGAGGGAAAAGCGCAGCGACAACCGCGAGCGACTGGAGCAGGAGATCCTCGAGGCAGCCAAGCAGTTGTTCGCGCAGCGCGGTTTCGGCGGCGTGTCGCTGGACCATATTGCTCGCGAGGTCGGCACCGCCAAGCAGAACCTGCTGTACTACTTCGCGAGCAAGGATGCGCTGTACCGCCGGGTGCTGCACGGCGTGCTCGACGTCTGGTTGTCTTATATGGCAGCCATCACCGAAAACGCCGACAACCCGGAGCTGGCGCTGCGCCGGTATATCGCCGGCAAACTGCGGTTCTCGCGCGAGCATCCTTACGACTCACGGGTGTACGCCAATGAGGTGATCTCCGGCGCGCCGATATTTGCACAGGAGATTCGCGACCGGGTGCTGCCGGCGTTGCAGGCCGACATCGCCGTGTTCAACCAGTGGGCCGAGCAGGGCGTGTGCCGCAAGGTGGATGCGGCGCATCTGATGGTGATCCTGTGGTCTTCGACCCAGGCCTACGCCGATTTCGCCAGCCAGATCTGCCTGGTGCTGGGCAAGCCGGAGATGGAACCTGCGGATTTTGCCGCCGGCGAACAGTTGCTGGTCGATATGGTGCTGCGCACCGTGCTGATCCAGCCATCCTGAGCGCCTGCCGCGGTAGTTCCCGGCCTACTGGGTACCGAAGATTCGGTCGCCCGCATCACCCAGGCCGGGCAGGATGTAGCCGTGGTCGTTGAGCTGGCGATCGACGGCTGCGGTGAACACCGGCACGTCCGGATGTTCCCTGTACAGTGTCTCCAGCCCCTCCGGGCAGGTCAGCAGACACAGGAACTTGACCGACTTGGGGTGCATGGCCTTGACCTTCTGGATCGCGGCCACCGCCGAATTGCCGGTGGCCAGCATCGGATCGACGACGATCACGTCGCGCTCCTGCATGTCCTGTGGCATCTTGAAGTAGTACTCCACCGGTTGCAGCGTCTTGGGATCGCGGTACAGGCCAATATGGCCGACGCGCGCGCCGGGTACCACGCTGAGCATGCCGTCCAGAATGCCGGTACCGGCGCGCAGGATGGACACCAGAACCAGTTTCTTGCCGTCGATGGCGGTGCCGGTCATGGTCTCCAGCGGCGTTTCTATCTCGATCGGCTGGGTGGCCATGTCGCGGGTGACCTCGTAGGCCATCAGCGTGCTGAGCTCGCCCAGCAGACGCCGGAAACCGTTGGTGCTGGTTTCCTTGCGCCGCATCAGCGTGAGCTTGTGTTGCACCAGCGGATGGTTCACCAGGTGCAGGTTGGGAAATCGCGAGAGGTCGGTCATGAATGGGTCCTTGTTGTCAATCTGCGCAACTGTCGTGGCGGTGTACGGGCCTCAGCGCCGCTTGCCGCCGAATATGCCACCAAGCACACCGCGGATGATCTGGCGCCCGACCTCGCTGCCGATGGCGCCGGCCGCGCTTTTGAACAACTGCTCGCCCGCAGTCATGCGCCGGCCACCACCGCCGCCAAGCAGTCCACCCAGGGTGCCCAGAATTCCGCCACCGGAAGCGTCGGCCGGCACGCCGCCCTGGGACTGCGCCGTCCGCGCCATGCCGGCGGTCTTCTCCTTGGCGGTGGTGGCATCGGCCATCGTGGCCTCGACGCGCGCCCGGATGGCCTCGTGTGCCGATTCGCGGTCGACGGATTTTTCATACACGCCCGCGACGATGGAGCCCGCAATCAGTGCCTGGCGCTGCGCCGCGCTGATCGGGCCGATCTGGCTTGCCGGAGGCAATACGAAAACGCGCTCGGTCACACCGGGGCGGCCTTTTTCGTCCAGGAAGCTGACCAGCGCCTCGCCGACGGCCAGTTCGGTGATGGCCCGTGTAATGTCGAGATTCGGGTTTTGCCGCATCGTGTCGGCAGCGGACTTCACCGCCTTCTGGTCGCGCGGCGTGAACGCGCGTAACGCGTGCTGCACCCGATTGCCGAGCTGGGCCAGCACCGAATCGGGAATGTCCAGCGGGTTCTGGCTCACGAAATACACACCCACGCCCTTGCTGCGCACCAGCCGCACCACCAGTTCGATCCGCTCCACCAGGGCCTTGGGCGCGTCGGCGAACAGCAGGTGCGCCTCGTCGAAGAAAAACACCAGCTTGGGTTTGTCCAGGTCACCCACCTCGGGCAGGTTCTCGAACAGTTCGCTGAGCATCCACAGCAGGAAGGTCGCGTATAGCCGGGGCGCGTTCATCAGCTGGTCGGCGGCCAGGATATTGATGACGCCCTTGCCGTTGCCGTCGGTTTGCATGAAGTCGGCAATGTTGAGCATCGGCTCGCCGAAGAATCGGTCGCCGCCCTGGCTTTCGATCTGCATCAGCCCGCGCTGGATCGCGCCGACACTGGCCGCGCTGATGTTGCCGTAGCTGGTCGTGAACTGGGATGCGTTGTCGCCGACGAACTGGCACATGCTGCGCAGGTCCTTCATGTCCAGCAGCAGCATGCCCTGGTCATCGGCGATCTTGAACACCAGCTGCAACACGCCGGCCTGGGTATCGTTGAGGTTGAGCATGCGCGCGAGCAGCAAGGGCCCCAGGTCGCTGACCGTGGCGCGCACCGGGTGACCCTGGCCGCCGAAAACGTCCCACAAAGTGACCGGAAAGGGCGCAAACGCAGGCGTCGGCAACTTGCGCTCGGTGATGATCTTTCCCAGCCTGTCGCCCAGGCTGCCGGCTTGCGAAATGCCGGTCAGGTCGCCCTTGACGTCGGCCATGAAGACCGGTACGCCCGCCCCCGAGAATGCCTCGGCCAGCGTTTGCAGCGTGATGGTCTTGCCGGTGCCGGTGGCGCCGGTAATCAAGCCGTGGCGATTCGCCTTGTCCGGCTGCAGGGAGCAACGGATGTCGTCGCGTTGCGCAATCACGAACGGTTCGGTCATGGTGGTTCCCAAAAGTACAATCCTGGCGCAAGGGTAACCAATTTTTCGAAGGATTCCGCGTGGCAGGACACAGCAAATGGGCCAATATTCAACACCGCAAGGGGCGGCAGGATGAAAAGAGAGGCAAGGTCTGGACCCGTGTCATCCGCGAGATCATGGTGGCCGCCCGCACCGGCGGCGGTGACTTGAGCGCCAACCCGCGACTGCGCCTGGCAGTGGAAAAAGCCAAGGCGGCCAACATGCCGGCCGATACCGTCAAACGCAACATCGACAAGGCCACCGGCAACCTCGAGGGGGTCAACTACGAGGAGATCCGCTACGAGGGTTATGGCATCGGCGGGGCGGCTATCATCGTTGACACCATGACCGACAACCGGGTGCGTACCGTGGCCGAGGTCCGGCATGCGTTCAGCAAACACGGCGGCAACATGGGAACCGAGGGTTCGGTGGCGTTCCAGTTCAGGCACTGCGGCCAACTGGTCTACGCACCCGGCAGCGACGAGGAAAAGCTGATGGAAGCCGCACTGGAGGCCGGAGCCGATGACGTGATCGTCGATGACGATGGCACCGTCGAGATCTTGTCCTCTCCGGGCGATTTCGAGGCGGTACAGGCGGCGCTTGATGCCGCCGGCTTCAAGGCCGAGGTGGCAGAGGTGACGATGCGGGCCGACAACCCGATCGATCTCGAAGGCGACGATGCCGCCCGGATGCAAAAGCTGCTGGACGTACTCGAAGACCTCGACGACGTGCAGGCGCTCTACCACAACGCAGCGTTATGAAGGTACTGGTCATCGGCGGCGGCGGCCGCGAGCATGCGCTGGCCTGGAAGCTGGCCCAATCCAGCCGGATCGAGACCGTGTTCGTGGCGCCCGGCAACGGCGGCACGGCGCAGGGTGAACGTATCCGCAACATCGCCATCGCCGACCAGGCGCAGTTGTGCAAATGGGCAGCGCACGAGAAGATCGGGCTGACGGTGGTGGGGCCCGAGGTGCCACTGGCAGCAGGCGTGGTCGATCTGTTCCGCGAACGCGGGCTGCGCATCTTCGGTCCGACGAAGTCGGCGGCGCGGCTCGAGAGTTCGAAGGCGTTTTCCAAGGAGTTCATGCAGCGGCACGGTATCCCGACCGCGCTGCACATGACCTTCTCCGATCGGACGCAGGCCCACGCTTTCGTGACCGACCGGGGTGCGCCCATCGTCGTCAAGGCCGATGGCCTGACAGCGGGCAAGGGCGTCGTCGTGGCTCGTACGCTGGAAGATGCGCACGCCGCCATCGATCGAATGCTGCCCGAGGTGGCCGACCCCGACAGCCGGGTCGTCATCGAGCAGTTCCTCGAAGGCGAGGAGGCCAGCTTCATCGTCATGTGCGATGGCAAGAACGTGCTGGCGCTGGCCACCAGCCAGGACCACAAGCGCCTGCTCGAGGGCGACCACGGCCCCAACACCGGTGGTATGGGAGCGTACTCCCCGGCCGCGGTGGTTACGCCGGCGGTACATGCCAAGGCCATGCGCGAGATCATCCTGCCCACCATCCGCGGCATGGAGAAAGACGGTATCGCCTACACCGGTTTTCTGTACGCCGGGCTGATGATCGACGCCCACGGCCAGCCGCGCACGCTCGAATTCAACTGTCGGCTCGGCGACCCCGAGACACAACCCATCCTGATGCGGCTCAAGACCGACCTGCTAGAGTTGCTGCTGGCCGCCACCGAGACCGGCGACGAGCGCAAACTCGACCAGATCGAGTTGCAATGGGACCGGCGCACCGCGCTGGGCGTGGTGCTGGCCGCCAAGGACTATCCGCGGCAGTCGCGCACGGGCGACCGCATCCGCGGCCTGCCGCCGCCCGCTGCAGACGCGATGGTGTTCCATGCCGGCACCCGGCGCGACGGCGACGAGCTGGTCACCAGCGGCGGACGGGTATTGTGCGTGACCGTGCTGGCCGACAATGTTCGCCAGGCACAACAACGGGCCTACGAAGCCGTACGGGAGATTCAGTTCGATGGCATGCAATACCGTGGCGACATCGGCCATCGTGCCGCTTGAGCGACGGGCGGGTCGTCGCACCAGATCCTTACACCATGTCCTCTGATTCCATCGAACCTCGGGGCCGGCGCGTGCCGGCGGTACGCGCATACCTGCTCGGTCTGCAGCAACGGATCTGCGATGCGATCGCCGGCATCGATGGCACGGCATTTCTCGATGATGCGTGGCGCAAGGCTCCGCACGAACCGCTGCAGGGTGATGGGCTGACCCGTATCCTGGAGCAGGGCGCGGTGTTCGAGCGCGCGGGCTGTGGCTTCTCGCATGTCCGGGGCAATACATTGCCGCCCTCGGCGACCCAGAACCGCGCGGAACTGGCCGGTGCGCCGTTCGAGGCGCTGGGCGTGTCGCTGGTATTTCATCCGCGCAACCCGTACGTGCCCACCGTACACATGAACGTGCGCATGCTGGCCGCGTTTCCCGGCTCGGACCAGGAGGTGTGCTGGTTTGGCGGCGGCATGGACCTGACGCCGTATTACGGCTTCGATGAAGACGCCGTGCATTTCCATGCCACCTGCAAGCAGGCACTCGAGCCGTTCGGTGGCGACCTGTTTCCGCGGTTCAAGCACTGGTGTGACGAGTATTTCTTCCTCAAGCACCGCCAGGAACAGCGCGGCGTAGGCGGCATCTTCTTCGACGACTTCAGCGCCGAGGATTTCGACGCCGGCTTTTCGGTGCAGCGAGCCGTGGGCGACGCGTTCCTGCACGCCTACCTGCCCATCGTGCAGCGTCGCGGCGCGACGGTGTTTGGCGAACGCGAGCGTGATTTCCAGCTGTATCGGCGCGGACGTTACGTCGAGTTCAACCTGGTGTGGGACCGTGGCACCCATTTCGGCCTGCAGTCCGGAGGGCGGACCGAGTCGATTCTGTTGTCGATGCCACCACTGGTGCGATGGTCTTACCAGGAACAGCCGCAACCGGGCACGCCGGAACATGACCTGTTACACCACTTTCTGGTGCGAAGGGACTGGATTTGACCCAGCTGGCCGGCCGCGTGCTGCGCCTGGGCGTGTTCGGCGGCGCCTTCGATCCGCCGCATCGGATGCACCGCGTGCTGGTCGAGGCAGCGCTGGATCAATTGCAGCTCGACCGTTTGCTGGTCGTGCCCACCGGACAGGCCTGGCACAAAAGCCGTCCCTTGTCCGACGCCGCGCATCGCCTGGCGATGGCCCACCTGGCATTCGAGGATCTGCCGGCGCTGCGTATCGACACGCGTGAGATCGAACGCGCCGGACCCAGTTACACCATCGATACGCTGCGAGAATTGCAGGATGAATTTCCCGATGCGACACTGTTCCTGATCATCGGCGGGGACCAGGCGCGGGCCTTGTCCAGCTGGCACGAATGGCAGCAGGTTGTGAGCCTGGCTACAATCGCGGTCGCGCAACGTGTCCCGGCGCAGGTGACCGGCACCCGGGACCTGCCGCCCGCTGATCAGCGTCAGCGCTTTGTGCAGTTGCAACTGCCGGCCTGCAACACCAGCGCCACCGATATCCGCCAGCGTGCCAGCCGCGGCCAGAGTATTGTTCCTCTGGTGAGCGAGTCCGTTGCGCGTTATATTGTTCTCCATCGCCTCTACCAGACCACTTGATGACCACTGAAACCGCCGCCAAACGCAATACCCAGAAGCTCCAGCGAGCCATCGTGGACGGGCTTGAGGATGTCAAGGCCCAGGACATCCAGGTTTTTGACACCGAGCACCTGTCTTCGTTGTTCGAGCGGGTCATCGTCGCGTCGGGCACATCGAACCGCCAGACCAAGGCGCTGGCGGCCAGTGTGCGCGACGCAGTGCGCGAGGCGGGTTTTCCCAAGCCGCGCATCGAAGGCGAGGCCAATGGCGAGTGGATCATCGTCGACTGTTCGCAGGCGGTGGTGCACATCATGCAGCCGACCTTCCGCTCCTACTATCACCTTGAGGAGTTGTGGGGCGAAAAGCCAGTGCGGCTGAAGTTCGGCGCCAGCAAGCCGGTCACCGAGTCGCCGGCGGCCGCGAGAGCTGCGACAACCAAGACACCGGCGAAAAAGGCGCCAGCGACCAAGACGCCTGCCAGGAAAATAGCCGGCGGTAAATCCGTCATGCGCGGCGCTCGCGGCGCAAGCGCCGCAAGCGCCGTCAAATCCGGCAGCACGCCACCAGTCAAACCGGCCGCGACCAAGCTCAAGACGGTTGTCGTGTCCAAGCCCGCGCGCAAGGCGCCGGCGACCGCCAAGCGCGGCGCCGCTTCCGCAAAGGCGGGCGCACCGCGCAAGTCACGTCAGCGCAAGGCCTGAGCCGGGATCCGTGAAACTGGTCGTAGTCGCGGTCGGTCAACGTTTGCCGACATGGGCGCACAGCGCCTGGGACGATTACGCAAAACGTTTTCCACCAGAGCTGCGGCTTGAACTCAAGGCGGTCAAGACGCAGGCCCGCGCTTGCATGGCCTTGCCCGCGATCCTGGCCGCCGAGCGTGGCCGTATCGAGGCAGCGATCAGCCCCGGTAGCCGCGTCGTCGTGCTCGACGAACACGGGACATCGGTCACCACCATGGCGCTGGCATCCCGGCTGCGGCAGTGGCAACTCGACGCGGCCGACGTGGCGCTGGTCATCGGCGGCCCGGACGGACTGGAGCCGGCGTTCAAGCAGGCAGCCCATGAACGCATGCGCCTGTCCGACCTGACGCTGCCCCATGCGATGGCGCGGGTATTGCTGGTCGAGCAGCTCTACCGCGCCTGGTCAATCAACGCCAGCCATCCCTACCACCGCGAATAGGCCCGATCCGGCGATGCCGCCATCATGACCGTTCTTGTCTACCTGGCCTCCCAAAGCCCGCGGCGCAGTCAGCTGCTGGACCAGCTGGGCGTGCGCCATCAGCTGTTGCTGCCGGATGCGCACGAGGACAGCGAAGGCCTGGAAGCGGTGTTGCCGGGCGAGGCGCCGGCGCGGTACGTGGTGCGGGTGACCGGCCTCAAGCTCGACGCCGCGCTGGCGCGGCACCAACGACGAGGCTTGCCTGCCGGGCTGATCCTGTGTGCCGACACGACCGTGGCCCTGGGCCGGCAGATCCTGGGCAAGCCGAGCGACGCCGCGCAGGCCGGCGCCATGCTGCGCCAGCTCGGCGGGCGGGTGCACCGGGTATTGACCGCGGTGGCGGTGGCGAACGGCCGCACGCGTGATGCGGCCTTGAGCGTGTCACGCGTGGAGTTCGCGCCGCTGACCGCGGCGGCGATCCGGGCCTATGTGGCCAGCGCCGAGCCGATGGGCAAGGCCGGTGCGTATGCGATACAGGGGCGTGCGGGCGCGTTCGCTCGCGCCATCCATGGCAGCTACTCTGGCATCATGGGCCTGCCGTTGTTCGAGACCGCGCGGCTGTTGCGCGGAGTCGGATACCCCGTCTAGATTCTTCATCATCGCAGCGCCATGCAACAGGACGTTCTGATCAACTGGTCACCGCAGGAAACCCGTGTCGCGGTGGTGGAAAACGGTTCGGTGCAGGAGCTGCATGTCGAGCGTGCGCTCGAGCGCGGCCTGGTCGGCAACGTCTACCAGGGCAAGGTTGCGCGCGTGTTGCCCGGCATGCAGTCGGCTTTCATCGACATCGGACTGGAACGCGCAGCCTTCCTGCATGTGGCCGATGTCTGGCACCGCCAACCCGAAGGCGAACCGCCACAGGTGGCGCGGTCCGGCCAGGCCTTGACCCCGATAGAGCGCCAGGTGTTCGAGGGACAGGCGCTGACGGTACAGGTGATCAAGGATCCAATCGGTACCAAGGGAGCGCGGCTGTCGACCCAGATCAGCGTGGCCGGCCGCTTGCTGGTGTTCCTGCCACAAGACGATCATGTGGGCGTGTCGCAAAAGATCGCCCTGGCCCTGCGCGACGAGTTGCGCAACCGGCTGCAGTTGCTGACCCGTCCCGAGGGTGGCGGATTCATCCTGCGCACCAATGGCGAAGACGCCAGCGACGGCGAACTGGCCGATGACATCGCCTACCTGCGAAAGACCTGGGCCGGCATCAGGCAGGCGGCGCAGCGTTCGCCGCCGGCAACCCTGCTGCACCAGGACCTGAGCCTGATCCAGCGTGTGTTGCGCGACCTGACCGGCGAGGCGACGCAGTCGATCCGGGTCGACTCGCGCGAGCAGTTCGACCTGCTGACCGCGTTCGGACGCGCCTTCATGCCGTCGGCGGTCGGCAAGCTGCAGCATTACAAGGGGGAGCGGCCGATCTTCGACCTGTATGGCGTCGACGAGGAGATCGCCCGCGCGTTGGGCCGGCGCGTTGACCTGAAATCCGGCGGCTACCTGATCGTCGATCAGACCGAAGCCTTGACCACCATGGACGTCAACACCGGCGGTTACGTCGGCGCGCGCAACTTCGACGACACGATCTTCAAGACCAACCTGGAGGCGGCGCAGGCCATTGCACGCCAGCTGCGCCTGCGCAACCTCGGTGGCATCATCGTCGTCGACTTCATCGACATGGTGCGCGAAGATCACCGCGACGCGGTGCTGGCGGAGTTCCGCAAGCAACTCGCGCGCGACCGGGTCAAGACCATGGCCGGTGGGTTCTCGCAACTCGGGCTGGTCGAGATGACGCGCAAGCGCACCCGCGAATCGCTGGCCCACATGTTGTGCGAACCTTGCGCCGCCTGCCAGGGCAAGGGCAGTGTCAAGACCGCGCGCAGCGTGGCCTACGACATCCTGCGCGAGATCCTGCGCGAGGCGCGGCAGTTCAATCCGCGCGAGTTCCGGGTCGTGGCGTCCCCCCGGGTGATCGAGCTGTTCCTGGACGAGGAGAGCCAGCACCTGGCCGGTCTATGCGAGTTCATCGGCAAGACGGTATCGCTGCAAAGTGAAGCGGCGATGGGGCAGGAGCAGTACGACATCATCCTGCTGTAACGCCATGCCATGCCATGCCATGCCATGCCGCGGCGTTGCGCAGCGTGGTATGGCGCAGCGTGACTGAACGCGCACGACTCGGCAGGACTGGCACAGGACTCGGAACGACCGCGCACGGCCTGGCGCCAGCCGTGATAGCGCAGTAGGATGTCCTTGGCGATCGACGCATCCGCGTTCGCCAACCGACAGGAGCCGACCCGCCATGGCCCAGCCACATGCCACATCCGGAGACATCGTCAGCCTCATCCCGCTGGCGGAAAAACTGCCGGATTCCCGCACCGTGGCCATCCTCAAGGCAGAGCAACTGGAGCTGGTTCGTATCGTGCTGACCAAGGGCAAGTCCATGCCCGAGCACCAGGTACAGGGCGAGATCACCGTGTTGTGTCTGGAAGGACGCATTGCGTTTCATACGCCCCGGGGCAGCTGTGAAATGGGGCCATCGGACCTGATCCACCTTCGGCGCGGCGAGCCACATGCGCTGACGGCGCTTGAGGATGCATCTGCACTGTTGACGATCTGCCTGGTGACCTGATCCGCTTCGGTTTCCGGGCATGAGGCCGCGCTGATCGAACGTTGTCACGGGGGTGGCTTGCACAGGATCACGAGCGCGATGCCACCGAGAATCGTCGCCGACGCCAGCACAAGGCGCATGCTCAGCGGTTCTGCGAGCAACACGGCCCCGCCCACGGCGGCAATCACCGGCACACTGAGCTGTACCGTGGACGCGGTTGTGACGCGCAAGTTGCGCAGCGCCGAGTACCAGACGGCATAACCCACCCCGGACGTCAGCGCGCCCGAGGCGATGGCATAGGCGGTGCCAGCCAGGTCGAGGCGGGCCAGTGGCAGCGTGGCCAGTGTCAACACCGTGGCCGGGATCCCAGCGCGGATGAAGTTGCCAGCCGTGACCCGTGTCGGGTCGCCCGCGCCTTTGCCCCGCAGCGAATAGATTCCCCAGGCGGCGCCTGAGGCCAGCATCAGCATAGCGCCGGCCAGCGGAGGCGCCGACAGGCCCGGCAACAGCAGGCCGACCAGGCCGGCGCCAGCGAGCATCAACCCAACAGACTGCAGCACGCCCAGCCGTTCTCCGCGCCACAGGCCGACACCGATCATCGTGGCCTGCACTGCGCCGAACAGCAGCAAGGCCCCGGTGCCGGTGGACAGGTCAGCATAGGCATGCGAAAACGCAGCCGCATAGACGAACAGGGCGATCGCCGATGGCCAGTTGCCGCTGCCGCTGCCTGATGCGGGCAGGGCCTGGCTGCGCAGGTGCACGATCAACCACAACATGAGTGCGCCGGCGACGATGCGCAGTGTCGTGAAACTGCCGGGGTCGATGGTGGTGTCGCGCAATGCGACCCGGCACAACAGCGAGTTGCCGGCGAATGCCAGCATGGCGATCAGCGTTGGCAGGCCCGGTTGGCTTTGGCGCATGGCGAATTCATCGAGGGTGGCAGCGCGAGCTTACGGCAATCGCGGCCGAAGGCGCGGTGTGCCGGATGCCGCAATGACGATGATCGTTCCGCAAGGCGGTCGCGGCCGCGACCGAAGGGCCCGGTTATCGCCGCAGGCCGGCGCCGGCCGACGAATTGCTGCAGAATGCCGTGGCCTTCCAACCGAACGAAAAGGATTATTCGTGATCAAGTTCTATTTCCATCCGTCGCCGAACCCCGCCAAGGTTGCGTTGTTTCTCGAAGAAGCGGACGTCCCGTATGAACTGGTACCCGTCGATACCCGCAAGGGCGAGCAACACAGCGCGGCCTTCAAGGCCCTCAACCCGAACGCCAAGACACCGGCCATCGTCGATGGGGACGTCGTTGTTTTCGATAGCAACGCCATCTTGCTGTATCTGGCCGAGAAGACCGGCCAGTTCCTGCCGGAAAACACGCCGGAGCAGCGGGCACAGATGCTGTCGTGGCTGATGTTCATCGCGACCGGTATCGGACCGTATTCCGGCCAGTGCGTGCATTTCCGCCACGCCGCGCCCGAGCCCAAGGAATACGCGCTGAACCGCTACGACTTCGAGGCCTGGCGCCACTGGACCATCCTCAACGACCACCTTGCCGAGCGCAAGTACATGCTCGGTGACACGTACACGCTGGTGGACATGGCGGTCTGGGGTTGGGCGCGCGCCGTACCCTATATCCTGGGCGGCCCCGAGGCCTGGGACAAGCTGCCGCACGTCAAGCGGCTGCTCGATGAGATCAACACGCGGCCAGCAGCGCAGCGCGCCGAGGCGCTGAAAACGCGCCATGCTTTCAAGACCGAGGTGGACGACGAAACGCGCCGCGCAATGTTTCCGCAGAACGAGCGACTGGCCAAGCCGGCCTGATCGCCGCGTGCAGTGCTTCACCCGGCAACTGCGATTTCCTCTTCCGCCGCGTGGGCGCTGCCGCCCAGTCCCAGGCGGTAGAGCCGCGCATACAGCCCGCCTGCTGCCAGCAGAGCCGCGTGCCGACCGGTCTCGACGATGCGCCCGTTGTCCATCACGACAATGCGGTCCGCATGCTGAACGGTCGAGAGCCGGTGCGCGATGACCAGCGTGGTGCGTCGTTGCATCAGTCGCTGCAGCGCATCCTGCACCGCGCGTTCGGATTCCGCGTCCAGTGCCGAGGTGGCTTCGTCCAGGATCAGCACCGGTGCGTCCTTGTACAAGGCGCGCGCGATCGCCAGCCGCTGGCGCTGTCCGCCCGAGAGCTGCATCGCGTTGTGGCCGACCAGCGTGTCCAGGCCTTCTGGCCATTCGTCCATCAGGTTCTGCAGGTTGGCCGCAGCCAGACAGTGCGCGACCCGGTCGCGGTCCATGGCCTGGCCCAGCGCCACGTTGACGGCCACAGTGTCGTTGAGCATCAGCACATGCTGGCTCACCAGCGCGAACTGGGATCGCAGCGAGGCCAGGTGCCAGTCGCGCAACGCGTGGCCGTCCAGGTAGACCGAACCGGCGCTGAGTTCGACAAAACGCGGCAACAGGTTGACCAGTGTCGATTTGCCCGAGCCCGACGCACCGACCAGCGCCACGGTTTCGCCGGCTGCAATCTCGAGGCTGAAGCGGTCCAGCGCGGCCGCCATGTTGGCGGCATAGGACACGCTGGCCTGTTCAAAGCGGATCACGCCCAAGGCGCGCTTCAGGCGGAACTCGCCACCGGTCTCGTCGGGCGTGCGCGCCATCAGGTCCAGACCTCGCTCCATGGCCGCCAGACCGCGGGTGATCGGGTTGGCCACCTCGGTCAGGTGCTTGAGCGGCGCGATCAGCATCAGCATCGCGGTGACGAAGGCAACGAATCCGCCCACCGACGTGGTGTTGTCGGCGCTCTGCATCAGTGCCACGGTGATGACCGCCGACAAGGCCACTGCGGCCAGCATCTGCGTCAGCGGGGTCATCGCGGCAGAGGCTGTGGTCGACTTCATCGACAGGCGGCGCAGGGCGTCGCTGAGCGCGGCGAACCGGCCGGCCTGCGATAGCTGCGCGGCATGCAGCCGGATGTCGCGGTGGGCCAGCACGTTTTCCTCCACCACATAGGCCAGCCGGTCGGTCGCGTCCTGGCTGTTGCGGGTGACCCGGTACAGGCGGCGCGACAGGATGCGCATGACGAATGCCACGGCCGGGAACAGGAACACCACGATCAGCGTCAGCTTCCAGTTCAGGTACATCAGGTAGCCGAGCAGGGCCAGCAAAGTCAGGGTGTTGCGGGTCAGGGTCATCAACGCGCCCACCAGCAGCGTGGAGCCGCTTTGAACTTCGTAGACGATGGTGTTGGCCAGCGAACTCGATGTCTGCCCCGAGAACAGGGTCAGCCGGGCATCCAGCAGTTTGTCGAACATCGCCTTGCGCACAACCATGAGGCCGGTGCTGGTGATCTTGGTCATGGCCAGCTGCGCCGTGAAACTGCACAGGCCGCGCAGCGCGAACAGCAGGATCAACGCAACCGGCACCGCCCACAACGGCAGCTGCCCCTGCTGGAAACCGCGGTCGAGCAGCGGCTGCAGCAGGGCCGGGATCAGCGGCTCGGACAATGCCAGTGCCAGTGTCGCTGCGCCGCCGACAAACCAGACCCACAGCGGACGACGAAAATAGGGCCACAGGCGCAACAGGCGCCTGGGCAGGCTGCCGGCCAGCGCGGCTGTATCCTGCGCAGCTGCCGCAGGCTCGGTCACCAGCGTGCCCGCCGCGCACGCACGACGGCGTCGTCAGCAGGTGGGGGCAAGATGGTTATCGGGCTGGCGTTCATGGCTGCGCAATGGAGAGCGTTTATTATCAGCGCATCGACCGGATGCCCAGCTGGTGCCGGTCTGCATGCCTGCACGTGCCCTTCGGTGGCAGTCCGGTCCACCCGCGTGGTAGGCTCGTCGTCATGCCGAGGTCTCCCCGCAGTGCTTGTTCCAAACCACGTCTTCACCCATGTTCCCTAACCCGTTTCGCCATGTGTTCGTGACCCTGCGGCTGCTGGCCACCCTGTGTCTGTTGGCCGCATCGGTACCAGCCTCGGCGCAATTGCGCATCGAGGTATCGGGCGTCGGCCTGACCCAGCTGCCGATTGCCATTGCGCCGTTCCGCGGCCAGGAGTCGGCACCGCAAAACATCGCGTCGATCGTGCAGGCCGATCTAGAACGCAGCGGGCAGTTTCGTGGCACCGACCTGGTGCCGGTCAACCTCGACGAGTTGGCGCGCCCCGAGCTGACCGCCTGGCGCCAGAAGGGTGCCGACTCGCTGGTCGTGGGCAGCGTGACGCGGCTGGCCGATGGTCGTTTCGATGTGCGGTTCCGTTTATGGGACCTGACCCGCGGCCAGGACCTCGGGGGACAGAGTTACGCCGTCACGCAGGCCGACTTGCGTCAATCGGCCCACCGCATCGCGGATTTCGTCTATGAAAAGCTGACTGGCGACAAGGGTATCTTCTCGACCCGTATCGCTTACGTGACCAAGATCGCGCAGCGCTATAACCTGTGGATCGCCGATGCCGACGGTGAGAACGCGCAGTCGGCGTTGGCCAGTCCGGAGCCGATCATCTCGCCGGCCTGGTCACCGTTGGGCAGTCAGCTCGCCTATGTATCGTTCGAGTCGCGCAAGCCGGTTGTGTATGTGCATGAGATTGCGACCGGCAAACGCCGGCTGCTTGCCAACTTCCGGGGCTCGAACAGCGCGCCGGCATGGTCGCCCGATGGGCGCACACTGGCGGTGACCCTGAGCCGTGACGGAGGTTCCCAGCTGTACCTGATCGACGCCCAGGGTGGCGAGCCGCGGCGGCTGTCTCAGTCCTCGAGCATCGACACCGAGCCGATGTTCTCGCCCGATGGCAAGAACATTTACTTCGTCAGTGACCGTGGTGGTTCCCCGCAGATTTACAGCATGGCGTCGACCGGTGGCAGTGTGCAGCGACTTACCTTTACGGGCAGTTACAACATTTCCCCGTCCATCAGTCCCGACGGCAAATCGCTGGCCTATATTTCTCGCGTGAATGGCGCATTCCGGTTGCATCTGATGGAGCTTGCCAGCGGCAACGCCGTCGCGATCACCGACACGTCCCTCGACGAAAGTCCCAGCTTCGCGCCCAACGGTCGCCTCATCATCTACGCCACGGCGGCACAGGGTCGACAGAGCCTGACGACAACCACGCTTGACGGCCGTGTCAAGACCCGGCTGGCCGGAGCATCGGGAGAGATCCGCGAGCCGGATTGGGGCCCGCTTCAACAACAGTGACACCACAAGGAGAAAACGGATGAAACGAATTTTGCTGGCCCTGACTTTTGCCGCTGTGCTGTCGGGCTGCGGCTCGTCGGTCAAACTGGACGAGGTCGCCGTGGAGGACAAGACCGGCACGCTGGTAGGTGCGCAGGGCGCCACTGCTGGTGCGGCCGGCAGCGGAGCCGCCGGCGGTGCAGCTGGCCGCGGCGCGCTGGCCAGCCAGGGTGTGGCGCCGGTCGACGTGACCAAACCCGGCTCGAATGCCGCCGTGCAGCAAGGCCCGCGTATCGTCTATTTCGAGTACGACAGCTTTGTCATCAAGCCCGAGTTTCAGTCGCTGATCGAAACGCATGCCCGCCAGCTGCGCGCGGACCCGGTACGCAAGGCCGTGGTCGAAGGGCATACCGACGAAACCGGCGGCCGCGAATACAACCTGGCGCTGGGCCAGAAACGCGCCGAGGCGGTGCGGCGTGCGCTGGGCTTGCTCGGTGTGACCGATGCCCAGGTCGAAGCTGTCAGTTACGGCAAGGAAAAGCCGGCGGTGCAAGGCAGTGATGAGGCGGCCCTGGCACAAAACCGGCGTGCCGAGATCAATTTCCGATGAGCCGCAGCGGCGAGCATGCCATGAGCAACCGATTCCTGTTGGCCCTGGTGCTGGGCAGCGCGATGTGGGCAGGGCATGCCCAGGCTGCGTTGTTCGAGGATTCCGACGCGCGCAAGGCGATTCTGGAGGCGCGCCAGCGCATGGAGGCCAACCGACTGGCCTCCGAGGGATCGGTGCAGCGGCTAGTAGAGTCGCACAACGAATTGCTGCGCAAGTCGAACGAAGACAACTTGCAGTTGCGCCGCGCGCTGCTCGACTTGCAGAACCAGATCGAAGCGTTGCGATCCGAACTGGCCCGCGGCAACGGTCAACGGGAACAGGTTGGCCGCGAGGTATCGGAGTTGCAGCGTGAACAGAAGGACATGCTGCAGCGCCAGCAGGCGCTGGCGCGCGGAGTCGAGGAGCGGGTGGCTCTGCTCGAACCGGTCAAGATCACGGTGGACGGCCGCGAGATCATGGTCGAGCCGGCCGAGCGCAGGGCGTATGACGCGGCGTTGGCGTTGTTTCGAAACGGAGATTTTCCTGGCGCGCAGACCGGCTTTCACAGCTTGATTGCGCGTTACCCCAAGAGCGGCTACTTGCCCTCGGCCTTGTTCTGGCTCGGCAACGCGCAATACGCGACGCGCGACTACAAGGAGGCGATCGTCAATTTCCGGATCATGCTGACCGCGACGCCGGACCATGTGCGTGCGGCCGAGGCCTTGTTGTCGATTGCCAATTGCCAGATCGAGCTCAAGGATGTACCCGGCGCGCGCAAGACGCTGGACGAACTCGCGCGCAGTTACCCGCAGTCCGAGGCTGCCAAGGCTGGTAACGACCGCCTCGCGCGGCTGCGCTGATGGGCGGCGGGCGCAGCATGCTGCTGCGCCTATGCCGGGCCAGGCGCGGTACCAATCACCTTCCATGACAGACACTGTCTTGGCACCGATGGACGCCGACCTGATACGCCGCTTCGGTGGCTTGGACCGGCTGTTTGGCGTTGCCGCGGCCGCACGGATCCGTCAGTCGCATGTGGCTGTCGTCGGTATCGGTGGCGTCGGTTCATGGGCCGCCGAGGCGCTGGCACGCAGCGGCGTGGGAGCACTGACACTGGTCGACCTCGATCACGTCGCCGAATCCAACATCAACCGGCAGGTGCATGCGCTGGACAACACCGTCGGCCAGGCCAAGGTGCAGGCAATGCGCGAGCGTATTGCACGAATCAACCCTGCCTGCACCGTGCACGGCGTGGAGGAGTTCGTCGAGCCGGGCAACTGGCCGGCCCTGCTGCCTGCGCCGGTCGACGCCGTCTTCGATGCGTGTGACCAGGTACGGGCCAAGGTCGCGATGGCCGACTGGGCCCGGCGCAACAAGGCACTCTTCATCACGGCGGGAGCAGCGGGCGGAAAACGCCAGGCGCACAAAGTCGACATCGACGACCTTTCGCAGAGCAGCCACGATCCCTTGCTTTCGCGCATGCGCCATCTGCTGCGCAAGCAGCATGGTGCACCGGGCGCGGGTCGCTCGATGGGTGTGCCCTGCGTATTCAGTCGCGAACCGGTGCAGGACGCCGATCCCTCTTGTGCCATCGCGTCCGACGGCAGCCTCAACTGCCATGGTTATGGATCGATGGTCAGTGTCACTGCCACCTTCGGCCACTGCGCCGCAGGATGGGTGCTAAATGCAATTGCAGAGCGTCCCTGACCAGAGCCAAAAGCGCGTTTTTTTCTGGTTATAATTTCAGGCTTTGCAGCGCGGTGCAAACCGCAACGCGAGCGAAGTGTGGGACGTTAGCTCAGTTGGTAGAGCAGCGGACTTTTAATCCGTTGGTCGGCAGTTCGAGCCTGCCACGTCCTACCAAATGATTCAAGGACTTAGCCCAAAAGGCTAAGTCCTTTTTTCTGGCGTGGTTGACCGTCAACGCGACCAGAAGCTGCCTGCGGGTTGCCCTTGCGGTGCTTGAACGCGTCTCGCTGGACGCATTGGTTTGACCGACGACAACAGGCAGTCTTCGCCACCATAACCAAGCCTCGGCTGCAACAGGCCGATCGACGTCGGCAAGGCAGCACCAAAAGCGTCAAAGGTCGGCTGTCGCGTACCCGCAGTTGCCATCCTTGCCTGCGTGTGACTTGCTGCCGCTCGACTGTTTGTCCTTGGCGGCAACCGTCACTCGCGCCTTGGCCGCTGTCATCTCGCACTGCTTGATGAATTCGGTTTTGGCCGCGCCGGTCAGTTTCTTCTCGGCGGCAGTGGTGTTGCAACCGGCGCCCTGGGCGAACACTGGGAGGCCGAAACCGATGGATAACAGGATCACTACGTACTTGCGCATGATGAGCTCCGGAAATTGAAGAAGACGGTCTGCAGCGCAGTCTACTGCGATTCGCGACGGCTGTCAGCACCTATGCAGGTATCCACCCATGCCACAATGGCCGCATGCCCGCGGGCATCCATCACGGCAGCAAGAGGCAAGGAGGGCCCGCATGGCACCAGAGGGAGACACCCACTCGAAACTGGTCGGATACGCGTTGTGGATTTTCGGCTTCACCGGATCGCATCGTTTCTACTTCGGCAAGCCGGTCACCGGTACGATCTGGTTCTTCACGCTGGGCCTTCTGGGCATCGGCTGGTTGATCGACCTGTTCCTGATCCCTTCAATGGACCGGCAGGCAGATATCCGGTTCCGGCCCGGCCCGGTCAACTATTCGGTTGCCTGGGTGCTGCTGACGTTTCTCGGTCTGTTCGGCGTGCACCGCATGTACATGGGCAAGTGGCTCACAGGGTTACTGTACCTGGTGACCCTGGGTCTGTTGGGCATCGGCTATCTCTATGACTACTGGACGCTGAACGATCAGATCGCGCTCAAGAACGGCACGCGCTGACACGCTGGCACGATCGTCAGACTGGCACGCAGGGGCTTCGGTTCGGCATGACTGCAGACGCACGCTCGACTGTGGTACTTTATTCGTTCCGCCGCTGTCCCTATGCCATCCGTGCCCGCATCGCTTTGCATGTAGCCGGTGTCGCAGTCGAGATCCGGGAAGTGGCTTTGCGCGACAAACCGCCGTCATTGCGCGCGCTGTCGCCAAAGGCGACGCTGCCGGTGCTGCAGTTGCCCGATGGCTTGGTGCTCGATGAAAGTCTGGACATCCTGCTGTGGGCCTTGCAGCAACACGACCCGCTGGCCTGGCTGGCGACCCTGCAGGACGACAGGGTGCGGCAATGGGTGTGGCGCAATGACGAGAACTTCAAGCCCTTGCTGGATCGCTACAAATACGCGTCGCGGCATCCTGAAATGTCGCAGTTGCAGCATCGGGAACGCGCGTTGCAGGCCTTCGTCGGCCCGCTCGAGGCCTGCCTGGCGGCCCAGCCGTTCGTGTGCGGAGCGCAGCCCGGCTGGGCCGATGTCGCGGTGTTTCCGTTCGTACGCCAGTTCGCGATGGTCGAGCCGGCCTGGTTCGCACAGGTCGCAGCGCTTGCGGCGGTGCGACGCTGGCTGAATTTCTGGTGCGGCAGTGCCTGGTTTTTGGCGGTCATGGGCAAACGCCCGGTCTGGGCCGACCCGGAGCGACACTCATTCGGGCGCTGAACGCGCCTGGTGATTGGTATCACCATCCACCGTTCGGTTCCGTGCTGCCAGTGGCGCAGCGTCAGCCCGCGTTCGGACGCGTCTCGCCACCGCGCAATGGCGTGTCTCTTGGCAGCGCGGCGTCGGTCGCGGCCTGCGCCGGTGCCCGGGCGGCCCGGGCACCGGCGTCCGCTTCCCGTACCGCCTTGTTGTGTGCAGTGTCTGGCAACGGGCCCACCAGCACATTGAAGTCCACCGGCTTGGCCAGCACCAGCGATGGCAGCAGCGTCGACACGCCGGCATAGATGAGCAGCGCGCCGTATAACGTGTCGGAGACCTGGAATCGCTCGCGCATGATGGTCGCCAGCACCAGCGTGAAGATCAACGTCGGTGTCAGCGCGGTGGCCACACGCAGGCTGCCACGCGCGGTCTCGCCGCCGGTCATGCGCCGATGCAGCCAGATCGAGCCGATACGCAGCGGCAGCACCACGGCTGTCATGGCCAGGCCCCACCACAGGGCTTCCCAGCTCAGCGCGCCCGACGGTACCCGCATACCCATGTAAAAAAAATAGAAGGGCACGAAGAACGAGGCGAACATCTGGATCGCCCGCAGGTTCTCGTCCGAGGCCAGCAGGGGCATGCGCTGGCGCAGCAGCCGCGCGATGAAGCCGGCCAGGAACGCACCGACCAGGTAGTACACGCCCAGCTGGTAGGTCACGTAGGCCGCGATCAGCCCGACCATCACCAGCAGCGAGAATTCCGAACCCGGCGCATGCGGCAGCACCAACCGGCCCAGGCCGATGAACAGCAGCGGCATGCCCACGATCATCAGAACCATGGCACCAGAGGCATATGTCAGGCGTTCGATCGAGCCCGACTGCAGCACCACAAAGAGCACCAGCAGCGCCAGCAGTTCACCTCCGATGGCCTTGACGGTGACCCAATACCGCTCGTCCTCGGTCAGGCCCAGGCGGGAAAGTGTGTCAAGAATGAAACCGGTGGAGGGAGTCAGCAAGGCCAGTGCGAGCAGTGCCGATACCTGCCACGACAAGTCCAGATAACGCATCGACAACAGTGCCACGCAGGTCAGCGTGATGGCCCGCGCCAGCAGATGGCTCAGCAGCGGCCACATGCCGCGCCGCAGTTCTTCGATCCGCACCTCGAGCCCCGCGAACAGGAACAATGAGGAGATACCCAGCGTAGCCAGCAGCGCGAGCGTGGCATCCTGGCTGAATCCGACCAGGAACACCGCCGCCACCATGCCAAAACCGAAGCTGGTCAGCGGCGCCGGAATCCGGAACCGCTGCAAGGCACGCGGAATGACCATCAGTCCGAAGATCAGCAGCAGGTAGACGACTTCACTGGTGATGGCGGGCATGCGCGATCGGATATTTCGGGGGGAATGGAGAAGTGCAGTGCCGTAGCCGGCACGCCAAAGAGAGGTGAGCCCGGTAGAACCGAACGCCAAAGCCGGATTTTACGGGCTGCGGCCGGCGCCAGCCGCCACGCGCCTCACGGTTGCCATATCGTGGCAAAGGCTTTTGCCACGGTGTCACGCTGCGGTCACGAAAACGGCCATCGGAAAGGCCGCGAAGGTCTGTGCCAGGGCCAGTTGCCCATGGCGCACCTCGGTGATGCTTCCGGTCAGGACGTCGGTCAGGCGGGTGCCGTGGGGCAGGTCCAGCTCCACATGGGTGTCCGACCATACCTCGGCGCCGACCGGCAGTTCGCATCGCTGCTGCATCAACCGCGCCAGCAGCCGCGGCGCCAGCACGATCAGCGACGCCGCGCCGAGGCGACGCACGAACGCGATCAGGTGCGCCGCGGCAGCGCCACCGGTTGCCAGGGCGGTGTAGTCGCCATCACGCAGCAGGTCCGCATGTTGCTGGCGCAGCGACAACATGCGCCAGGTGATCCACATCTTGGCGCGGCCGTCTTCAGGCCGCTCCAGCAGGCCCGGCGCCTGTCCGGGTGCCAGCGCCTGGAGCGTGGTCAGCATCTCGCGCAACGCGTCGTGGTCTACGGAAGCCCGGTTGTCAGGATCGACCAGCGTCAGCTGCAGGGTTTCCAGCCCCTGGTACAGGTCTGGCACGCCGGGGCAGCTGTACTTGAGCAGTGTCAGCGTCAGGCTGTTGAAGGCGCCGAACCAGGCCAGCGTGGAAGTCAATGCCTGCAGGTCGTGCAGGAAGGCGTTCGCCGGGCCGGGCTGCAGCACGCCGCGCACGAAGTCCTCCAGCGCCTGCTCGTAGGCCGCGTCGGGCACGGTCCAGCGGGTATGCACCTTGGCTTCACGGGCGGCCTTGTGCATGTAGCGCACGATACGCTGCACATAGGTTTCCTGTGTCACGGTGTCCAGTCCGCCGACCGGAAAGGTTCCCAGCAGCGTCTGGTACAGCAGGTATTCGTCGACCCGCGACGGCGCCAGCGTGTGCTCGCCCTGGTTGTGCAGATCGGTGCGCAGCGCGCGGTTCATCTGGTGCCAGCGCCGCAGCGCCAAGCGCCAGCGCGCCGGCATCTCGGACAGCACGTGGATGCGACAACGCACGTCCTCGGAACGCTTGTTGTCGTGTGTTGAAGTGGCCAGCATCGTGTGGGGCCAGCGCTGCGCCCGATCGGCATTGGCGGCGTGGAAATCCGCCAGCGCGAAGCCGAAGACACCCGGCTCGCCGCCAACCTCGTTGAGCGAGCTGAGCGGGAAATAGCGGTAGAACGCGGTGTCCTCGACGCCCTTGGCGGTGACCGGCGCGCTGAACTGCTGGAAACGGATGGCGAAGTGCCGCACCTGCGCGCGCAGCGCGTCAGGGGCTCCCTCGATCGGCTGCGCCAGCAGACACTGGCGCACGAAATCGAAGATCGACAGGTCGGTATCCTGGCTGTGCTGGCGGGCATCGGTCACGGCCCAGTCGATGTAGCGCCGGTCCTGCTGTGAAGGTTGCTCGCGGATATAGCTGCGATAGACCGGCATGCAGGCCACCACCTCGGCCAGCGCGCGGCGCAGTTCGTTATGCGTGTAGTCGCGGGTACGCCGGTCGGCGTGCGCAATACGCACCAGTTCGGTCGACAGCACCTGCAACTCGGACGCAAGCGCCAGCCGCATGATGTCGCGCTTGCCGTCATGGGCCAGCATTTCGAAGCTGCGCGGGTCGCCGGTGAAATCGCGCCAGATCCGGGCAAATCGCTGCGCCGCGGCGGTGTCAACCAGCACGCCACCCGCAATATTGGCGAAGCGGTAACCGGTGGTGCCGTGGATCGCCCAGTCCAACGGTATCTCCTCGTGCGCGGCGGCGATCTTCTCGGCCACCACGTACAAGGGTCGCGGTGGACGGCCGTGCGCATCGGTCTCGGTCAGCAGCAGCCCGATGCGCCTGGCATAACCCTGCTGCAGCCGCGCAAAATACTGCGCCGGGTCGTACAGGCCATCGGGATGGTCGATCCGCAGCCCGTCGATGACGCCGCGCGCGGCCAGGTCCAGCGCCATGCCCTGGGTAGCTTCGAACACTTCGTCGCGCTCCATGCGCAAGGCCGCCAGCTCGTTGATGTCGAAGAAGCGCCGGTAATTTATCTCGTCGGCTGCGACGCGCCAGAACGCCAGCCGGTAGGCCTGCGCCTCGATCAGCCGGTGCAGGCCGTCTCGTGAAGGCTCCACGTTCAACTCGGCCACCGTTGCCGCGATCGCCTGCGCCACCGCGTCATGGCGACTCACCAGGCGGCCGAGCCGGGCCTTGAGCAATTCCTTGTCGCGCGCGCGCTCGTGGCCAGTGGCGTCCTGCGGCGACTCGCGCGGCGGCAGATGGCCGAAAGCGGCGGCAACGCTGGCCAGGCTGGCCGCCAGGTCCGGGTCGGCGACCCGTTGCTGCGCAGGCTGCAGCAATGTCGCGAAAGTCTCTGGCGCCAGTGGGAACCGGTGCTCGAAATACCGCAGCGCAAAGCTGCCGCTGCTGTCGTCGAAGGCCACCACCAGTTCGCCGGCCATCAATACCTCGCCATAGTGGTTACCCAGCACCGGCAGCAATACCTTGCCACGCAATTGCGGGTTCAGCGGTTGCCAGTCGATGTCGAAATGCCGCGCATACAGCGAGCTCGGGCCGTTCTCGAGCAGGTCGTTCCACCAGGCGTTTTCGCCACCGAGCACACCCATGTGGTTGGGCACCATGTCCAGCAGCTGGCCCATGCCGTGCTGATGCAAGGCCCTGCAGAAACGGGCGAACGCCTGCGCGCCACCGAGCTCCGGGTTGATCTCGTCATGGGCAACCACGTCGTAACCATGGGTGCTACCGGCACGGGCGCGGTGGATCGGCGAACAATATACGTGGCTCACACCCAGCTGCGCCAGATAAGGCACGATGCGCACGGCCGCATCGAAGCCGAAGTCCTGCTGGAACTGCAGGCGGTAGGTGGCACGCGGAATACGCGCCTGCCCGTGCGGCCCGCTCGGCTGAGCGCCTTGCGCGTCCGGGCGCGGGCGCAGCGCCGACAGGGTCTGCGCCAGCGCATGCAGCCCTTCATGCCGGGCCAGCTCCTCGAGCCCGATCGGCAACTTGCGCCGCCAGTTCGGGTGTTCATCGGTGGTGGAGGGCATGTTGACCTGGTCGACCACCGACAACACGTCCTCCAGCTGCACCATCATCACTGCCGACGCAGCCCCGGCCAGCCAGGCATGTGCTGCCTGCAGCACGGAAGTGGGCAGCGGTGTGCTGCCGGCGGCGGCGGCGACCGCATCGGCCGACAGCAGGCCTGCGTGGCGCAAGGCCAGCAGCAGACGGGTACGTTCCTGGGCGCGGTCGAGCAGTTGCTTCTCGAACAGCTGCTCGCTCGGATACAGGCCGAGCCGCAGCCGCTGCTGCAGGTCATGGCCGGACCACCAACCCGCCAGCGTGGCCAGGTCGTGGGTACTGATCGCGGCCAGCGCGGCCGCCGGGTATTCGCTGGGCGAGCGGAAGCCGCCGTCGCCGCTGCGCTCGAAATACAGCAACCGGTACGACAACACGTCGCGGCGCATCAGCGCGTCGCGCATCTCGTCGGCGACAGTGCCCAGGTCTTCTCCGATCACCATGCAGCGGTTGCGCTGGCTCTCGAGCGCGACGATTGCCAGCATCTCGTCCAGCGCATAGTGCACGTAGGCGCCATCGCGTGCCGAGTACCCACCGGGTATCCAGTACAGCCGCATCAGTCCCATGACATGGTCGATGCGCAGCGCGCCAGAGGCTCGCATGGCGCTGCGCAGGGTGTCGATGAACAGCCGGTAGTGATCCGAGCGCAGCCGATCCGGCCGCAGCGCCGGCAGTCCCCAGCCCTGGCCATTGGGGTTGAATTCGTCCGGC
>Ga0105047_10001926_pt1 | contig 37365 bp, 38 predicted proteins | sample MAT04_FD_78384 | JGI IMG/M metagenome (GOLD analysis project Ga0105047, IMG submission 78384) | Freshwater microbial communities from Lake Fryxell liftoff mats and glacier meltwater in Antarctica - MAT-04 (megahit assembly) | ecosystem: Environmental > Aquatic > Freshwater > Ice > Liftoff... | reverse complement strand
TGGCGGCCAAGGCTCGGGTCCACGCCCTCCAGTTCGACCGCATGAACGTCTTCGACACGCTGATGACCGGCATAACCGTGCCGTCGGTCCACGACGACCTCGCCCGCCGGGAGCGGGCGCTGACCTGACGTCTCTCGGTCCAATATAGCGTTGCGTTGACGTTCGCCACATGAACGCTAGACTTGGCCGACGGGCGGGCGCTCTCGGTCGTCGGGAAGGAACTCATGATCACGTTCACGTCCGAGCGGGTCCGCGAGGCGAACACCGTCGATCAAGGAGCCGACCCCGGTGAGATCGTGGTGCGCTCGCCGTTCGACGGGCGGGAGGTCGGCCGGGCGCAGGCGTCTGATCCGACCGACATCGATCGGAACGTGGCCCTCGCCCTGTCGCTCCACCGGTCGGGTCCGCCACCGACCCACGAACGGGCTGCGGTTCTCGATCGCGCCGCCCAGTGCCTGTCGGATCCGAGGGTGGCCGAGCGGTTCGCCCGCCTCATCAGCGACGAGTCAGCCAAGCCGATCACCGCGGCGCGGGTCGAGGTCGCACGTGCAGTGGACACGTTCCGGTTCGCCGCCGCTGAGGCCCGCTCGGCAACCAGCGACGTGCTCGCGCTCGATGCGTCGGCGTCCGGGGTCGGCAAACTCGGCTTCGTGCTGCGGGTCCCGGTCGGGGTCGTCGCGGGCATCTGCCCCTTCAACTTCCCGCTCAACCTCGTCGCCCACAAGGTCGCGCCGGCCATAGCCGCCGGCTGCCCGATCGTGATCAAGCCGGCATCGACCACCCCGCTCACCGCGCTCGCGCTCGCCGACCTGCTGGTCGACGCCTGCGGACTTCCGGTGGGATGGATCCAGGTCGCGCTGTGCGACGGCGCCGTGGCGTCGCACCTCGCGACCCACGACGACGTCTCGATGATCTCGTTCACCGGCTCGCCCGAGATCGGGTGGGCCATCCGGGCAGCCGCCCCTCGGAAGCGGGTCGGTCTCGAGCTCGGCAACAACGCGCCGGTCATCATCGAACCCGACGCCGACATCGCCGTCGCCGCCCGAAAGGTGGCCCTCGGCGCCTTCTCCTTCGCCGGACAGTCCTGCGTGTCCGTGCAGCGCGTCTACGTCCACGCCGAGATCGAGCGTGCCTTCACGAAGCTGCTCGTCGACGAGGCCGAGGCGCTGGTGGTCGGCGATCCGAGCGATCCGACCACCGATGTATCCGCACTGATCGATGACCGGGCGACTGATCGTGTCGAGAAGGCCATCGCCGAGGCCATCGAGGGGGGCGCGGCCGTGGCGTGTGGCGGCACCCGCACCTATGACGGCGTGCTGCGTCCTACCGTCCTCACCCGCGTCCGGCCGGCGATGGACGTCAGCGCCACCGAGATCTTCGGACCGGTGGTCGGCGTCGCCCGCTACCGGCGGTTCGAGGACGCCGTGGCGAGAGCCAACGACACCCGGTACGGCCTCCAAGCGGGAGTGTTCACCACCGACATCCACCGGGCGATGCAGGCGGCGCGCACGCTCGACTTCGGTGGCGTCACCGTCAACGAGGTGCCCACGTGGAGGGCCGAGCAGATGCCCTACGGCGGGGTGCGGGATTCCGGCAACACCCGTGAGGGACCCCGCTACGCCATGCGAGAGATGACCGAGCACCGACTCATCGCCATCGAAGGCTGACGACTCGATGGTCTCCGAGGACGACGCTCCGGTGCTCAACAGGTCAGACCGACCGCACCAGCCCGAGTTGGCGGGATCGAGCGACCACACGTCCGTCCTCGTCCCAGAGCGTGCCAGTCTCGATCATGCGCCCACCCACCAGATCGTCGCATTCGAAGCGGCCCTGGATCCAACCTGGTGCGGGACGGCGGCGAACGTGCACGGTCAGCTCCACGGTCGGGACCCAGCCGAAACGACCGAACCTCGGGTAGAGCGACGGCGGGAAGGCGTCGGCGAAGAGGGGCAGCGCCAAAACCGCGGGCGGGGCCCCATCGGCGAAGCGGACCCATCCATCGAGAGATGCTCGATCCGACGCTCCCGGTGTGGCACAGCCCGGATCGAGTCGGACCTCGAGTCGAGAAGAGATCGAGATTTCGACGCCTTCCTCCAGCGCGCCCGACCCGACACACCGCTCGGGCGAAGCGATGTCCGGTGCCACGATGTCGAGGTCGAGCGCGGTAGCAGCCGATGCGCCGCCGAGGTCCCCGAACGCAGCGACCGCGAAGATCCGCTCCGTCCCTTCCTGGTGGAGCGATGCGGCTGCCGTCGCCAGCGTGCGTCCCGAGCGGATCGACCGGCCCGTGATCTGGCCGGCGCATGCCGGGGTAGCGGGTCGGAGGAAGTGAGCGGTGACGCTGAGCGGATCGTTGAGGCCCGCGAGGGACCCCAGCGCCCGGAGCAGCGGCGACAAGGCATACCCTCCGTTGGGGGTCCCACCGATGCTCCAGTGGGGTTCCACCCGACACGCCCACCCGGAATCGTTCGCGGTGATCGCCGTCTCGTTCTCGAAGGAGCTCACCTTCACAGTATGGTTGTTTTTTGACCATCGTCACGAAAGGGACAGTGATCGTGGCTCCTCCCACCTACCACTCCGTCGTCGGCGCCATGACCGACGCGCCGACCGGGTGCCCCGTGCGTGACGATTGGAGCCCGCTCGGTCCTGCCTACCTGGCGGACCCCTATCCGATCGCCCGGCGTCTGGCCGACGAGACGCCGATCTTCTTCGATCCCGCGCTCGGCTGCGTCGTGGTCAGCCGGCGGGCGGACATCGATGCCGTGTTCGTCGACCACGAGACGTTCGCATCATCCAACGTCCAGGACCCGATCGTGGGATTGAGCGCCGATGCGGCGTCGGTGCTGGCGGCGTCGGACTTCGATCCCGTCGCCGTCATGTCGAACCGGGCCGAACCCGATCACGGTCGCATCCGTGTGCACACCAGCGCCGGGTTCTCGAACCGCCGCTTGGCGACGATGGCGCCGTTCATCCGCTCGCGGACAGAGGAACTGGTCGGCGACTTCCTCGCGGCTGGCTCGCCCACGGAGATCGTCGGCGCGCTTGCCTTCCCCCTTCCCGGTGAGACCGTCTTCCGGTTCATCGGATTCCCACCTGAGGACGACGACCTTCTCAAAGCCTGGTGCCAGGACCGCAAGCTGTTCTCGTGGGGGCTGCCATCGCCGACCGAGCAGGTCGATCTGGCCGGCCACATGGTGGCGTACTGGCGCTACTGCCGCGACTTCGTCGCTCAGCGCCGACGGTCTCCCGCCGACGACTTCACCTCCGAGCTCTTGGCCGTGCACGCCGAGGATCCCGCCGAGCTCAGCTACCGAGAGGTCGAGTCGATCGTCTACGGACTGTCGTTCGCCGGCCACGAGGCCGTCACCGCCCTCTTGTGCAACACCCTGGTGTGTCTCCTTCGCCACCGTGAGCAGTGGGAGGCGGTCTGCAACGATCCGTCACTGGCACCCGCCGCCGTCGAGGAGGTCCTCCGCTACGAGTCGAGTCAGATCTCCTGGCGTCGAGTCACCACGCGGACGACGGTCCTCAACGGGGTCGAGCTGGCACCAGGGACCCCGATCCTGCTCAACTTCGCCGCCGCCAACCGCCAGCCGGATCTGTTCGAGGACGCCGAGCACTTCGACATCACCCGCCCGGACGCACGCCGCCACATCTCCTTCGGCAAGGGCGTGCACTACTGCCTCGGCGCTCGGCTGGCCCGCATGGAGGCGACGATCGTGCTGGAGGTGCTGACACAGCGTGCGCCCACGCTGCGCCTCCCCGCGCAGGACATCACCTGGTCGCCGAACATCACGTTCCGGGGCCCGCGCCGGCTCGTCGTCGCCTGGAGCACGACCGGCGAAGGGACCGTTCGATGACCCTGTACGCGACCCAGAAGTTCCTCTACCAGCTCAACCGGGATCCCGCCGCCCAGAAGCGCTACGCGAGTGATCGCGACGCAGCGACAGCCGGCTTCGACCTCAGCGATGACGAGCGTCGGGCTCTGATCGCTCCCGACATCGGGTTGCTCTTCCACCTCGGGGTCAACGGCCAGATCCTCATGCACTTCGCCGCCCACCACCAGATCCCGTGGGCCGACTACCTCCAGCTGATGCGCGACGGCGTGGCCACGCACGGCCAGCCGCGCGCCGGCGTGTACGCAGTGACCGGCTACGGCGGCGTCGGGTCCGCCGACGACGACCGCCGCCCGACTCCCGAGACACGATGACACTCGTCTACGCCGGCGTGTGCAGCCACGCCCCCGGCATCACCGGCCGCGCCGACCAGGCTGACCCAGAGGCTCGGAGCGCGCTGTACCACTCGTTCGAACTGATGCGCACGGCAATCGCCGAGGCGCGGGCCGACGCGCTGGTGGTCGTGGCCGCCGAGCACTTCGCCAACTTCTTCATGGACAACATGCCGAGCTTCGCCATCGGCATGGCCGATTCGTACGAGGGTCCGATCGAGGATCCGGCCTGGCTCGGAATCGAACGGACGCGGGTGCCGGGCAACGCGGAGCTGTCGCGCCGCCTCATCACCGAGGTCATGAACACCTCCGACGTGGCCTACGCCGAGGAGTGGCGCTTCGATCACGGGATCATGGTCCCGCTGCACTTCCTCACCCCCAGCTACGACCTGCCCGTCGTGCCCGTCAACGTGAACTGCCAGGGGCCACCGCTCACGCCGTTGCACCGCGCCTGGGCGTTCGGGGAGAGCCTCCGCCGGGCGATCGACGCGCAACCCGAGCGGATCGCGTTGATCGGGACAGGAGGGATCTCGCACTGGCCGGCGACACCCGACTCCGGCAAGATCAATGAGGCGTGGGACCGAGCGTTCCTCGATCGATGGTGTCGCAACGATCGCGACGAGTTGCTCGCCTACGAGGACCTGGATGTCTACGCAGATGCTGGTCAGGGCGGTTTCGAGATCCGCACCTACCTCGCCATCAGCGCTGCGGCGGGGGGCGCGACCGGTCAGGTCCACCACTACGAGCCGATCCCGATCTTCGCGGTCGGGTGCACCGTCGCCAGCTACGACCTCACGACTGCTCGACCCTGAGTCCACCCTCTCGGAGGGGGTGATCGATCGACGCAAGGGCACCGAGGAGCCCTTCGAGCTGCGCGAGCGCCTCTGGTCCGAGGCGAGACTCGATGGCGGCGTACCGGTCCTCGCTCGCGGGACCGATGCGGGCGATCAGTTCGCGTCCGTGCTCGGTGATCGAGACCGCCCACCGACGGGCGTCGTGGCCGTCGACAGAACGACTGACGAGATGACGTTGCTCCATGCGCGCCACCATGCGGGACAGGCTCGGCCCGAGCAGCAGCGTCGATCGGCCCAGCTCGCCCATGTCGAGCGCCTGTTCCGCGTCGGCCAGGGATCGCAGCACCCGCCATTGCTGCTCGGTGATCCCGTGTTCCGCCAGGAGCGGTCGGAACTCGCGCATCACCGCTTCACGGGCTCGCAGCAGTGCCATCGGCAACGATCGGTTGAACGGTCGCAGCGACGACGCCGAGGCGTCAGCGCTCACGAGACCTCCTCGTCCCGCACGCCGTTGCGAAGGACGCCGAGCTCAGGAACCGAAACCTCGACGACATCACCGGGAACGAGCCAACGAGGAGGGTCGAACCGTGCGCCGGCACCCACCGGTGTGCCGGTGAAGATGACATCGCCAGCGGCGAGCGCGCCGAACGTCGAGAGGTAGGCGATCTGGTCGGCGATCGGGTAGCGCATCGTTGCCGGCGTGTCGGCCTGGCGCAGCTCGCCGTTCACCCGAGTGGTGAGCTGAAGCTGCTCGAGGTCACCAATCTCGTCCATGGTGGTCAACCACGGCCCCATCGATCCCGAGCTCGCCCAGTTCTTGCCCTGCGTGACGTTGAACTTGGCGTGGCGCACCCAGTCACGGATGGTGCCCTCGTTGCCGAGTGTCAGCCCGGCGAGGTGACCGAGCGCCGAGGCGGCGGGAATGCGCCGCCCACCCTTCCCGAGCACCGCCACGATCTCCCCCTCGTAGTCGAGCTGGTCGCTCTCGGGGGGACGAAGGAGATCCTGACCGTGGCCGGTGAGGGACTCGGGGAACCGGACGAAGACGCTCGGGTAGGACGCGTCGACCGAGTCCGCGCCGTATTCGGCGTTGCGCCCGCCGTAGTTGACGCCGATGCAGTAGATCCGGGCCGGACGGGGCACGGTGCGTTCGAACGTGACCTCGGCGAGGGCGAGATCGGGAGCACCGCCTCGCTCGGCGGCGATCTCCCGGGCCTCGCCCAGACGTTCGAGACGCAGGAGCTCACTGAGGTCGGCAACGTCGGTGAGGTGCCGCCCGAGGTCGACCACGCCGTCGCCGACGACGGCGCCGAACGACGCACGACCGCCGACGGAGTAGGACAGGAGGCGCATGGGTTGCCTGAATGCATAACATGTTATACAACTGGTGGCAATGCCTCACGTCCTCATCGACCACTCCGCCAACCTCGCTGACCACCTCGACGTCGATGAGCTCGTCGGAGTGGTCCACGCCGCGGTGATCGCCACCGGTGTGGCGCCTTCCGATGCGACCCGCACCCGCGCTCGGGCCGCCGATCACGTCCGGGTCGGCGACGGCGATCCGGCCAACATCTACGTGGCCATCACCGTCCGCATGGCGCGCGGACGCTCCCCAGCGGAGACTGCAACCGTGGTCGATGCGCTCGTGACCGCCGTCGAGGACAACCTCGGGACCGCCCGGGCTCACACCGCACTGAGCGTCGAGTACCAGGACATAGATCCTGACCGGCGCGTCAACCGCAACCACCTCCGCGAGCAGGCCGGGTCATGAGCACGGTGCCGACAGGGACGTTCGACACCAACCTCGTCGATGCGGTCGTCCACCTCGAACGGTTCGGCCGCGGAGTCGTCGGCCATCTCATCGGTGGTCGCTCCACACCGAGCCGCTCCGGCCAGACGTTCCCCACGTACGCACCGGTCGACGGACGGCACCTGGCCGATGTCGCAGCCGGCAACGCCGACGACGTCCGAGCAGCGTCGGCCGCAGCCAACGATGCCCTGGCGTCGTGGCGCGACGTTCCGGGACGCGAGCGTCAGCGAGTGCTCCTGCGCATGGCGGACCTGGTGATCGAGCGGGCCAGCGAGATCGCCCTCGTCGAGTCGGTCGACACCGGTCAGGCCATCCGGTTCATGGGATCGGCGGCGCTGCGGGGCGCCGAGAACCTCCGGTACTTCGCCGAACGGGCTGCAGCGTCGGCCGACGGTCTCAGCCTCCCGACCGAGAGCCACCTCAACTACACGACCCGCAGGGCCATCGGAGCCGTCGGCGTGATCACCCCCTGGAACACGCCGTTCATGCTGTCGACCTGGAAGATCGCGCCGGCGTTGGCGGCGGGGTGCACCGTGGTGCACAAGCCGGCGGAGTGGAGCCCGCTGAGCGCCACGCTGCTCGCCGAGATCGGCCTGGAGGCGGGATTGCCGCCGGGTGCGCTGAACGTCGTGCACGGGATGGGCGAAGAGGCCGGTCGAGCGCTCACCGAGGACGCCGGCATCGCCGCCATCGCCTTCGTGGGCGAGTCGTCCACCGGCTCGCTCATCCAGGCCCAGGGCGCGCCGACCCTCAAGCGCCTGCACTTCGAGCTCGGCGGCAAGAACGCAGTGATCGTGTTCGCCGACGCCGACATCGAGCGAGCGCTCGACGCAGTCGTGTTCATGATCTTCAGCCTCAACGGCGAGCGCTGCACCTCGTCCAGCCGGGTCCTGGTGCAGGAGACCATCAAGGCCGAGTTCGAAGGCCGACTCACGGAACGCCTCAACGCCCTCGTGGTCGGTCACCCACTCGACCCCGCGACCGAGATCGGACCGCTCATCCACGCCGTCCACCGCGACAAGGTCGTGGGCTACCGCCGCATCGCCACCGACGAGGGGGCGACCGTGCACGTCGGCGGCGGCGAGCCCGTGGATCCCGCGTCGAACTACGTGAACCCGATGCTCTTCACCGAGGCCTCGGCATCCATGCGTGTGGCCCGCGAGGAGATCTTCGGCCCCGTGCTCACCAGCATCGGTTTCGCCGACGAGGCCGACGCCGTGGCCATCGCCAACGACGTGGAGTACGGCCTGGCCGGGTACGTCTGGACCAACGACGTCGGCCGTGCCCAGCGGATCGCCCGGGACCTCGACGTCGGGATGGTGTGGGTCAACTCCCCGAACGTGCGCCACCTCGCCACGCCGTTCGGGGGGACCAAGCGCAGCGGAATCGGGCGCGACGGCGGCGACTACAGCTTCGACTTCTACATGGAGACGAAGAACGTGGCCATCGCCTTCGAGCCACAACCGAGCATGCGCCTCGGCGTGCCCTCATGAGCCGGATCCTCACCGACGACCAGGCGACGGTCGTGGCTGCCGACCACGAGCGAGCCCGGCGCGACGTGGCGGCGATGCGACGGGTGACCGCGACCCACCCCGCCATGACCATCGAGGATGCCTACGCGTGCCAACAGGCGTGGGTCGAGCTCCAGATCGACTCGGGCGCAACGCTGATCGGTCACAAGATCGGACTCACCTCGCGAGCGATGCAGCAGGCGATGCGCATCGACGAACCAGACTTCGGTGCCCTGCTCGACCACATGGTCATCCCCGACGGCGGGGTTGTGGCCGCTGCCTCGTACCTCGACCCGAAGGTCGAGGTGGAGCTGGCCTTCGTCCTCGCCCACCGCCTCTCGGGGCCCGACGTCTCGGTCGCCGACGTGATCGCAGCCACCGAACACGTCGTGCCCGCCCTCGAGCTCATCGACGCCCGATCGTTCCGGGTCGACCCCGACGACGGCGTCAGCAGAACGGTGCGCGACACCATCGCCGACAACGCCGCCGACGCCGGCGTGGTGTGGGGCGGCGAGCCGATCGATCCGTCGGCCGTCGATCTCCGCTGGATCGGCGCCATCATGCGCCGCAACGACATCGTCGAGGAAACCGGTCTCGCCGCCGGTGTCCTGGACGACCCGGCGCTCGGCGTGGCGTGGTTGGCTCGACGCCTGCATCGCTTCGGCGTCGCCCTCGAGCCCGGCGAGGTCATCCTCGCCGGTTCGTTCACCCGCCCCGTCGATGCCCGTGCCGGCGACTGGTTCGAGGTCGACTTCGCCGACCACGGGATCCTGACCCTCCGGTTCACGTGAGGTGACGATGGATCCGCTCACCAACACCTTCAAGCGTCGACTCGCCGGACCCGACGTCCTGTACGGCCTGTTCGTCGGACTCGCCGACCCCGTCGCCGCCGAGATCGCCGCCGGTGCTGGTTTCGACTGGGTGATGATCGACGCCGAGCACGGGCCGAACGACATCCGCACGCTGCTGGTCCAGCTCCAGGCGACTGCCGCCTACCCCGTCGCCACCATCGTGCGGCCCCCCAACCACGATCCGGCGACGATCAAGCGCATCCTCGATCTCGGCGCCCAGACCCTCATCGTCCCCATGGTCTCGTCGGCCGACGAAGCCGAGGCGCTGGTGGCAGCAGTGCGCTACCCCCCGCGCGGCGTGAGGGGGGTGGGGACCGCGCTGGCGCGCGCTGCGAGGTGGAACCGGATCCCCGACTACCTCGAGCGGGCCGACGAGGAGATCTGCCTCATCGCTCAGATCGAGTCTTCGGGCGGGCTCGAGAACCTCGCCGCCATCGCCGCCGTCGACGGCGTCGATGCCCTGTTCGTCGGTCCATCGGACCTGGCCGCGTCGCTCGGTCACCTCGGGAACCCCGGCCACCCGGAGGTCCAGGACGCAGTGGTTGGCGCCCTCACGACCATCACCGCCGCTGGCAGGCCGGCGGGTGTGTACGCGTCCACAGGCGAAGCTGCGACCACGTACGTCGGCAACGGCGCTCGATTCGTCGCGGTCGGCATCGATGCGGCGCTGCTGGCCACCGCCACTCGAGATCTTGCCCGTACGTTCCGGACCGACTCGGGATAGTTGCATGCCGTACGGTTGACGCTCGTTTCTCGAACACTAGGCTTGGTCGGATGGTCGAGCTGACGCTCACGGCGCTCCAACAGGACCTCCAGCAGGTCACGCGGTCCTTCGCGACGGGCGAGATCGGTCCAGCGGTCGCCGCCGCCGATCGGTCCGGAGGTCACCTCGAGCCCGAGGAGTACCTCCGGCTCTTTCGCTCGGCCGCGGCGATCGGCCTACCGGCGATGTTGATCCCGGAGCGCTACGGCGGCACCGGGCTGACCACGTTCGACAACGCTGTGGTCCAGGAGGAGCTGGGCGCGGTGGACGTCGGGTTGGCGGGGAGCCTCAACCTGACCATGACCCTGCCGGCGATGATCGTCGCCGGCGGCAGTCACCAGCAGTGCGAGGCGTGGCTGTCCGAGCTCGTGAGCTCGGACGAGCTGGTCCTCGCCGGGGCGCTCAACGAACCGTCGGTGGCAGGCTCGGAGCTGTTCTGTCCGATTCCTGATCCGGACCTCGGCATCCGGACCACCGCGACCTACGACGGGAGCGAGTGGCTGATCGACGGAGCCAAGGCCGGATGGGTCACCAACGCCGGTGTGGCCCAGCGTTACCTGGTCTTCGCCCGGACGTCGTTCGCCGAACCCGCCATCGCGTCGACCACGGCCTTCTACCTCGAGGCCGACCGTCTCGGCCTCACAACCGGGCCGCGCTCGGCGCTCCTCGGCATGCGCTCGGGGTTCCACGCCGAGGTTCTCCTCGACGGCGTACGAGTTCCCGATGATCGGCGCCTCGGCGACGAGGGCGGCGGCCTGCGGCTCATGGGCGAGTCATCGGCCGGCATGGCGGTCGGGCTGGCGGCCGGCTTCGTGGGTCTCGCCCGCACCGCGCTCGCCGACCTGCTCGACCACGCCGACACACGACGGAGCTGGGGGCGACCCTTGCGCAGCCACCAGGCGGTCGCCTTGCAGATCGCCGATGCCGCCGTGGACCTGCAGACGGCGCGGCTACTGGTGTGGGACGCAGCCCTGGCCGTCGACCACGGCGATCCCGCTGCGTCGTGGAAGGTACCGGCGGCCAAGACCCATGCGGTGGACGTGGCCATCGCCAACGCCGAGCGCTCGGTGAGGATCCACGGTGCGACCGGCGTCTCGTCGGGCGCAGGTCCCGAGAAGCTGTTGCGCGACGCCTGGACCGGCTACGCCTGCGACTTCACCAAGGAGATGCTGCGACTGTCCATCGCCGAGGTCCTCTGACGCCCGTTCCGCTCCCACTCCGTCCGCCGATAGCGATGCTCCGCGGTGCGGAGCGCCGTTCCCCGCTCACGTCGGTGCCGACACGCGACGGCGGCCCGGGCAGATCGGGGCCGCGCCCCCTGTGCATCAGGAGCCGGTGGCTCGCCACTGACGCAGGCGGTCGACGAGAAGGGCCGCGATGAGCACCACGCCGAGCACGACGGGTTGCCAGAACGGGCTGATGCCGGCGAGCGTCAGGCCGTTGGCGAGGACGCCGAGGAAGAGGACGCCGAGCAACGTACCGAGCAGGCTCCCCCTCCCACCGATGAAGGTCGTGCCACCCAGGAGGACCGCAGCACCGGCGGTGAGCTCGATCCCCGCCGCCGCCGTCGGCGAGGCCGAGGTGAGCCGACCCACATCGATCACCGACGCGACCCCGGCGAGGAACGCGGCGATGCCGAACACCGAGACACTCACCATGGTGACGTTGATGCCTGCGAGGCGAGCGGCTTCGCGGTTGCCTCCCGTGGCGTAGACCATGCGTCCGTAGCCGGAGTAGCGCAGGACGACGATGCCGATCAGCAGGACCGCGAAGGCCACGACGACCGGGATCGGGAGGCCGAACCACTCCCCCGAACCGATCTCGAGCAGCAGCTCGTACTGGTACATCGACTGCGACTGGCCACCTGAGATCACCTGGGCCAACCCGCGAAAGATCGAGCCGGTGCCGAGCGTGACGACGAGGAACGACATGCGGACTTTTCCCACGAGGACGCCGTTGAGGATCGTCCCGACCACGGCTGCGCCGACGATGACGAGAACGATCGCCGGCACCGGGGGGATCCCGAGTTTCAGGAGCTGCCAGAGGATGATGCCGACGAGAGCCATCAATCCTCCGAGCGACAGATCGAAACCTCCGACGAGGAGGACGAAGGTCATACCGACGGCGACGATGAGCAGGTCGGCGTTGGTCTCGAAGATGTTGACGAAGTTGGTCCAGGTGAGGAACTGAGGTTGGGTGAGTGACAAGACGACGCACAGCACGAAGAGCACGCCCCCGACGCCGACGTAGTTCGGTGCCGCCGTGCGGGCGCGTTCGAGCGTCGCTCTCATGCCGCCCGGTGGCCTCCGCCACACAGCACGGTTATCGCCTCTTCGGTGGCTAGGGCGCGACTCAGTTCCCCCACGACCTCGCCGTCGTGCATGGCGAGGATCCGGTCGCACAACCCCAGGAGCTCGAGCAGGTCCGATGACGAGATGACGACGGCGATCCCACGAGCCACCAGCTCATCGATGATCTGGTAGATCTCGGCCTTGGCACCGATGTCAACGCCGCGGGTCGGCTCGCTGAGCAGGAGAACCCGGGGTTCGAGCGCGAGCGCTCGCGCAAGAACCACCTTCTGGGCGTTGCCACCGGAGAGCGACGAAACGGGAGCGTCGATGGACGACGCTCGGATGTGGAGGCGCTCGATGGCGACGTGCGCCCGGTCGCGGTCTCGCCGGCGGTCGGTCCGGCGCCACGACCGGTGCGAGGCGAGCGCGAGGTTCGCCACGATGCTCTGATCGGCGAGCAGCGCCTGGGACCAGCGATCGTCGGGCACGAACCCGATGCCGGCGGCCATGGCCCGGGCCGGCGACCGGGTGCTCACGGGCTCACCGCCGACGCGCACCCGGCCGTGGGATCGACGGCGGGCGCCGGCGATCGCTTCCAGGAGCTCGGTCCGGCCGCACCCGGCGATCCCGGCCACGCCCACGATCTCGCCTCGGCCCACGGCGAAGCTCGCGGGTTGCCCGCAGCGGTGGGTGACGAGGTCGACCACCTCGAGCACGGGTTCGCCGACGGCGACCGTCGGCTTCGCGTAGAGGTCGCTGAGCTCGCGCCCGACCATGGCGGCGCTGAGCCGTTCGTCGCTGAGGTCGTCACGGCCCAGCTCGGCCACGAGCTCACCGTCGCGCAGCACGACGGCCCGGTGGGCCAGACGACGGATCTCGCGCAAGCGGTGGGTGATGAGCACCACGCCGATCTCGGTGGTGCGACACAGTCTGTCGATGGCCTCGAACAGCCGCTCGGGATCGGGCAGCCGGGTGGTGACCTCGTCGAGGATGAGGACGCGAGGATCGCTGGCGAGCGCCTTGGCCAGCTCCACCAACTCGCGTTCACCGGGAGCGAGGGACTCGAACGGGCGGGCCGGGTCGATGTCGGCCCCGACCAGCGCGAGCGCTCGCTCCGCTTGCTGCTCGACGTTGCGGCGCCTGACCACTCGGGCGCCGCGACCGATCCGATGGAGCATCACGTTGTCGGCCACCGTGAGCGCTGGTACGACCGAGGGCTCCTGGGTCACGAGCGAGATGCCAGCGTCGAGGGCGCTGCGGGGACGAGTGAACTGCGCAGGCTCGCCGCCGACGAGGAGCGATCCACGGTCGGGTCGGATCGAACCAGCCAAGATCCGCGCCAGGGTCGACTTGCCGGAGCCGTTCTCCCCGGCGAGAGCCACGACCTCACCGGCACGGATCCCGATCGAGACCGCACCCACCGCCCGGACGGACCCGAAGTCCTTGCCGACCGCGATGGCCTCGAGCAGAGGAGGTTGCGGTCCCGTCACGTCGAAGATCAGGAACCGACGACGTAGGTCTTGCCGTCGCGCTCCTCGAGGGTGATCGTGCCGCCGTCCTTCGCCCGCTCGGCCGGGGGCACCCATGAGTCGACGTTGGAGGCATCGATGAGCTTGGCCCCCACCCAGATCTGCTCCGGCAGCTCGACTCCGCAGATGGCGTTGATGGCGGCGTACGCCAGCGTGCGCCCGGCGACATCGGTCTGCAGATCGAAGGTGGCGGTGACGGTGCCCGCCTTGATCAGCGGGATGATGTCGGGCTGACCGTTGATCGAGATCAGCACCGGCTTGTAGCCGTCGTCGAACGTCGACGCCACTCCGGTGGCGGACACGTCGTTGAACGTCCAGATGCCCTTCAGATCGGCGCCGTAGCGCTGCTTCCACTGTTCGGCGAGTGCCTTGGCCGCGTCTGGGGTGATCTGGGCGTTCACCTGCGTGTCGACGATGTTCAGACCCTCCTCGTCGGCGCCGGCCTCGAACCCGATGCGCGACCGCTCGAGGATCTCGGCGAACGGCGGACCGTTCATCTGCGCGACGTCACCGTCGCTCACCTCGGACTTCATGAGGGCGGCGCCCTCGGCGCCGGCCACGCCCGAGTCGGACTGCACCGACGTGTAGTACGGGCCGCCGACCTCGGTGTCCTCGGCGATGACCGGGATCCCGGCCGCCTTGACGTCGGCGAGAGCTCCTTGCACGGCGTTGGGATCGACCGGGTTCACGATGAGCGCCTGGATGCCCTGCTGCTGAAGGGTGGCGATGTCGCCGATCTGCTTCCCCGGGTCGAGGTTGGCATTGACCGGTTTGAGCGTCGCGCCGACCTTCGCCAACTCTTCGGTGAGGATGTCCTCGATGATCTTGAAGTTGGGGTCCGGGAGCGGTTCGGAGAACCCGACCACGGCGCCCTCGGTGGCGGCACATCCCAGGTCGCCACCGGACGCAACGGTGCCACCGGAGCCACTCGTGCTGCCGGTGGAGCCGGACGGCGACGAGCTGGTGCTCGGCGAGCCGGTGTCCGTGGTGGTGCCGCAGCCCGAAGCGCCGGCACCGGCGAGGAGGGCGAATGAGATGGCGAGAGCCTTGGTGCGCAAGCCCTGCTCCTTGTCGTCGTCGGACTTGACCGTTTCGATCTGACGTATGTTCTACACCTTTGGTGACGATCGCCACAAGGACTCTAGGTTGTTTGCCCGACGATCGTCACACGCACGGCCTACCTGGCCGACAGGCCGGCATCGACAGGAAGGGAGATGCCGGTGATGAACCGCGCCCGATCCGAGACCAGGAACGCGACCGCGGCGGCGACGTCGGCCGGCTCGATCCACGGCACATCCAGTGAGTGGAACGCCGAGAACTGCGCCACGACGTCGTCGAGCCCGGGATCGGCGAGGTCGGGACGGAAGAGCCGGTAGGTCGCATCGTTGAGCAGCATGTCCGTCGCGACTGCCGTCGGGTGCACGCAGTTGACCCGCAGCCCAGCTGGCCCCAACTCGTTGGCCAGGCTGCGCATGAGGCCAACCAGGCCGTGCTTGGACGACGCGTAGTGGGCCAGGTTCGGTGGGGCCTTGAGCCCACCGTTGGCCGAGCTCGTGATCACCACCGAGCCGCGACCACGCTCCAACAACAACGGCACCGACGCTTTGAGCGTGTTCCACGTACCCGTGAGGTTGACGTCGATCATCTCGCTCCACGACGTCGCCGGCATCGCCGCGAGGGGCGCGCCACCGGCGATGCCGGCGTTGGCGACAACGATGTCGAGCCCGCCCGAGGCTGCCGCGGACTCGACGACAGCCGCTTCGAGCGCGGCGAGATCGCGCACGTCGGCGACCCGGGCGGTGAAGGTGGACCCGATCGCCTCGACCTCCGACGCCGTCTGTTCCAGATCCGCAGCAGTCGCCCCCCGGTAGTCCGTGGACGCCAGGTCGTCACACAGGTCGACCCCGATGATGTCGGCACCCCTTCTCGCCAGGGTCACGGCGATCGCCCGACCCTGACCCCGCGCCGCCCCTGTCACCAGCGCCACCCGACCGGCGAGCTCTCCCGTCACGCGATCAGCGCTCCTGCATCGACCGGCACCACCGCTCCCGTGACGTAGCGAGCCTCGTTCGAGACCAACCACGCCACGACCTCGGCCACGTCGATCGGTTCGACCCAGGGAACCCCCAGCGGGTGACCGGACGCGAAGATGTCGATGACGTCGTCGAGGCTCGGCGCGTCGAGATCGGGGCGGAAGGCCTGGTAGGCCCCGTCCCAGAGCAGCATCTTCGTGTTGACCATCGTCGGGGCGACGCAGTTGACGCAGATGCGATGCGGTCCCAGCTCAGCGGCCAGCGTGCGCGCCAAACCCACCATCGCCGCCTTGGACGCCGCGTAGTGGGCCATGCCGGGGGTGCCCTTCAGCGCGGCGACCGAGGTCGTGATGACGATCGATCCCCCCCGCCCGGCGTCGATCATCGTCGGCAGCGTCGCGGAGATCGTGTTCCAGGTGCCGGTCAGGTTGATGTCGATCACCGTGGCCCAGTCGACGGGGTCGATCTCGGTGGCCGGCAACAGCTGGATCACGCCGGCGTTGGCGCAGACGACATCGATCGGACCGAAGGTCTGTACCCCGGCGCGAACGGCGTCTCCGAGCCCGGCGAGATCGCGCACGTCGGTCACGATGCCGATCCCATGACCGCCGGCCGCTTCGACGAGGGCAACGGTCTCATGGAGGTCGTCGCGGTTCGGCTGCTCGTAGGGGATGCGGTCCAGATCGGCGCAGCGGTCGACGGCGATCACCGCGATGCCGTCCTGGGCCAGCCGCACGCAGTGGGCTCGGCCCTGCCCGCCCGCTGCGCCGGTGACGAGGGCGACGTGGCCCCCTTCGACGCTCACGTCCACGTCTCGGTCTCCCATCGCCATCGGTAGTCCTGGGCGAACTGGCGCAGCGTCGTGGCATCTCGGCCGAGGAGTCTCGGGAGGTCGTCACTCACGGGGTTGTTCCGCCCGCGGCGGGCGAGCGTGTACACCACACACATGAAGAAGACGGTGTCGCGGGACAGCCCGCGCTTGCGCATGCGCCGGTAGAACGCCGGACGCGACGGGTGGGTGTAGCGGATCGGGCGGCCGAGCGACTCGCTGAGGGCGTCGGCGACGTCGAAGTAGGTCTTCTTGTGCTCGCCGGTGAGCAGGTACGTGGCCTCGTGGTGGGCGACCGGATCGGCCGCGATCATGGCGATGACCTCGGCCAGATCACGCGAGTCGACGAAGGTCGTGGTGCTCTTGCCGGCCGGGATGTAGATCTCGTCCCGCTCGGCGATGTCGACCCCATGGGTGGAGAGCGCCCGTACGAGGTTCTGCATGAAGTAGCTCGGGCGAAGCAGGGTCCACCCCAGTCCGGACGCCTTGATGTGCTGCTCGACCGTGTTGTGGGGGATCACCCTCGATGCGTCTCCTCCGGGGACGGTCACGTAGATGATGTGACTGATCCCGGCTTCCTTCGCAGCGTCGATGAACGGGACCATCCATCGCTTGGCGGTGCGGGGATGGGGCAGAGGGAAGAGCAGGAAGAGGGTGGTCCCGCCCTCGAGCACCGCTGGCCAGGTCGAGGGGTCGTCGAAGTCGAGGTGACGCACCGGCGTGGCCGGCCCGAACTCCTTCACCACACGATCGACCGAGTGGGCCGCGAGGCGGAAGTCGAGCTCCTCGGGGTTCTTGTCGACGAGGTAGCGACTCACCTCGAAGCCGACGTTGCCGGTGGGACCGGTGACGATGAACACGGGGCTCCTCGAGATGCTCAGGCCGCTGCCGGAGGCAGGACCGCACGGGCGGGACGACGGCGCATGACAAACGCAACAGCTCCGGCGAGCACGGCACCGAGCACCCAGGACGCGGCGTGCAACGGATGCTCCTTGGCGTTCTCCGCCGCGAAGCAGGCGGGGCTCGGGGCCTCGTACGACTGGCCGTCGCCGCGAGCGAGCGGTCCCGAGAACAGGTCACCCAGCGGCAGGACCAAGGGGACCCCGTTGGGGAACCCCAGCCCCGCCATCGCCGTCGGCTGCGTGAGGTCCGGCGGTGGTGCGCAGGCCAGCACCGGCGCCGGGATGTCGTAGGTCGTCCCTTGGAACTGGGCCCGTGCGGCATCGAGCTCCGCTCGCGCCGCCTGGTCCCGGGCACTCGTCGCCTCGCTCTCGGCCGCTTCGGCCTCAGCGGCGAGCAGCGCCTCGGCGTCGGCCTTGAGCGTCGGAGGGAGTTGGGGCTTGATCTCGTCCGGCACGTCGGCGTAGATGACGGCCAGGATCTTCGGGGTCATGCAGTCGTAGGCGGCGAGGGGCAGCACCTTGACGATCTCCGCTGGCGGCACGAGATCGGAGTTGGCCGGGCACGACGTCGGCGCCACGGTGGTGCTGGTGCCCGACGCAGACCCAGGTCCCTCGGCCACGTCCTCGCTCGAGCCCTCGGGAGGCACCGTTGCGATCGGCTCGACCTTCAGGTCGGCCCATTGCGTCTGCAGGGTCTCGATGCCCGAGATCAGGCTGGCTCGTTGGAAGAAGTTGTCGGCCAGCACCGACGACAACAGGGTGATGACGATCGCCAGTAGCGGAACCGCGATCCGACTCCTGCTCGCGGCACCGACGGCGACAGCCGCACCGACCGCAGCGCCGATCGGGACCGCGAGCCAGCCCATCTCCACGTCGAAGACCGTGTTGGCGGCGATCCAGAGCCACACCCCGACCCCGGCCACGACCAGACCGAGCACGACACCACCGAGCACGCGTCGAGCTCGGGGAGGTCCTCCCCCTCCGTCAGGACGGTCCATCAAAGCCGCTGCGTTCATCGAGCCTCCCAAGCCGGTCCGGAACGTTCCACTCCGGCGCTACGATATAGCGTTTTCTCAACGACAGTCGAGCATCCTACACATCAAGGGTCAGCACCGCCCGGCCGCGCCGTCCGCGCCCGGTCAGCCAGTCGAGAGCGCTCAGCGCGTCGTCGAAGCCGAACGCGGTGACCGGCAGCGACAGTCGGCCGTCGCCGAGCCGAGCGAGCAGCTCAGGCGCTGCGGCGCGACCAGCAGCCTCGCGGCGGATCATGTTGAGGGGGAGGAGCGCAACGTCTCGCTGCACGAACGCGGCGAGGTCGAGGTGGAGGTCGGTGCCTGCGGCGTAGCCGACGAGCACCGTCCGCCCTCCAGGACGGACGAGCGGCAGCGCCGCCGCGAGCACCGGGCCGCCGACCGGATCGATCAGCACATCGGCCTGGATCGTTCCCCGAGCCAACCCGTCGATCCCGATCACCGTGTCGACCCCGACGGACACGGCATCGGCCGCATCCGGTGACGAGACCACGGCCACCACTCGGGCTCCGAGGTCCTTCGCAAGTTGGACGACCAGGGAGCCCACGGCTCCGTTGGCTCCCGTCACCAGCACCGTCTCGCCCGGCCGCACGCGGGCGACATCGTGGAGCGCGACCCAGGCCGAGGTGCACGGCGAGAAGAACGCCGACCCCAACGCGAAGCCCACGTCGTCGGGGAGCGGCCCGAGGGCCAGGTCCGGAACCGACACCCGTTCGCACCACGTACCGGCGCGGGCCGTGCCGAGGCCCCCGCCACGTATCCAGACCCGCGCTCCCGGCTCGTAGGTGGCCGACGTGACAACGGTGCCCGCCCCTTCGACGCCAGGGACGTGGGGCAGTGGTGGAGGATGGAGGAAGCGTCCGCTCCAGATCGTTCTGTCGAGGTGGGCCACCGTCGCTGCAGCGATGGCCACGATCGTCTCGCCCTCACCCGATTCGGGTTCGGGAACTTCGTCGACCCGGGGAGCCTCACCCCAGCTGTGGTAGCGGATCGCTCGCATGGTCGTCCCGCCGATCAGCGCGGGTCGAGGTGGTCGGCGAGGATGTCGGCCAACCAGTGCAGCTCCGCTATGTCATCGACGCACGGCAACAGCACGACCTCGGAGGCTCCGACCGCGGCGTAGGCCTCGACCATCTCCCGAACCCCTTCGGTTCCGGTACCGATGGGGCCGAGAACGAAGTCCGGCGGCCCGCCCTGGGCCAAGTAGGTCTGGCGCCACGCCGCTGCGTCCGCGGCTCGGTCGTCGCTGGCGTACCACGAACCCGCGACGATCCTGGGAGCGCCCGGCTTGCCGCTCGCCTCCCATGCGCCCCTCACCGCCATGATGTCGTAGCCGGTGATCTCGGGGTTGACCCCTCCCCCGATGTAGCCGTGACCGAAGCGGAGCATGCGCCTGATCGCCCCCTTCGACGCGCCACCGACCAGGATCTCGATGTCGGCGTCGGGCACGGGGCCCAGCGAGTGGGGGTGTTCGTCCGGCGTGTGCAGCGCGAGCAGCGCCTCGACGGCCTCGTCGACCAGGCGTCCCCGCTCGTCCCACGGCACCGCCGCCGCGGCGTGGTCCTGGGGACGGGCACCCCCGGCGACACCCAGCGTCAGCCGGCCGGGGGCCAGCAGGCTGAGGGTGGCGATCTCCTTCGCGAACACCGCCGGCGGTCGCAGCGCGGGGATGAAGACGTTGGCCAGGATGCCGATGTGGTCGGTCACGGCCGCCGCCGCCGCAAGGGTCACGACGGCGTCGGTGTTGGCGTAGACGAGGCGTTCGGCGACCCCGATCGACGAGAACCCGAGCCGCTCGGCGTCGCGGGCCCAGGTGAGGAGGGTGGGTCCGTCGACGCCGGGGACGCCGTGGGGAAGGTTGATGCCGATCGTGGGACCGGTGGGCATGGGGGCTCCTCGGGGTGCGGGTCGATGGGTCAGTACTGGGTGCGGACGTTGAGGAGGGGCTCCCCGGCGACATGCCGGCGCAGCTGATCACCGACGAACCGGTAGGCCCGGGCCTGCCACTTGCGTGACGAGCCCGCCACATGAGGCGTGATGATGAGGTTGGGCGCGCGCCAGAGTGTGTGGCCGGCGGGGAGGGGTTCGGGAACGGTGACGTCGAGGGCCGCCCGCAGCCGGCCGGATCGAAGCTCGACCTCCAGCGCGGCGTGGTCCAGGACGGGACCTCGTCCGGCGTTGACGACGATGGCGCCATCACGCAGCTCGGCGAGCACTGCGGCACCGACGAGTCCGTCCGTCTCGGAGGTGAGGGGCGTGAGGATCACCATGGCGTCGACATCGGCCGCCAGCTCGCAGAGCCGGTCGGGCGTAGCGGTTCCGGCTCGCCCGTGGCGCGTGATGCCGACCACCTCGGCACCGAAGGGCGCCAGGCGGGCCTCGACGGCCCGCCCGATCGAGCCGTGGCCGAGGATCAGAACCCGCATGCCGTCGAGGTCGTCGCCCGGCGTGTCCTCCGGGCTGGTGGCGACCGCGTTGCCGCCGTGGTCCCATTCGCCCAGACGTTGGGCGTCGAGGAACCGGGGCAGGAGGTGCTGGTGGGCGAGCAGCATCGCCACGACCCACTCGGCCACCGGTATGTCGTGCACCCCCGCAGCGTTGGTGAGCGTGACACCGTCGGGAATCGCCGGGAGGATGGCTTCCACGCCGGCGCTCAGGCTCTGGACCAGCCGAAGCGATGCGAACTCACCGAGCCGGCCGAGCAGCTCGCGCTGCTCGAACCCGAACACGATGACCTCGGCCTCGAGGTGCTCGGGACCGAGGTCGATCCCAGGCGCGTGGTCGACGAGCCGGATCGATTCCGGCAGGTCGCCGAGCTCGGCGCGGAGGGCGGTGGAGGGCACCACCACGATGGTCTGCCGCGTGGCCGCTCGCGTCATGTCTCGATCCCGGCCGGCCAGGGGCAGGACCGCCGCGGGCGACGGGCTCGTCGCGATCCCGTCATGCGATCGTGCCCGCCGGGCGCCGACGGGCGAGGTAGTCGAGCACGAGCTCGTTCCACGCCTTCGGGTGCTCGACGTTGGGGCAGTGGCCGCAGTCGTCGAACACCGACACCTCGCTCCCGTGGATCTGGGCGTGCATGGTCTCGGCGTACCCGGTTTCGCGGAGCGGGTCCTGCGCCCCCGCGGTGAGGAGGGTCGGAACCCGGACGGTCTCGTAGGGGGTCATGTCCGCGGTGCCGAAGTCGCTGCGTTCGGTGGCGTGCGGCGCCCGGAGCCGAGCGGAAGCCGCGAACTCCCACGCCCCGGGCTCCAGGCTCGCCTCGTGGTACTCGGAGACAATGGAATCGTCGTCGCTGAACCGTCGATCGCGGAAGACCACCCGCAGCTGTGCTCGCATGCCCTCGAACGTGCCGTCGTAGTCCTGCAGCACCCGGCGGGCATCGTTCATCGGACTGAACCCGCCGCCGGAAACGGTCACGATGGTGCGGGCCGGGAGGACGGGATGCTCCGAGGCGGCATCTCGGATGAGGAACGTCCCGCCCATCGACAAGCCCATGATGTCGGCTTCGTCGATGGCCATGACATCGAAGAACCGCCCCATGTGGGTGAGCATCGCGGCGTTGCCGGCGACGAAGTCGCGCACCTTGTCCGTCTTGCCGAACCCCACCCAATCGGGGGCGATGACTCGGTTCGCGGCAGCGAGCGCGCCCAGGTTGTGACGCCAGCTGAGCCAACCGTTCTCCCCGAAACCCCCGGCGTGGAGAAGCACGATGGTCGGCCCGTCGCCGACGTCGAGGTAGTGGGTGCGGATGCCATCGACCTTGACGAACCGGTTCCTCGGTCGGTCGATCGCTCCGGTCACGGCGAATCCTTCAGGCCCGGGATCGCTCCATAGACCTCGGGGATGTGCGCCGTGGTGGTGTCGAGGTAGTGATCACCGTCCCACCGGACGGTGGGCATGCGCTCGGGCCTGGGGACGGTGGCGGCGTGTTCGCTGTAGGTCTGCGGCGCCAGGGGGGGATGCTGACCCCAGGTGGGCTTTCCGTCGGCTTCGCGGAAGTGGGGCATGACCTCCTCGGCCATCAGGTACATGTTCTTCTGCACCATCCAGTGCGGCATCGACCCGAGGTGACCACCAGCGCTCATCACCATGCCGATCCGGTAGTCCTCGATCATCTGCTCGTACTTCTCGATGACCGTCTGGGGCGAACCGACGATCACGTACCCGCCCTCGACGAGCTCCTCGTAAGAGAGCTCGGTGAAGCTCTTGGCACCCGCCTTGGCCTTGCCTTCGAGCGTGCGCCGCAACGACTCCTTGGTGTTGTAGCCCGCCGGCATCATGAGGTGACCGGGGATCTTCAAACCGTTGCGGAAGAACCACATGATGTGGGCCCTCGCTTCGCGGTGCGCCTGCTCGTCGGTCTCGGCCACGTGGGTGTGGACGAGCCGTCCGAGCTGCCGCGGACTCGGTGTGTAGCCGAACTGCTCCTCGGCCACCTCGTAGTAGCGGGCGAACGCGGACTTCGACAGCCAGTTCGAGGTGGGTGTGAGCATGAACGGGTAGCGGCGCTCGGCTGCCTTGTCGATGGTGTCGACACTGGTGGAGCCGGGCAGCCAGATGGGTGGGTGCGGCTGCTGGAGCGGCCGAGGCCACGGGTTCACGTACTCGATGTCGAAGTGCTCGCCGTGCCACGGGAAGGGCCCGTCCTCGGTCCACGCCTTCACGATCAGATCGTTGGCTTCCCAGAACCGCTCTTTGGACGTGGTCGGGTCGACACCGGCCGAGACGTACTCGGCCCCCATCGCCCGTACGTGGCCGGAGATGATGCGACCGCCCGACATCACGTCGAGCATGGCGATCTCCTCGGCCACCCGCAACGGGTTGCGGTGCAGGGGCAGAGCGTTGCCGATGACCCCGATGCGGATCTGGCTCGTCCGCGCCGCCAGGTAGGCCGCCCACAGGTTCGGGGCCGGCTGGGTGGCGTACGCGGTCTGGTGGTGCTCGTTGACGAGCACGCCGTCGTAGCCGAGCCGCTCGGCGAGAACCAGTTGCTCGAGGTACTCCTGGTACAGGCGATGTCCCGTTCGTGGGTCGTACATGGCGTTGGGGAGCGTGATCCAGATGGATTCGAACTCCTCGCCGGGCGGGATGAATGGGTACGGCATCAGGTGGAACAGGTAGAACTCGAGACGGTTCACGCCGCGACCTCCTCGATGAACGACGTCACGGCTTGGGCCACGCGGGACGGCGCTTGGATGATCAGGGCGTGGTCCACCGCGTCGAGCGTCACCAGTCGGCCCTGGGGCAGGAGCTCGGCCCACCGCTGCGCGTGGACCACGGGTACCACGTGATCCTCGACCGGCGCGATCACTTGGGCGGGGACGTCGATCAGCGCGACTCGGCGAGCGAGCCCGACGTCGTAGCGTCGTTCCCAGATCAGCCGCGCCGTGACCCCGTTCTCGCCGTAGGCATCGGTGTAGGCCTCGATGTCGTCTGCGGCGGCGAGGAGGTACCCGTGTTCGCCGGCCGGTCCCCCGAACAGCGCCGCCTCCAGCTGCTCCCGACTCGCGTTCAGGAACTCGAACATGGGCGCCTCCGGGAGCCACAGGCCCGATGGCGCGATGGCCGTGAAGGTTCGGATCCTCTCGGGGTAGTGCGCAGCGATCTGCGCGCCGAGCCATCCCCCGAGGTCGTAGCCGACGAGATCGACCCGGTCGAGGTCGAGAACATCGAGGAGGGATCGGTAGTGGAGGACGAGGTCGTCGAAGCCTCGCAGCCACCCGGGTGGGTGCCCCTCGGCGTAGCCGGGGTGGACCGGTGCCACCAGATCGACCGACTGCGCGAGGGCATCGTGAAACGGCAGCCATCGTGTCGGGAAGAAGGCGCCGTGCAGGTAGAGAACCGGCCGTCCCGCACCCGTGCGCCGGAAGGTGGTGGTCACGCCGGCGACATCGACCACCGAGGTGGACGGGCCTGCGGTCGTGATGGTCATGATGCCTCCGATCGGCTGCGGCCCGGTTCGGCAGCGCCACCGCCATGGTATGCTGTTTTCGTTGCGCTCGTCACGAGAAGACTGCATGATGGCGGCGCGAGCCGACGGTGAGCGCCCGTGGACCGGGCGCGAGGGAGGTCCACCACGTGGGTGCCAGGTCCGGCAAGGAGTACCTCGAGGGGCTGCGCGACGATCGCGAGATCTGGCTCGAGGGTGAGCGGGTCGTCGACGTCACGACCGACCCTCGGTTGCGTGGCGCAGCAACGACCCTCGCCCGCATCTACGACCTCCACCACGCCGAGCCGGAGGTGCTGCTGACCGAGGACCACGGCAGCGGCGAGTTGGTCCCGGTGTCCCACGTTATCCCTCGGAGTCGCGAGGACCTCGAACGGCGCCGCCGGGCGCTGGAGGCCATCGCGCTCCTCACGCTCGGCTGGTTGGGGCGAAGCCCCGACTACGTCAACGTCACCATGGCCGGCTTTGCCGGCCGGGAAGACGTCTGGCGCCGGAACGGGGATGCGGACGGGGCCAAGCGGCTCGTCGAGTTCCAGCGGGAAGCGATGCTGGCCGACTGGTGCATGACCCACGCAATCGTCAACCCGACCATCGACAAGAGCCAACGAGAGGTCGACGCAGGCGATGGCGCGATCGCGCTGCACAAGGTCGGCGAATCGGCCGACGGTCTCGTCGTCAGCGGCTCGCGCGCCCTGGCCACCCTTGCGCCGTTCGCCGACGAGATGGTGGTGTACCCGGGCCAACCCGTTCCGCGAGACGCCAACCGCTACGCCCTGTCGTTCTCCATCCCGATGGCGACGCCCGGTCTCCGATTCCTGTGCCGCGAAAGCTTCGCTGCTCGCCCCGGCACCGAGGCCGACCACCCGTTCTCGAGTCGGTTCGACGAGCAGGACGCGTTCGTGGTGTTCGACGAGGTCATCGTGCCGTGGGAACGCGTCTTCCTCGACGGAGACACCGACGTCTACAACCGCGCGATGACGACCGGTTGGGTCGCGAACATCATGCAACAGACGACGGTTCGGGCCCACGTGAAGCTCCGCTTCGCCTGGGAGCTCGCCACTCGCATGGCTGCCGCGATCGGATCGGACGGACCCCAGGTCACCGAGATGTTGGGCGAGTTGTGGACCTACGCCGAGCTCACCCGTTCGGTCATCGAAGCCGCTCACGTCGGTGCCCACGATTGGGGCAACGGTGTGTGGTTCTGCGACGACCGTCCCTTCCGCGCCATCCGTCCGACGCTGCCGAGGTGGTTCCCGCGCGCGGCCGAGATCATCACGCTGCTCGGTGCCCACAGTCTCTTGACGACGCCCAGTCCCGCAGAGCTCGCCCACCCCGAGCTCCGACCGCTCATCGACCGGTACTACCAAGGTGCCAACGGCATGAGCGCCGAGGAGCGCATCGCCATCTTCCGTACCGCGTGGGACTTCACCGGGTCCGCGCTCGCCGGGCGCGGCGAGCTGTACGAGCGCTTCTACCTGGCGTCGTCGTCGCGGATGTTCCAAGTTGCCCAAGCCGGAGCGGCTCGTGACAGCGCCTTCGACCTGGTCGGTCCGGTGATCGCCGAGCAGATCGGTGGTCAGGGCTCGGTGAGGTCGTCGTGAGCCACGATCCGGGCCACGAACGTCATGGCCGGGGCCTCGAGCGCAGCCCGCAACCGGGCGAAGAGATCGGCCGCGCGCCGTCCGGGCCAGCGCGCCGGGAGGAACTCGACCGGCAGGCCGGGGTCGAGGTATGGGAACTTGCGCCAGTCGTGGAGAGCCAACGTGTATCGAGTGAACGCCTCGGCGCCGTCGAGCCCGGAGCGGCGCCGCTCGAGTTGGCGTTCGACCCGTCCGTGGGTCTCGAGGAACTGGATGTACATGTCCGACAGCGCATCGAGGTCCCACGCCCGACGGACGAGATCCTCAGGCCGACCGAAGCCCTCGTACTGCGCCGTGAAGATGTCGACGTGGTCCTCGAACCCGAGGGCGCCGATGGATTCGATGACGAGAGGTGTGGTGCGGCGGGGCGCGACCCACAGGCCGCTCGAAGCCAAGCCCATGCCCAGCCACATCAGTTTGGCCCGCAAGGCGTGGCGCTTGTCGCGTTCGGTTTCGGGAACCGAGAAGGACACCAGGACCCACCCATCGTCGAGCGCCGCGGGTTCCATCGACGAGAAGATGCGGCGATCACCGTCGGCCAGCAACTCGTTCGCCGCCGAGGTGGTGGCATAGCCGCGCACCCCATCGCGCATGTCTTTGCGCAGCAGGCCACGACGGCTCATCCGCGAGACCGCCGATCGCACCGCTTGCTCATCGACGCCGAGCAGGGCCATCAGCTGCACGAGATCGGCGACCGCCAACCAGCCGTGCAGCTGGGGGGCATAGCGCCCGTAGACGTCGAGGATCAGCGTCTTCGGCCGCCGGCCGCTGGTCGCAGCACCATCGCTCATGACCGAGCATCGTGGCACAGCCCTGCCCCGGGAGCAGACCCATGACGACGACACCCCCGATGAAGTTGCGCGGAGGTCCTCGGGCTGACCGCACGGAGCACAAGAGCTCGATCGGTCGAGTCGATTGGTCACGGTGGCCGACCTACGACGACGCCCGTTCAGGATTGCGCGACTATTGGTACCCGCTCGAGTGGTCGAGCCAGGTGACCCGCGAGCCGATGGGCCGGCAACTGGCCGGCGAGCAGATCCTTCTGCAGCGCGACGAGCACGGGCGGGTGCATGCCCTGAACGACCGGTGCCTCCACCGCGGCGTCCCGCTGTCGATGGGCAAGGAGGAGTTCCCTGGAACGGTCACGTGCCCGTACCACGCCTGGACCTACCGCCTCGCCGATGGCGAGCTCGTCGCGGTCATCACCGACGGCCCCGATTCGCCCATGTGCGGCAAGGTCAAGGTGAAGACCTACCCCGCCGAGGACTTCTTGGGTCTCGTGTGGGTCTACGTGGGTGACGCCGAGCCCCACCCACTGGAGGACCAGCTCCCCGACGAGCTCGTCGGGTCGCCGCCGCTCGCCGTGGGGGGCCGCATCGAAGATCGCGACGGCGACTGGCGGCTCTTCGCCGAGAACGGCTTCGACGAGGGGCATGCCAAGTACCTGCACCGCACGTCGTGGTGGCGCCTGTTCAAGACCATGCCCACGTGGAACAAGATCCACGTCGAGCGTGAGGGTCGGTGGATCTACCGGGTCGAGGATGAGCGCCACTGGGATGGGGTCTTTCCCGGGTTGGGCCGGTGGACCAACCAGCGCTGGTGGAAGATCAAACCCAAGCAGACCCAGGGCTCGTTCCTCGGCAACACGGGGGGCGGCACCTCCGATCCGTACATCGCGTCGAGGAAGTTCCGGGGCTTCGCGTCGCTGTCGCTGCCCGGGGTGCTTCGCATCGCCTATCCGCAGTTCATCCACTACGAGTTCTACGTCCCGCTCGAGGAAGGCCGCACCCGCTACGTCGGGGTGATGGTCCAGTTCAAGCAGGGACTCGCCCGCCTTTCCTTCTACGCCCGCTACCTCGCCGGCATACGTTGGCTGTTCCACGGCAACTTCAGCGCGCAGGACCACTGGATGGTGGCGGCCACCGACGCACCGCCGGAGCGCCTGTACCGCCCGGACGTCTCGCTGCTCGAGTGGCGACGGCTCGTCGAACAGGGCAACCCCTTCCACGCTGGGCCCACCGACGTTCCCGCGGAGGAGGACGAACGATGATCGCGTCCCTGGACCCCGGACCGGCTCCGGCCGGCCGCCTCGTCACCGCCGGCGATGGGCTCGACTACCACGTCATCACCCTCGGCCCCCCCGCCCCGAAGAGCGGGATCGGTGATCGGGCGGTGGACGGGTCCGGTCCCGACCCCGTGCCGGCGGTGCTGCTGCACGGCGGTGGTCCCGGATGCTCGGCGTGGACCGACTTCGGCGCCGTCGCACCGCTGTTCGCCGGCGACCGGGTCTGCTACCTGGTTGATCTGCTGCAGTACGGCGCGTCAGCGAAGCCCACCATCGCAGGACCGAGGTGGAGCTGGCTGGCCCGTTCGATGGTGTCGCTGTTCGATGCACTCGGGCTCGATCGAGTCGACCTCATCTGCAACTCGTGGGGAGGCACCATCGCCATCGCCCTTGCGGCCGATTCCCCCGCACGGGTCCGCTCACTCGTGATCACCGGCTCGATGCCGGTCTTCCACGGACCACTCGGACCGCTGCCCGAACGCGGTCGCCGAGGCCGCAACGCCCGCGATGCCTACTTCGGCGGTGAGGGTCCGACCTTCGCCAAGATGCGGCAGCTCATGGCCGACCTCGAGTGGTTCGACGAGGCCGCGATCCCGACGAGGACGGTCGAGCTCCGCTACCGCCAGAGCACCGATCCCGACGAGATGGACCTCGCCGCCCAATCCGACGACCGACGGGGCGACTGGCAGGACCTCGATGGGCACCTCGGCCGCATCGATGTCCCGGTGCTGTTCTGCTGGGGCATGTACGACGCGTTCCTCACTCCTGACTACCCCCTCATGCTCGCCCGGATGGCACCGCGAGGCCAGCTCTACGTGATGGATCGCGCCTCGCACCACCTCCAGGAAGAGCGCCCGTGGGACTACTACACGGTGGTCAGCGGATTCCTCGACCAGGACCACGACCGGTGAAGCGGCTGATCCCCATCCTCGTCCTGCTCGTGATCGCCGCGGTGTGGCGCCGGCCCCTGACGGCCGCAGCGGTCGACCGCCTCACCAAGTGGACCGGCACCTGGGTGGGGGCACCGTCGTGACCGATCCGACGCCCGGCCCGACCGCCGCACCGCAACCCACGCGTCCGATCGTCGACCGGGATCGCCTGGCCGAGGTGTGCGCGGCCATGGTGAACATCTCGTCACCCACCGGAGACGAGCGGCCGTTGGCAGCGTGGATCGCGTCCGAGCTCGACCTCGCTCGGGTGCAGAGCACCCTGCAGCCCCTCGACTCCCACCAGGCGAACACGTGGGCCCGCCTCCCCGGCATCGAGCGCTGCGGGAACCGAACTGACCCTGGCGGAGCCACCTTGATGCTCTATGCGCCGATCGACACCCTCACGACCGGGTACGACGACGAAGATCTGCCCTGGGCAGGCGATCGGCTCGAACCCCACCAGCGGCCGATGGCCAACCGGGACGGCAACCTCATCAGCGGACTCGGTGCCATGAACCCCAAAGGCCACGCAGCATGCGTGTTCGAAGCGTTCACCGCGATCGCGGAGTCCGGGCTGGAGTTGCCCATCGACCTCGTCGCAGCCTTCGGCGCCGGCGGGATGCCCACCAACGCCCGCAGCGTCGGCGGGTCGAACGGCCGCCGCAACACCGGCCAGGGTGCCGGCTGCTCGTACCTCGTCGAACAGGGCGTGTGGGCTGACGCTGCGGTCATCGCCAAGCCGGGCTGGACGGTGTCATGGGAGGAGGTGGGGCTGGCGTGGATCGACATCACCGTCCGCGGGCTCCACACCTACGTCGGCGCCCGCCACCGACTCCCCTACCGGAACCCCATCTCCGACGCCGCCACGGTGATCGCGCACCTGGAACGGTGGTTCCCCACGTACAGCGCCCGCCACACGACTGGACTCGTGGCGCCCCAAGGCATCGTCGCCGCCGTCGATGCCGGCTGCTGGCGCATGGCGGCGGTGACCCCCGCGCAGGCCCGCATCCGCGTGGATCTCCGCATCGCCCCCGATCAGACCCCGCTCGATGCGTGTCGCGAGGTGCGGGCGAGCCTCGACGAGCTCGTGGCCGCGGATCCCGACCTGGACGTCACGGCCGAGCTCGCGCTGGGGATCGCAGGCAGTCGCACCGATCCGGATCACTGGATCACCCGACGGGCCATCGCCGTGTGGGAACGATCCGAGGGACGAACCCACGAGCCGGTCCGGATGACCAGCGGCGCGACGGACGCGAACATCCTGCGCAACCGGGGGATCCCCAGCGTGCGGGTGGGCATGCCCAAGGTGACGAGCGACGGCGACGAGCTCGACTTCGCTGCAGGCATGAACACCGTCGATCTCGCGGAGATGGAGCGGTTGGCCCAGTACCTCGTCGACCTCGCCGTCGACGTCGCCGCCCAGCCGCTCGCCGACCTCACCGCCGGAGGACCACCATGAGCGAGGTCGTCATCGGGGTCGGTGCGTCGCACACGACGCTGATGAACACCCGCTGGGCCGAGGTCGATCACCTCGATCGCGCCCACGCGTTCCGCGACGCGCTCGGCCGCGCTCGTCGGGCGATCGAGGGTGCGGGCGCCGACGTCGCCGTGGTGATCGGACCGAACCACTTCCGGGGCATCTGGCTCGACCTGATGCCGACCTTCGCCATCGGGGTCGGCGACGTCCTCGCGGCCGGCGAGCACGGGACGCCCTCCGGGCGCCAACCGGCGTGCCCGGACCTCGGGCGTTCGATCCTCGACGGCGTCGTGCGGCGCGGCTTCGACCCGGCGTTCTCGGCTGCGCTCCAAGTCGACCACGGCATCACCCATGCCATCCAGTACATCCTGCCCCCGGACCTTCCCGTCGTCCCGGTGCTGGTCAACTGCTTCGCTCCCCCGTTGCCTCCCTTGGCCCGGTGCGCCGCGTTCGGAGCCGCTCTCGGCGCCGCGATCGGCGACCACGGCGGAGGCCTTCGCGTCGCCGTCGTCGCCTCGGGCGGCCTCTCGCACCAGTTGCCCTTCCCGGATTGGCGCAATCCCGACAGCGACGATGACCGCTTCCTGGTCGAATCGTGGACCCACGGACGGGGCCGGTGGGAGGACTACGAGGTGCGCCGGCGCAGCATCGTCACGGCTGCGGCGCCGAAGCTCCGGGAACCGTTCGACCGTCGAGTGCTCGCCCTCCTCGGGGGCGGCCGGCTCGCGGATCTCATCGACGACCTGGAGTCGACCGGACCCGACCTGGGCCAAGGTGCGCTCGCGGAGCGCGGCGGCAACGGTGCCGATGAGATCCGCAACTGGATCGCCATGGCGGCGGCCTGCGGATGGTCACCGGCGCACACCCTCTGCTACTCGCCCATGCCCGAATGGCTCACCGGCATGGGCGTCGCTGTCATCGATGCACCCGCCTGCCCTGAGGAGACGAACCGACCATGACCGACCCTGCCACGGACCGCGTTCTCGAGACGGCCTGGCTCGATCTCACGGGAACCCCCTTCGCCATCGAACGGGTTGAGGTGGAGATCCCAGGTGTCGGCATCGTGCCGACCCGTTCGCTGCGAGCCGGATCCGGACCCGACGTGGTGTTCCTGCACGGGACCAGCGGCCACCTCGAGGCCTTCCTGCGCAACATCGTCGCCCACGTCGATGCCGGGTTCCGGTGTCACGCCATCGACATGCTCGGCCACGGCTACACCGGCAAACCCGACTACCCCTACGAGATCCCCCGGTACGTCGAGCACCTCGTGGCCTACCTCGACGCCTGCGGCATCGAGCGCCCTCATCTGGCGGGCGAGTCGCTGGGCGGGTGGGTCGCCGCCTGGCTGGCGTCGGAGCATCCCGAACGCGTCGCCTCGCTCCAGCTCATCGCGGCCGGGGGCACCAAGGCCAACCCCGAGATCATGGAACGGATCAAGACCTCGACCCGGCGAGCCGTCACCGAGGACGACATCTCCCTGACCCGTGATCGCCTCCACCTGCTCATGCACGACCCGCACGCCAACATCAGCGATGAGCTCGTGGAGATCCGACACCGCATCTACCACGCCCCCGATTTCGTCGCCAACATCGACAACCTGCTCTGCCTCCAGGAGATGGAGATCCGCCAGCGCAACCTCCTGCGCCCCGACCGCCTCCAACGGCTCGCCGCCGTTCCAACCTTGATCGTCTGGGGCCACGACAATCCCTTCGGAGATGTGCCCGAGGCTCAGAAGATGCACGACGACATCCCCGGTAGCGAGTTCGAGCTCCTTGCTGCGTGTGGGCACTGGCCCCAGCACGAGCAGGCCGACCTCTACAACGCTCGGTCGATCGCCTTCCTGCGCGCCCACGAGGCGAGCGAATGAGCTCCGACGCTGATCCCCGTCCCGATCTCGAGGCCGCGACGGCCGCATCCGAGCGTCTCCTGGCCGCAGCCACGAGCGCCACGCCCTGCGCTCCGGTGCGCGACATCATCGCCGCCACCGACGTCGTCACCGCCTACACCGCCCAGCGGCTGACCACCGACCGGATCGTCGCCGAACGCGGCTGGCGGGTGTGCGGACGCAAGATCGGGCTCACGTCACCGGCGGTCCAGGCGCAGCTCGGCGTCGACCAGCCCGACTTCGGCACCCTCTTCGCCGAGCTCGCGCACGGCGACGGACAGGTCGTCCCCATGGGTGACCTCCTCCAGCCCCGCATCGAGGCCGAAGTGGCGCTGGTGCTCGACGACGACCTCGATCGGGGCCGGCACACCGTTGCCGATGTCCTGCGGGCAACGGCGTTCCTGCTGCCGGCCCTCGAGATCGTCGATTCGCGGATCGCCGGATGGGACATCACCTTCGTCGACACCGTCGCCGACAACGCGTCGGCCGGCCGCTTCGTGCTCGGCACTGTCCCCGTCCCGGTCGCGACGGTGGACCTGGCTGCCGTTGCGATGACCATGGAGGTCGGCGGCGAGCCGCGCTCGACCGGGTCGGGTTCTGCTTGCCTCGGGAACCCGCTCTTCGCTGCTGTATGGCTCGCCGACACCATGAGTCGTCTGGGCACACCACTGCGCGCCGGCGACGTGGTGCTGACCGGAGCCCTCGGACCGATGGTCGACGTTGTCGCCGGCGACGAGGTCGTCGCCACGATCGAAGGTTTGGGCCGAGTGTCGGCGCGCTTCGAGGAGGTCTCCTGATGAGCGAACGGGTCAAGGTCGCGGTGATCGGATCGGGCAACATCGGCACCGACCTGATGATCAAGGTCCTGCACCACTCCGAGGTGCTCGAGATGTCGGCGATGGTGGGCATCGACCCAGCGTCGGACGGACTCGCTCGCGCCGAGCGGATGGGCGTGGCGACGACGGCCGGGGGCATCGAAGGCTTCCTCGCACTGCCGGTGAGCGACGAGTGCCGCATCGTCTTCGATGCCACCTCCGCTGCCGCGCACCACGACAACGATCGCCGTCTCGCCGGGCGAGGTCTTCAGCTCATCGACCTGACGCCGGCCGCCATCGGTCCCTACGTGGTCCCTGCGGTGAACCTCGACGACCACCTCGACGCGCCGAACGTCAACATGGTCTCGTGCGGCGGCCAGGCGACCATCCCCATCGTCGCTGCGGTGGGCTCGGTTGCCCATGTCCACTACGCCGAGATCGTCGCGTCGATCTCGTCCCGCTCCGCGGGGCCCGGTACCCGGGCCAACATCGACGAGTTCACCGACACCACCGCTCGGGGGCTCGAGGTCGTCGGCGGCGCCGGTCATGGCAAGGCCATCATCGTCCTGAACCCTGCCGAGCCGCCGCTGGTGATGCGCGACACCGTGTTCTGCCTGACCGACGACGCCGAGCCGACACGGATCGTCGACGCCGTCGAAGCGATGGTCGCCGATGTCGCTCGCTACGTGCCCGGGTACCGGCTGAAGCAGGCGGTGCAGATCGAACCCGTCGGGGTCGACGAGCCGTTGCGCATCCCGGATCTCGACCGCAAGTACGTCGGGCTCAAGGTCAGTGTCTTCCTCGAGGTCGAGGGCGCCGCCCACTACCTCCCGAGCTACGCCGGCAACCTCGACATCATGACGTCGGCGGCGTTGCAGACCGCCGAACGGATCGTCGGCCGACGGGAGGTGGCGTCCGATGGGTGACCTGCTGCCTGGCGCCGAGGTCCCGGGCGGGCGCCTCTACATCCAGGATGTGACGCTGCGCGACGGGATGCACGCCATTCGCCACCGGTACACCCTCGAGGAGGTGCGAAGCATCGCCCGCGCCCTCGACGCCGCTGGGGTCGCCTCGATCGAGGTGGCCCACGGTGACGGCCTGTCCGGCTCTTCGTTCAACTACGGCTTCGGCGCCCACACCGACTGGGAGTGGCTGTCCGAAGCCGCCGACGTGCTCCAACGGGCGGTGCTGGCGACCTTGCTGCTCCCGGGCATCGGCACCGCCGACGACCTCCGTCGGGCTCACGGCCTGGGGGTCAAATCCGTTCGGGTGGCCACCCATTGCACGGAGGCTGACATCTCCCGCCAGCACATCGAGCTGGCCCGCGAGCTCGACATGGACGTCGCCGGCTTCCTCATGATGAGCCACATGAGCCCGCCGGCGGAGCTGGCCAGGCAAGCAAAGCTCATGGAGGGCTACGGCGCACACTGCGTCTACGTCGTGGACTCCGGCGGCCGCCTCACGATGGACGGCATCCGCGATCGCTTCCATGCGTACCGAGACGTCCTCGAGCCGACCACCGAGCTCGGCATGCACGCCCACCACAACCTCTCGCTCGGAGTCGCCAACTCGGTCATCGCGGTCGAGTGCGGCGCCGTGCGCATCGATGCGTCGCTCGCCGGCCAGGGGGCGGGCGCCGGCAACGCACCCCTCGAGGTCTTCGCCGCCGTCGCCGACCTCCTCGGTTGGGACCACGGGTGCGACATCTTCGCGCTCCAGGACGCCGCCGAGGACCTGGTGCGCCCCACCCAGGACCGTCCCGTCCAGGTCGACCGCGAGACCCTCTCGCTCGGCTACGCGGGGGTGTACTCCAGCTTCCTGCGCCACGCCGAGTCGGCCTCGGATCGCTACGGGGTCGACGTGCGCGACATCCTCGTCGAAGTCGGACGCCGCCGCCTGGTTGGGGGCCAGGAAGACATGATCGTGGACGTGGCCCTCGACCTCCTCCAGCAACGAGCGCCCGGTTGAGCCGGGCGGTGCGACCCATCCACCGGAAGTACGTCGATGTCTCCTTCGGACAGGTCCACCTGGCCGAGTGCGCCCATCCCGGCGCGTCCGGCTTGCCCGTCGTGCTCCTCCACCAGACCCCGCGATCGTGGGACGAGTATCGCGAGATCCTCCCGCTCCTCGGCGCGACCCGACGAACGATCGCCGTCGACACACCCGGCATGGGCGCGTCCGACCCGGTCCCCGGCACCCAGTCGATCGAGGGTTACAGCGTTGGGATCATCGAGGCCCTGGACGCGCTCGACCTCGAACGCTTCCACCTCGTCGGCCACCACACCGGTGGTCTGATCGCCGTCGAGATCGCCACGACGATCCCCGAGCGTGTCGACCGACTCATCCTCAGCTCAACGCCGATGATCGACGAGAGCGCGAGAGCCGCCCGGCGGAACCGCTCGCCCATCGACGCGGTCTCGATCGACGCCGACGGCCACCACCTGGCCGAGCTCTGGCAACGGCGCCAAGCCTTCTACCCCGAGGACCGCCCCGACCTGCTCCACCGCTTCGTCCGCGACGCGATGGCGGTCGACGACCCCGAAGCGGGCCATGACGCCGTCGGCGCCTATCGGATGGAACAGCGCATCGACCTGCTCACCCGTCGTCCCCTCCTCTTGGTCGGGCACGAGGCCGACCCCTATGCCTTCCCGGACCTCGAGCCCCTCGCGAGCTCGCTCCCGCAGGCACAGGTTGCGACCATCCCCGCCGGGATGGTCCCGCTCGAGCACGCCGCCGCCGCGTTCGCCGAGGTGGTGCGAAGGTTCCTCGACGAGGCGCCGGTCGAGCTCATGCCCGCTCGAGCCCGGCTGGACCTCCGCTCGTTCGAGGTGCGCCTCGCGTGCGAGAGCGCCGACATCGACCGTGCGGCTGAATCCCACCTCCGGGATGCCGGCATCGAGCTCGAGAGCTGGGGCGCAGGCCGAGCAGCGATCCGGACAACCGTCGAGGCAACGACAGACGTCGACGCCATCGTCGCCGCCCGCGAGCGGCTTCTCGACGCGGGCGGGCCGCAGCAGATCTCGTTCATCTCGGTTTCCGGCGCCAGGGTTGCACCTCGCGACCCGAGTGCGAGCATCGACCCGCCACCGTCTCGATGACGGTGCTGGCAGTCCTGGCGGCGGTCGCAGGGCGAAGCTCTCGGTGGGCGCGACCCACTGGGCAACCCGGAGCGGGTGCGGCCGGGTCCGGTGTGCCAAGGGTGGGAGGAGAGCTGGTTCGATGCCACTCGCCAGCACCGCGTGCAGGTCGCCCTCATCGTCACGGGGGTCTGGGAGACCACCGACTGGGTCCTCGACGGCTACGAGACCCCGCTTGCCATCGACAGCCCGGAGCTCGACCTGCTCGTGCGGTCTCAGATCATCCGCGCCATCGACGGGCTCACGGCCGAGGGAGCCCGCGTCGTGATCACCGCGGTGCCGAACATCGGACCCGGCACGTCCGGCCAGGCCCGGGCTGACCGAGGGCTCCCCGACGACCACAACCAGCGAGTCGCGATCTACAACCAGATCCTGCGCGAGATCGCCGGATCCCGTGACGATGTCATCGTGATCGACTACGGCAGCTACATCGATGCGTTCCCCCCTGAGCAGTCGGTCGCGTGGCTTCCCGATGGGATCCACCCGACCGACGAGGCGGCTCGTCGCATCTGGTCCGACTACCTCGGACCGACCGTGCACGACACGGTTGCCGCCACCTGGCCCCAGCTCTCGGGCTTCTGACCGTCGGTCCGGGGCGGCGAACCCGATCGACGACCCCGACGGTCCGATGTCCACGGGCCGATGGACTCGACCCGGTCGACCGCGGGTCCGCAGGTGGGAGGCCGTTCGCGTCGGTCAGGGCGTGCGGATCTCGATGGTGTCGAAGATGCGGTGGAGCAGCAACGCGTCCGTGTCCGGCCGCGTGTCGTCAAGGTAGATCTCGACCATGACGCCGTCGGTCTCGCCGACGATCACCCAGCTCGTCGACCGATCGAGGTCCGCCGTCGTCCCTTCGAGGCCGTGACGGACGACGGTCACGTCGACCTCACCCAAC
>Ga0105047_10001925_pt1 | contig 37397 bp, 39 predicted proteins | sample MAT04_FD_78384 | JGI IMG/M metagenome (GOLD analysis project Ga0105047, IMG submission 78384) | Freshwater microbial communities from Lake Fryxell liftoff mats and glacier meltwater in Antarctica - MAT-04 (megahit assembly) | ecosystem: Environmental > Aquatic > Freshwater > Ice > Liftoff... | reverse complement strand
CTGCGGCACGGCATCGGGCACGGTCAGCTTGCCGATGTCGGCCGCGCTCGGGAAGACGGTGGGGTTGTCGGCCACCGACTTGGTGACGAACTTCTTCGACGCCGCGTTCGGGTTGGCGTAGAAGACCTTGTTGGTCAGCGACGCATGCACCTCCGGGCGCAGGATGTAGTTGATGAACAGGTGCGCGTTTTTCGGGTGCTTGGCGTCCTTGGGGATGGCCATGGTGTCGAAGAACAGCGTCGCGCCGTTGGGCGGGATCAGGGCCTGGATGTCCTGGCCGTTCTTGCTGTCGATGGCGCGCTGGCGCGCGATGTTGATGTCGCCCGAGTAGCCCATCACCACGCACAGCTGGCCGGCCGCCAGGTCGTTGATGTAGCCCGATGACGAAAAGCGCGTGACGAAGGGGCGCGCGCCGGCCAGCGCGGCCTTGGCGGCGTCGTAGTCCTTGGCCACCTTGCTGTACGCGTCCTTGCCGGCGTAGTTCATGGCCACCGGCAGCACTTCCGAAGCCGAGTCGAGCACGTTGATGCCGCAGCCCTTCAGCTTGCTGGCGTACTCGGGCTTGAAGATCAGGTCCCAGGGGTTGGCCGGCATCGGCGTGCTGCCCAGCGCGGCCTTGACCTTGCCGTTGTTGATGCCCACCGTCACGAAGCCCCACAGCCAGGTCACGAGGTGCTGGTTGCCGGGGTCGACGCCGGCCAGCTTCTCGAGCAGTGCCGGGTCGAGGTTGCCCCAGTTGCCGAGCTGAGCGCGGTCGAGCTTCTGGAACAGGCCGCCGGCGATCTGCGTCTTCGCGAAGTGCGCGCTCGGCACCACGATGTCGTAGCCGCTGTTGCCGGCCACCAGCTTGGCCTGCAGGATCTCGTTGGCGTCGTAGTTGTCGTAGCGGACCTTGATGCCCGTCTCTTTCTCGAAGTTCTTGAGCGTGTCTTCGGCGATGTAGTCCGACCAGTTGTAGATGTTCAGCACCTTGGGCTCGGTGGCCTGGGCGGCGGCGGTGAGCGCCGTGCCGGCCAGGGCCAGCGCGAGCAGGGTGCGGGTCAACAGGCGGGGCGTGGTCATGGCGGAGTTTCCTCTTCGGTGTGTCCCGGCTGGGTGCGGGATGTGTCCCCGGTGCACGGGGCCAGGGCTGAACGCGGCGGTCGGCATTTTGGACGACGGCGACGGCGCACGGGTGTCACCAGGCAATGGCCGTGCCGTCCCAGGCAAAAAAGCCGCCGCTCTGCTCGGCCTGCAGGCCGTCCAGCACCGCCAGCAGGTTGCGCGCCGCGTCGTCGGGCGTGGTCGCTTCGGCGTCGCCCAGGATCGGCGCCGACAGTGCCGACTTCACGGTGCCCGGATGCAGGGCGGCCAGCACCGCCAGCGGGCGCTTGCGGGCCACCTCGATGGCGGCGGTGTGCAGCAGCTGGTTCAGCGCCGCCTTGCTGGCGCGGTAGCTGTACCAGCCGCCCTTGCGGTTGTCGCCGATGCTGCCCACGCGTGCCGACAGCACCGCCAGCAGGCCCCGTTCCTTCAGCGGCAGCAGCGCGTGGAAATGCTTGAGCACAAGCGCGGGGCCTGCTGCGTTGACGGCCAGCGCCTGTGCCAGCGCCACCGGGTCGAGGTCGGCCAGGCGCTTCTCGGGTGAACGCGGGCCCAGCTGCAGCACGCCGGTGGCACACACCAGCAGGTGCAGCGGTCCCTGCGTGCGCAGCTGCGCCGCGGCGGCAGCGAGGCTGGCTTCGTCGGTGAGATCGACCGCAGGCGTGCCGCGGCGCGACAGCCCGAGCACACGCGCGCAGCGCGGGTCGGCCTGCAGGGCACGCACGAGCGCGCCGCCAATGGCGCCGCCGGCGCCGACGATGGCGGCGCTGTAGCCGTCGGGCAGGCTGATCAAGATGCGGCCGACGTCGGCCGGCGCAGGAACATGCCCCAGCCTTCCATCGACATCACGGTCTCGTCGCGCTGGTTCTGCACCGTCCAGCTGCTGCGCACCAGGCCGACGTGCGGCTTGCTGTTCATCGGCCGCGCCTCGAGGATGTCCATGCGCACGCGCAGCGTGTCGCCGGGGCGCACGGGCTGGTGCCAGCGCAGCGCGTCGATGCCCGGGCTGCCCTGGCTGGCGGCGTCGAGCAGGTAGCCGTCGCACATCATGCGCATCGTCATCGCGCAGGTGTGCCAGCCGCTGGCGCACAGGCCGCCGAAAAGCGTGCCCTCGGCGGCGGCGTCGTCGAGGTGGAAGGGCTGGGGGTCGAACTGGCGCGCAAAGGCCAGCACGTCTTCGCGCGAGACCGGCGTGCCGCCGAATTCCATGACCTTGCCGACGGGGAAGTCTTCCCAGTAAAGCCGGTAGCTGCGGGGGGTGTTCATGGGGCCAGCATAGCGGCGCCACAATTCGCCATCGTCCACGCACGGCATCGCCCCCCATGAGTCTCCTCATCCTCGGCCTGGTCCTCTTTCTCGGTGTGCACTCGGTGCGCATCTTTGCCGACGGCTGGCGCAGCCGCATCATCGCCGCGCGTGGTGAAAACGTCTGGAAGGGCCTCTACGCGCTGCTGTCGCTGGCCGGCTTCGCGCTCATCGTCTGGGGTTACGGCGTGGCGCGGCAGCAGCCGGTGGTGCTGTGGCCGTCGCCCGGCTGGACGCGCCACGTGGCGGCGCTGCTGATGCTGTTCGCTTTTGTGCTGCTCTTTGCTGCCTACGTGCCGGGCAACGCCATCAAGGCGGGCGTGAGGCATCCGATGGTGGTGTCGGTGAAGGTCTGGGCCATCGCCCACCTGCTGGCCAACAACACGCTGGCCGACCTGCTGCTCTTTGGCGGCTTCCTGCTGTGGGCGGTGCTGGACTTCCGCTCTTCCCGCCAGCGCGACCGCGCCGCCGGCACCGTCTACCCACCCGGCCGCGCCATGCCCACCGTGATCACGGTGGTCGTGGGCCTGGCGGCCTACGTCGGTTTTGCCTTCTGGGCCCACCTGGCCTGGATCGGCGTGCGCCCCTTCGGCTGAACGGTGGCGTCGGCGTGAAGGCCTGACCGGTGAGCGAAGCGCTGCTCTGGACCTTGAGCGTGGCGCTCATCGTCGCCGGTGTTGCCGGCACGGTGCTGCCGGCGCTGCCCGGCACGGCCTTCGTGCTGGGCGGCATCGTGCTCGGCGCGTGGATCGACGATTTCACTCGTGTCGGCGCCGCAACGCTGGCGCTGGTGAGCGTGCTGGCGGTGCTGGCCTGGGGGCTGGATTACGCCGCCGGCCTGCTGGGTGCGCGCCGCGCCGGGGCCAGCCGGCAGGCGCTGGTGGGGGCGGCGCTGGGCACCGTGGCCGGCCTCTTCATGGGGCTGGTGGGGGTGTTCTTCATGCCGCTGGTGGGCGCGGCGGTGGGCGAATACATCGCGCGCCGTGACGAGCAGCGGGCCTGGAAGGTCGGCTTGTCGACCTGGCTGGGCATCATGGTCGGGCTCGTCGCGAAGGTCGTGATCGCCTTCATGATGATCGGCATCTTCATCGCCGCGCTGGTCTTCTGACACCCCGCCGGGGGTGGTCAAGGCGGCGCGGCCGCGGCCAGTGGTTGCACCAGCGCCTCGCCCTCGGCCGTGCCGCGGCTGACCGCCCGCGACACCGGCCAGGCGCGCAGCAGTTGCGGCGGGCAGGGCTGCAGCAGCGGCGCCAGCACAGCGGGCGACTGCTCGGCGCGCGACAGCCACGGCCCCCAGGCCGCGGGCGGCAGCAGCACCGGCATGCGGTCGTGGATGGGCGACATCAGCGTGTTGGGCTCGGTGGTGATGATGCAGCATGTGAGCACCCACTCGGCGCCTTCGCTCGGCCGCCAGGCTTCGAACAACCCGGCCATGGCCAGCAGGCCGCGATCGGCCGACGTGATGTACCAGGGCTGCTTGGGCGACTTGGCGGGCTGGCCCGCGGCGGGCGCCTGCCATTCGTAGAAGCCGCTGGCCGGCAGCAGGCAGCGCCGGCGCCGCGCCGCCCGGCGGAAAGAGGGTTTGTCGAACAGCCCGTCGGCGCGCGCGTTGTTCAGCTTGTGGCCGATGGTGGCGTCCTTGGCCCACTGCGGCACCAGACCCCAGCGCATCGTCTCGGCCACACGTTCGCCCTCTCGCGTTTCGTAGACCACCGGCACGGGGGACTGGGGCGTCACGTTCCAGCGCTTAGGAAAGGGCACGACACGCGTGAGGCTGAAGCCCGAGACCAGCGTCTCGGGGTCGTAAGCCACGACGTAGCGCCCGCACATGGCGGCATGGTGCCATGGCGGCGGCGCGCGGGCAGGGTCCGCCCGATGGACTTCCCCCGCACCGGCCCCCCGTCCGGGGCCCCCAGCCGGGGGCCCGCCGCCGCCCGACCTCGGGGCGATGGCGGACGACTCCGTGCGCCACGACGATGGCGCCATCCGATCCAACGAAGGAGCCCGCCATGAACCTGCCAAGTCTGTTGCCCTGGCGCCGCAAGCCGACGGCGCTGCGCCGCGCGCGGTCCGACGAGGCCGCGCTGCCGGTTCCGGACGCCGACGCCGACGCCGACGAACGGCCACGGGGCTGCGGCTGGTTCGATTCCAGCCATGATCTGCAGCACGGCCTGAGCGTGCGTGAACACGCCAACTCCGAGACGCTGGGCCGCGAGCTGCCGCTGGCGAACTGGCTCGAGTTGCAACTCAGCGGCTGGCGCCCAAGGGCGCCGCTTGCCGGACAGACATGAAGCGCGGCCCGTGCCCAGGCATCATCGCCAAGATGGGTCCTTGCACGGAGCGAACGATGACGATATGGAAATGGGCCACGGCGGCGCTGGTGGCAGCCACCCTTCTGGCCGCCTGCGGCGGCGGCACCGACCGCACAAAGGCCCAGGTGCGGCTGGTGAACGCCAGCAGTGGTTACGCCCAGATCGACTGGCGCGTCGACAACGAGTTGCGCCAGGGCGCGGTGCCCTATGGCGAAACCGCCGACTACGCCGAGGCCGACCCCGGCAAGACGAATACGCTGGCGCGGGCCGGCTCGGGCACGGCACTGCTGAGCTTCAACCCGGCCGTCGCCGAGCGCAAGCACTACACGCTGCTGGCCTACGGTGCGCAGGGCGGGCTGAAGCAGCTGCTGCTGGACGACAATGCTGCCGCGCCTACCGACAACCGCAGCCTGCTGCGCGGGGTGAACGCCGCGCCCGACGCCGGCGCGCTGGACATCTATCTCACCGGCACGGCTGACACGCTGGCCGAATCGGTGCCGGTGCAGTCGGGCGCCAGCGTCGACGCGGTGGGCAACTGGCTCACTGTCAACAGCGGCAGCTACCGCCTTCGTGTCACGGCCACCGGCAGCAAGACCGACCTGCGGCTGGACGTGCCGACGCTTGCGCTGTCCAGCAAGCAGGTGGTGACGCTGGTGCTGGCGCCGGCCGCGGGCGGCGTGCTGGTGAAGGGTCTGGTGCTGCAGCAGCAGGGCCCGATCGCGGCGCAGGCGCCGACGCAGGCGCGGCTGCGCGTGGTGGCGGGCCTGGCCGACGCCGGCAGCGTCAACCTCCGTCTGGGCGGCGCGGCGGTGCTGTCGAACGTCACCGCGCCGGCCGTCACGCCCTACACGCTGGTGCCGGCGGGTGAACAGGCCGTGGTGATCACGGTCAACGGCACGGCGCTGGCGGGCAGCAGCTTCACGCTGACGGCAGGCGCCGACTACACCCTGCTGGTCTACGGCGCGCCCGGCGCGGCGGCCGTGCGCTGGATCACCGACGACAACAACCTGCCCAGCGACCGCACGCGCGCCAAGCTGCGCCTGGTCAACGGCGTTGACGGCCTCAGCGGCGCGCTGTCCCTGAGCGTCGACTTCGCGCCGCTGGCCGATGGCCTGGCTGTCGGCGAAGCTTCGGCCTATGGCGCCATCGACGCGACGACCACGGCACAGCTGTCGGTGACGGCCGCCGGCACGGCGACGCCGCTGTTCCGGGCTGTCGAGCAGACCTTCGTCGCGGCCGCGAACTACAGCGTCTTCCTGGTCGGCAGCGCCAGCGCCCCCGTGGGCATCGTGCGCAAGGACCGCTGAGGGCGCATACGCCGGCGCCGGGCGGTTCTAGGCCAGGCGGCCGGCGTTGAAGTCTTCCACGGCCTGGACGATCTCCGGGTCGGTGTTCATCACGAAGGGCCCGTACTGGGCGATGGGCTCCTTCAGCGGCTGGCCGGCGATGAGCAGGGCGCGCGCGCCTTGCGTCCCGGCGCGCAGCAGCACGCCGTCGCTGCCCGGCGTGTTGGCGAGTATCGCCATGCGGCGCGTGCGCACGCCGGTGTCGCCCACGGCGAGTTCGCCGCGGTAGACCACGATGAAGGCGTTGTGCGAAGCGGGCAGCGCTTGCGCAAACGCTGCATCCGGTTGCAGGTGCAGGTCGAGGTAGAGCGGACTGGTCGTCTCGCGCTGCACCGCGCCCTGCACGCCGTGGCTTGCACCGGCGATGACACGCGCGACAACACCATCGCCGTGCCACTCGGGTACGTCGACGCTGGCGATGTCGCGGTACCAGGGCTCGCGCATCTTGTCGCGCGCCGGCAGGTTCAGCCAGAGCTGGAAACCTTCCATCGCGCCTTCTTCCTGCTCGGGCATCTCGCTGTGGATGACGCCGCGGCCGGCCGTCATCCATTGCACGCTGCCGGGCACCAGCAGACCGTTGTTGCCGACGCTGTCGCGGTGGCGCATGCGGCCCTGCAGCATGTAGGTGATGGTCTCGAAGCCGCGGTGCGGGTGGTCGGGGAAGCCGCCGATGTAGTCGCCCGGGTTGTCGGTGCCGAACAGGTCGAGCATCAGGAAGGGGTCGAGCCGGCGTTGCAGGTCCTGCGCCAGCAGGCGCGTCATGCGCACGCCGGCGCCGTCGCTGGTGGCCTGGCCCTGGACGAGCCGTTCGACGCTGCGCGGGAGGGTGACGAGGGTGTCCATGCCTTGCAATGTAGGGCCGGCGCGGTGCCTGTGGGTTGCACGGCCTTGCACGCAGCGTTCAGCAGGGCCGGTGGTAACCTGATGCGAGCCGGCGGAAAAAAACAGGAGACTGCAGCGATGAAGGCGATCTGGAAAGGCACCGTCGTGGCCGAAAGCAACGACACCGTGGTGGTCGAAGGCAACCACTACTTCCCGGCCGACGCGATCCGGCCCGAATACCTGCTGCCCAGCAACACCAAGACGATGTGCAGCTGGAAGGGGCAGGCCAGCTACCACACGCTGTTCGTCAATGGCGACGCCAACCCCGACGCGGTGTGGTTCTACCCCGATCCGAAGGAAGCCGCCGCCAACATCAAGGGCCGCGTCGCCTTCTGGAACGGCGTGCAGGTCGTCGATTAGGGTCCAGGGCACCAAAAGGCCGCGCGGCGGGGTTGCGGGCGTGGCCGACAGGCCTGCGGACACCGCGGAGGCCGCGCCGGGACAGGCGGCACATGCGCCGCTCTCGGTTGCGCACCAACGCCGCCTGCGCGAGGTCTGGCGTTCGGCCGGCTGGCCCTGCCACGACGCCATCGAGCTCGATCTGCTGGCTGCGGCGCTGCTGAGCCGGCACTGGGACGCCGACGGCCGCGAGACGCTGCGTGTCACCGACGCCGGCATCCAGTGCCTGGCAGCCGCGCGGCAGCGCAACCAGGCCGCCTTCAACGCCCACGAAGCGCTGGTGGCGCGCGTGGCGCTGGAGATGCAGCGCGCCGGGCGCATCGTCTGGCGCGGGCTGAGCCTGCGCGCGCCCCTGCCGCGCGACGACGGCGGCAGCACCTGGGCGATGGCGATGCCCGACGTCTACTCCATCCGCCACACCACGCGCGAAGACCTGGTCGAGCCCATCGCGCACGAGATCAAGGTCGGCCGCGCCGACCTGCTGAGTGACCTGCGGCGCCAGGCCAAGGCGGCCGCCTACCTGGCCGTGGCCAGCCAGTGCTGGTACGTGCTGCGCGCAGGCATCGCCGATGTCGACGAGGTGCCGGCGGCCTACGGCGTGATCTTCGCCGGCGAGCACGGGCTGGACGTCGCGCGTGCCGCGCCGCAGCGGGCGCTGCGCCTGCCGCTGGCCATTTGGATGGCGTTGGCGCGCGCCGCAGCAGAACGCCGGGACGCCGACGACGCGCAGGAAATGCTGGGTGATTCCGCCCCACCATCGGGCTCACGGCGGTGGCCTGCTTCGTAGGATGCGCGCGATGTCCGAGCAACAACACGCAGCGGCGCCGTGCACCGCAGAGGGGTTCCCATGTGGCCTTGGTTGAAGCGCATGCTGGCGGCGCCGGTGGCGTCACGGGCGGCTGCGGGCTTGCCGGTGGTGTCGGTACGGCGGCCCCCGCCACCCGCGTCGACCTCTTCTCGGGCCCCCAACCCCGGCTCGGCGCTGGCCCCGCCGACGCGTGTGCCGCTGGTGGCGCCGGAGGTGGCCGCCGCGGTGGCCGAGGCCGCCGAATCCGTGCCCGGCTTCGGGCCGCGCCGGCCGCTGGTCGGCCGCCAGGGCCAGGTGGCCGGCTTCGAATTGCGGCTGGCGCCCGGCGCCGAACGTTTCCTGGCCTCGCGTGGCAACACGCCCGGTGCCGCCGCGCACCACGCGGGCTTGTTGGCCACCGCCGCGGCTGTCGCCACGTCGGGCCGCGCCGCCTTGGTGAGGGTGCCTGCCGCCATGCTGGCGCGGCCCAAGGTGGCCGACGTTGCGAGTGCCGGCACGTGGCTGCTGCTCGACGACCTGGCCGCCGTGCCCGCCGACGCCGCCGCTGCCTTGCGCAACCGCAATGTGAGGCTGGGTGTGGCCGATGGACCGCCCACCGCGGCGGCGGCGGCCGATTTTGTCGTCGTGCAGTGCGGCGCGGGTGGCATCGACACCTTGCTGCTGTCGGCCCAGCGCTGGCGCGAACTGCTGCCGCGCGTGGCCATCGTCGGCCTGGGTTTCGACCACCTGGAAGACATGGAAGCCGCGCTGCGCGGGGGCGTCACGCTGGCCGGCGGCCAGCTGGGCCGCAGCCGCGACGCGCCGCCGCCGAAACCGCTGGGTGCCGCCGCGCACCGCATCTGCGAGCTGTTGAACCACCTGGCGATGGACCGCGAGACCCAGGTCGTCGCCGAGGCCGTGCGCGGCGACGCGGCGCTGACCTACCGATTGCTGCGTTACGCCAACAGCCCGGCCATCGGCGCGAAACAAGGCGTGGAGACGGTGGACAACGCGGTGGCGCTGCTGGGCCGGCGTGAGCTGCAGCGCTGGTTGTCGGTGCAGCTGATGCTGTCGGCCGGCAGCGCGCGGCAGGCGGCCAAGGCGCTGGAAGAAGGTGCGCTGGTGCGCGGCCGTGTGCTGGAGAACATCGCACGCAAGCTGGGCGAACCCAACCCGGGTGCCCAGTTCACGCTGGGGCTGTTGTCGATGATCGAGCCACTGCTGCAGGTGCCGCTGGCAGATGCGGTTGCGTCGCTGCGGCTGGGGGATGACGTGACGGCGGCGCTGCTTCAGCGCGAAGGGCCGTGGGCCGTGCGGCTGCACTTGCTGGACGCGCTGGATGCGGGGGAGAGCGGCCAGGCCGACGCGCTGGCCGTGGAGGTGGGCATCGCGGCGGGCGCGCTGACGGGGATCGTTGACGATGCCTGGGGGTGGACGGCGCAGGTGCGGGAGGAAGGTTCAACGCCCTGAGCCGCCTGATTGGGGGGGGCGACCAGCGTAAGGGGGCGGCCTCGCGGTCCGTGGTTCGACAACCGATGAACTGTGATGCGCTGGGTGTCATGCCGCACCCGCGGGTGCTTGTTCGACTTCGTCCAGGGCCTGGGGATGTGCGTTCAGCAGGCGTCGCAATGCCGGCCCTCGAGTTTGCGCTGCCTTGAGAACGTCGCCGGGCACTTCAGCCCTCGAGCCGGCCAGATGGAAGTCGTCACCTTCCACCAGGATGGCAATGAGCGTTGCCGCCTGGAGCAGATCCTTCTCGGCTTTGGCGAGGTCTCTTTGGCGGCTGGCGCTGGCGCTGGCGCTGGCGTACAGCTTTTGCCAGATCAGACACTCAGGCGCCGGGAGATTGACAGGTACGCAGTGGCCTCCGGCGAGCACGCATGCGGGGCGCAGATCGCGCAGCAGATAGTCGAAGTGCGGCACCGTCTGAGCGTGCCATTGCAGCTCGGGCAACTCGACGACATGCTCCAGTTCAGGCCCATGCGTCAGCATGGCGCCGCTGCCCGAGCCGCTGGGTGCCGCCGCCCACCGCATCTGCGAACTGCTGAGCCACCTGGCGATGGACCGCGACACCGAGGTCGTCGCCGAGGTCGTGCGCGGCGACGCGGCGCTGACCTACCGAGCGCTGCGTTACGCCAAGAGCCCGGCCATCGGCGCCAAGCAAGGGATCGAGACGGTGGACAGCGCGGTGGCGCTGCTGGGCCGGCGCGAACTGCAGCGCTGGCCGTCCGTACAGTTGATGCTGTCGGCTGGTCCGGCAAAGCAGGCGCCTAGGGCGCTGGAAGAGAGCGCCCAGGTGCGCGGCCGGGTGTTGGAGAACCTCGCGCCCGAGCTGGGCGAGGCCAACCCGGGGGCGCACTTCACGCTGGGCTTGTTGTCGGTGATCGAACCGCTGCCGCAGGTGCCGTTGGCGGATGCGATTGCGCCGCTGCGCCTAGGCGACAAGTGGACAACCGCACTGCCAAGGCGAGAGGGGCCCCGGGCAGCGCGGCTGCGTCTCCTGGGCGCGCTGGATGCGCTGGATGCGGGGGACAGTGGGACGGCGGAGGTCCTGGCCGCAGGGGCAAGATATCCCGGAAGGGGGAGATTGCCGAGATAGTCGACGATACCTGGGGTTGGTCGCCGCAGATGAAGGACGGATCCGCTGCAGCGTGAGGATCTTCTGGAAGCGCTTGCGCTATCGCGGGGTCGCCGTGCAGACGCCTCGCGTCGAGAAAAGCCGGTCAGTGACCGGCTCTTCTCGTCGAAACGGCCTAGAACGGTCGGGCGCTTACTTCGCGGACTTGCGGCGGCGGCTGAGGCTCAGACCCGCCAGCGCGATACCGGCAAGTGCCAGGGACGCGGGTTCGGGTACGCCGGGAGGCGTCGTGTTGCAGGCGCCGCCAGATGTGCTGGTCACGCAGGTAGCGGACACGGACAGCAGCTTGAAGTAGTCCTTCATCGCGTCGGATGCACCGAGGCTGCCACCGCCGAAGTAAGAACTGACTATCCACCAGCTGGAGCTGTTCGTGGTGTTCACGGCGATGCTGGTACTTGCAGTCAGGGCGCCGTAGGTCGTGGCGGTGTTTGTATTGCCGGTTCCGTCGAGATCGTGCGACGACATGATGGCCCAGCCCGCCGCGGTCAGCTGCGCGGTGGTCTTGCCGGTGAAGTCGTTGACCAAGTTCATGTCCGGCCCGCTCGCACCACCGGTCCAGCGCATGATGGACACGTCTGCATCGCCTTGTGCCCAGCCAGCCTGCATGCCGGTCAGCACGACCTTGTTGTTGTTGAAGTTCAGGAGCATCAACTCGAGCTTGCCGTCGTTGTCGATGGCATGCTGGGGCGAAGCGGCCGTCTCACCAACCGCCGACATCCCGACACCTGAACCGGATTGGTTGGTGATCGTAGCAGCCGCGTAGTTCAAACCGGCGCTCGCAGCCCAACCCGTCATCGTCACGTTCGAGGCTACCGTGGCAGAACCCGAGAGGGTGCAAGTGGCCGGAGGGAAGTTGCAGTTGCCGGTGTCACTGAAGTTGTACGTCATTTGCGCCGCAGCGGGCAGCGCAAAGCACAAGGACAGGACGAGCGCGGCACCCGTTGAAATCAGGCTGAACTTTTTCATGGAACCCTCTCGATGACGGCGATCAGGTCGCCCTAGGCTGGATAAATCAATCTGTTGCAATCACCGGGCCAAGTGCAGAAATCTGTTTATGAACAACAGCTTGCGCTCGATTCACTGCTTTACCCCGGCCCCTAGTGTAAGAAAGGGCGACAGGCCCGGAAACCCCTCACTTCAGTGTTCGTAGCAGTTCCTGCGCGTCCATGCTGGTCGCAAACTTCGCGCCGCCTTGTAGGGCGTAGTTCAGTTCTTCGCGAGCTTCCCCGGTGCGACCAGCATGGGCCAGTGCCGCGGCGAGGAAGTAGCGGGTGTCGGCGTTGGTGGGGTCGCGCAGGCGGGCGTCGCGCAGAAGCTGAAGGGCGCGGTCGGTCTGGCCCGACTTGAGAGCCACCCAGCCCGCAGTGCCTATGATGTTGGGCGCTTCGGGCTTAGCCGCCAGCGCCGCCGCCGCTGCTTTGCTTGCACCGGTGGTGTCCTTCAGGGCAAGCAGCACGTGTGCGTAGTTGTTCAGCGCATCGGCGTTGTTGGGCGAGACCTTGAGCAATTGCTCGTAGGCGGCGCGTGCGGCGGGCATGTTGCCCGCCAGAACGAGGTTGTCGGCTTGCAGCCGCCGCACCGCGACATCCTGTGGATGGTTCTTCAACCACTGCTCAGCGACCAGGGCGGCCCCGGCGACGTCCCGGTTCGAGAGCGCTCGCTGCAGTCGAAGCGCACTGGACGACGTGGGCTCGACCTGGTGTGCCTTGCGGTAGGCGTCGATAGCGGCAGGCCACTGACCACGTGCTGCCGCGACGTCACCCAGCAAGGCATGGCCAACAGCCAGCTTAGGGTGACGTGTGGCGATGTCCCGGGCGCGCTTCTCGGCTGATGGAAGCTCCCCCATCTGGATCTCTGCATCTGCCAGCAATGCCTGGGCCGGCAGATGGTTTGGGTCACCCTGGAGCGCCTTGGACAGCGAGTAGGCAGCCGCCTTGGCGTCACCTGCACCGACTTGCAGCAGAGCAACCTTGGTCAGCAGCGGCGCATCGAAGTTGGCCAGGCGGGCGGCATTGACGAGCAGGGGTCGAGCGGCCTCCGGGGTCCTGGCGGCCATGGCCACGCGCGCGTTGGCGACGAGGACCATGACGTCCTCCGGCGCCTTCGACGTCAGCTTCTTTGCTGCCTCCTGTGCGGCGCCAATCCGGCCTGCGCGAAGGTGGTGCTCGAAGAGCGCGAAAGGCGCTTGCAGGTCACCGGGCGCCGTGCTCAGGTCGGCCGCACGCGCGAGCAGGCGCGTCGCCTCGTCGGCCTGGCCACGCAAGGCCGCGAACTGGCCCGCTTCGACCAGAGTTTCGATGTGTTTGTCGTTGGACTTCAGGATGGCATTGAATCGCCCCACGGCAGCTTCGTACTGGCGAGCGCTGACGTCCAGACGCGCTAGGTTGAGTTGTGGGTCGACGAAGGAAGGGTCGAGCCTGGCCGCCTGTTCAAACGCGGTGCGTGCCTTCGCGCTGTCGCCGGATTGCGCGCGTGCCATGCCGAGCAGGTTGTGGAGCCCCGGCTGCGTTGGCAGGCGCCTAACCAGTGCTTCAGCCGTGTCCGTAGCCTTCTTGAACTTCCGGTCGTTCAGGTACAAACCCACCAGGGCGGCGCCGGCTTGAACCTGCGTCGGGTCCTTCGCGTAAGCGATCTCCAGTTCCGTTGTCGCGTCCTGGTTCTTGCCGGCGCGGATGAGGCTTAGGCCCAGAATGGAGTGCAGCGCGGGCTTGTCCTGCACCTTCAGTGCATCGCGCATGATCTGCGCGGCGCGTGCATGGCGACCCTGACTCATGTGCGCTGAAGCCAAGAGAGAGAGGGCTTGTGCGTCGGTGGGGAAGTTGCGCAGGTAGCCGTCGAGGGATTCGATCGCGCGGTCGACGTTCTTGTCGGCCAGGTGAATCTGCCCCAGCAGCTTTGACACCGGGCTGCCTGGATTCTCGCGCTGGACTGCCTCGAGGTAGGGCTTGGCTTTTTCCCTTTGACCCAGGCCGTGGTGCGCCAGACCACCCAGTATGAGCACTTGCTGCTGGTAGCGCATGAACTCGATGGGCACCGGGTCGATCAGGTTCGTGAGTTCGGCCAGTGCGGCTTTGGACGCTCTCTGGTCGCCTTCCCGGTCGGCCAGCACGGCGCCCATGTAGATGGCACGCGGCTCCTTGGGCTGTAGGCGGCGGGCCTCGGCCAGATCGCGTTTGGCGTCGGCGTTGCGGTTCTGGTCCAGCGCAATGCCGGCGCGGGCAAGCAGCGACTCCAGGTGCGCCGGGTTCATCTCCAGCGCCTTCGTGTACGTGGCCACCGCCTGCGGCAGGTTGCCCTGGGTGTGCGAGACCGAGCCACGCAGGTAGATTGCGTCGGCCGACCCTGGCGAGAGCGCCAGGGCCTTGTCGGCGGCGGCCACGGCCTCGGCGAACTGGCGGGCACGGATCCGGATGGGTACCTCTGCCAGCCAGGTATCGGGAGACGCCGCGTCGATGGCGCGGGCTTCGTCGATCGCCTTCAACGCTTCCTTTGGCTTGCCAAGGTCGGCCTGTGCAGCGGCAACTTGAATCAGCACTTGCAGTCGTGTTGCTGGGGGCAGACCTGCGGGTGCGAACCGGGGATCGTCCAGCAAGGGCTGGCGCTTGCCTTGGGCCAGCACGGCCTTTGACAGCGGAACTACGACCTCGGCGCGGTTCACTCCCAGCCTGAGGGCTTCATTGAACGCCACCTCGGCCGCCAGCACTTCGCTGTTGGCCAAGAGCGCCTTGCCCAGCAGGACCTGCACGGCCAGTTGTCTGTTGTCGATCTTCAGCGAGTTCTTGAGCTGGATGATCGATCCGGCGTAGTCCTTCTTCTCGAAGCGCTGCAGCGCATCTTCGTAGTACTGGGAAGCCTTGGGGTCGGCCGCGAAAACTGGCGGCACAGCCGCCGCAACCGCAGCGGCAAAAGCGACAGTGCGCAACGGAAGACCGACGGCCCGGCCAAGAAAGGAGAGGTGCTTTCTCATCCTTCTGAATCTTAGGAGATTCGACGGCCCTTACAGACTTGTCGCAGTACTGCGCTTGACCGCGACGTGCGGTTGTTGCGTGACGGACCCCGCGGTTGGGGGGCGCCTGGGACGGTTCGCTACCAGGTGCTTCTGAAGGCGCGCAACGCAGGGTGCCACAGTCGGCAGACAATCACCTACCGCCGGCGGGCCATTGCTGCCACGGCGGGACGTTTTTTCCGCTGTCCGCAGCCGCCTTCCGGAGCTCCGACCATGAAGCCCTCGATCCTCGCCGCCTGCCTCTCAGCCGCATTGCAGCTGGCCGCACCCGCCCACGCCGCCCCCGGCCTGCCCAGCACCAACGTCGCCTGGCAACCCGCCGCCGCCGACGCCGACATCGATCGCGCCTTCGCCCAGGCCCGCGCCGAAAAGAAGCCCGTGCTGCTGTACTGGGGCGCCACCTGGTGCCCGCCGTGCAACCAGCTCAAGGCCACCCTCTTCAACCGGCAGGAATTCGCCGCGCTTTCGAAGAATTTCATCGCCGTGCACGTCGACGGCGACCGTCCCGGCGCGCAGAAGCTGGGGCGGCGCTTCAAGGTCAGCGGCTACCCGACCACGGTGCTGTTCACGCCCGAAGGCCAGGAGATCACGCGCCTGCCGGGCGAAGTCGACACGCCGCAGGCGCTGGCCGTGCTGCAGCTGGGCCTCAACGGCGGCCGCCCCGTGAAGGCCGTGCTGGCCGACGCGCTGGCCGGCAAGCCCCTGTCGGCGGGCGACTGGAAGCTGCTGGCCTTCTATTCCTGGGAAACTGATGAGTCGCAGGTCGTGCCCAAGGCCGACGTGCCCGGCACGCTGGTCAGCTTGGCCGTGCGCCACGCCGCCAGCCCGGCAGCCACGGCCAACGCGGACGACGAGATCACCACCCGGCTGTGGCTGAAGGCCTTGTCGGCCAGCGACGACGGCCAGGGCGTCAAGCCCGACGCCGCGTTGCGTGAACGTGTGCAGCGTGTGCTGGCCAGCCCGGCGCTGGCGCGTGAACACATCGACGCGCTGGCTGGCGGCGCCCCCGACATCGTGCGCGCGCTGCAAGCCGACGGCAGCCCCGGCCGCGCGCCGCTGGTGGCCGCCTTCGACGCCGCGCTGCAACGCCTGCAGGCCGATGCCACGCTGTCGCGCGGCAACCGCATGGACGCGCTCTACGCCCGCATCCAGCTGGCGCGGCTGGACCTGCCCAAGGACACGGTGCAGGTCACGCTGCCCGAGCCGCTGCTGAAGGACGTGCGTGACTTCGTGGCCCGCGCCGACCGCGAGATCACCGACGGCTACGAACGCCAAGCCGTCATTACCTATGCCGGCGGCGCCCTGGGCCTGGCCGGCCTGTGGGCCGAAAGCGAGGCGCTGCTGAAGGCCAACCTGGCCAGGAGTCATTCGCCCTACTACCTGATGACCCAGCTGGGCAGCAACGCGCGCAAGCAGGGCAGGAAGGAAGAGGCGCTGAAGTGGTACGGCCAGGCCTTCGACAAGAGCGAAGGCCCGGCAACGCGGCTGCAGTGGGGTGCGGGCTACCTGACGGCGTTGGTCGATCTTGCGCCGCAAGACACGGCGCGCATCGAGAAGACGGCCGCGCAGCTGCTGGCTGAGGCGGCCAAGGACAGCGGCGCGTTCGAAGGCCGCAGCGTGCGCTCGCTGCAGCGCGTGGGCACCAAGCTGGTGGCGTGGAATGCCGATGGCAAGCAGGCGGCGTCGATGAAACGGCTGCGGGCGCAGCTGGGCGGCGTGTGCGCCAAGGTCGACGCGGCGGAAGGCCAGCGCGCGGCCTGCCAGGGCCTGCTGAAGCCGGTAGCGAAGAAGGCGGCCGAGAAGGCCGCCTGACGCTTCACATCGGCTTCACTTCAGCAGGCCTTCGGCTTTCAGCGCCGCCTGCACGGCCGGGCGCGCGGCCACGCGGTCCAGGTAGGCCGACAGGTTTGCCAGCCCGCCGATGTCGACGCCGGCGTACTTGCCCCAGTCCGCCACGGTGAACAGGTAGGCATCGGCGACGGTGAAGTTGTCGCCCATCAGCCAGGTCTTGACCGCAAGCTGACCGTCCACCCAGGTCAGGCGCTCGACGAGCCGCGCGTGTGCCATGGCCTTGCCTTCGTCGGGCATGCCCGGCGTGAACAGCGGACTGAAGCCCTTGTGCAGTTCACTGGTGATGAAGTTCAGCCATTCCATCAGGCGGTAGCGGGCCATCGTGCCTGCGGCGGGCGCCAGGCCGCTGGCCGGCGCCTGGTCGGCGATGTACTGCACGATGGCCGGGCCTTCGGTGAGGCGCTCGCCGTCATCCAGTTCCAGCAGCGGCACCTGGCCCTTGGGGTTGATGGCCAGATAGTCGCTGCCGTCGGCCAGCTTCTTGGTCTTGGTGCTGGCCAGCACGAGGTCGAAGGGCAGGCCGGCTTCGCGCAGCACGATGTGGGGGCTGAGCGAGCAGGCGCCGGGGCTGTAATAGAGCTTGGTCATGGCGGGGTCCGGTGCGGTGCGGGTTGGACAAAGGGCTTCAGCATAGCCAGGACACGGGCGGGCGGCGTTGCGTGCGCCTGAATGCAGCGTTCGGCCCGCGGCGCGTTTGCAGGGCCATACTTGGCCGAAACAGGAGTCTCGCCATGCCCCGCCCCATCCTCGAAGAAGCCCGCATCCACCCCGCCATCCGCGAGTTCGTCTCCGGCCTGCACACAGCCTCGGTGCAGCAGGTGCGCGACGCCGTCGAGCGCCACCCTGTGGTGGTGGTGGGCATGGCGCAGAACCCCTTCGTGAAGAAGGCGCGCAAGGCGCTGGACGATGCCGGCGTGGCCCATCACGACATCGACATCGGCAGCTACTTCAGCGAATGGCGCCGGCGCAATGCGCTGAAGATGTGGACGGGCTGGCCGACGCTGCCGATGGTGTTCGTCAAGGGCACGCTGGTGGGCGGGGCGCAGGACCTGGCGCGGCTGATCGACAGCGGCGAGCTGAAACGCCTGCTCGGCTGAAGGGCTTTCGCGGCGGGCTCGCCGCCGCCATTCAGTCTGCCGTGGCCACGTCTGATCGCACCGGGCTGCCGTTCGCCCGCCGGCCTGCGCCGGCTGCGCTGCCTGGCCCGCAGAATGCGGCGCCATGAAGAACTCTCTCATTCCTCGCGCCGCGGCGGCTGGGCTGCTGGCCGGCCTGCTGAGTGGCGGCACCGACGCTCTCGCCGCCGAGTCCCGGCCCGGCTTGCAGGCCTGTCGGCTGTCGGGTGTCACCCACGAAGCCTTCTGCGGCGTTTTGCGCCGCCCGCTCGACCCGGCCAAGCCCCAGGGCACGCAGATCGACCTGCACTACGCCGTGCTGCCGGCGCTGGCGCGCAACCGCAAGCCCGACCCGGTGCTATTTTTCGCCGGCGGCCCCGGGCAGAGCGCGATGGCCCTGGCCGGCCCCGTCGGTCGCCTGCTCACGCGGCTGTCGAACCGGCGCGACGTGGTGCTGGTCGACCAGCGCGGCACCGGCCGCAGTGCACCGCTGTTCTGCGACGAGCTGCCGCCGGGCGCGCCGCTGGCCGAAGGCGCCGACCCGGCGCGTCTGGTCGCCCGCATGCAGGCCTGCGGCGCGCAGCTGCAGAAGCTGCCGCACGGTGACCTGCGCCACTACACCACCTGGGTCGCGATGCAGGACGCCGATGCCGTGCGCCAGGCGTTGGGCGCGGCGCAGGTGAACGTGGTGGGCGGCTCCTACGGCACACGCGCGGTGCTGGAATACATGCGCCAGTTTCCGCAGCAGGTCAGGCGCGCCGTGATCGACGGCGTGGCGCCGCCCGACATGGTGCTGCCGGCGTCCTTCTCCACTGACAACCAGGCTGCGCTCGACGCCGTGTTCGCGGCCTGCGAAGCCGAGGCCGACTGCCGCCGGCGCCACCCGGCACTGCGGGCCGGCTTCACGGCGCTGCTGGCTGGCCTGCCGCGCCAGGCGACGCTGGTGCACCCACTGAGCGGCCGGCCCGAACGCGTGACGCTGACGCGCGACTTCTTGCTGGGCCTTGTGCGCGGGCCCCTGTACGCGCCGGCCCTGGCCTCCGCGCTGCCGCAGGCCATGGACGACGCCGCTGCGGGCCGCTTCGAAGGCCTGTTGGGGCTGGCCAGCGCGCTGGGCGGTGGCAGCCGCGCCATGCGCATCGCCGAGGGCATGCACTTCTCGGTGGTCTGCGCCGAAGACCTGCCGCGCCTGGCGCAGGCCGCCGACGCGCCGGGCGCCGACTTCGGCAACGGCTTTGCCGCGCAGTACCGCCGCATCTGCGAACGCTGGCCGCGTGGCGCGGTGCCGGCGGCGTTCTACAGCCTGCCGCCTGCGCCGGCGGCGACGCTGGTGCTGTCTGGCGGCGCCGACCCGGTGACGCCACCGCGCCACGGCGAGCGCGTGGCCAAGGCGCTGGGCGCCAAGGCGCGCCACGTGGTCGTGCCGCAGGCCGGGCACGGCGTGATGGCGCTGCCCTGCGTGCGCGACGTGCTGTTCCGCTTCATCGATGCCGAAACCGACGACGCGGCGCTGCAGATCGACGCCGACTGCGCGCGCCAGATCCCGCGCCCGCCGGCCTTCGTGCCTCTGCTGGCGGAGGGCCCGCCATGATCGTGGTCAGCCAGCTGCGCAAGGCCTTCAGGCAGGGCCAGGGCAAGGCCGCGCGCACGGTGCAGGCCGTGGACGGCGTCGACTTCACGGCCGCCGACGGCCGCATCACCGGCCTGCTGGGGCCCAACGGCGCTGGCAAGACGACGACGCTTCGCATCGCCGCGGCGCTGATCGAAGCCGACAGCGGCCACGTGCAGGTGGATGGCATCGACGTCGCGCAGCGGCCCGCTGCGGCGCTGGCGCGCATGGGTGTGCTCAGCGACGCGCGTGGCCTGTACCCGCGGCTGACGGCGCGCGAGAACATCGTCTACTACGGCCGCCTGCAGGGCATGAGCGACGCCGCGGCGTCGGCTCGCGCCGACCTGCTGGCGCGCACACTGGACATGACGCCGTTGCTTGACCGCCGCACCGAAGGTTTCAGCCAGGGCGAGCGCATGAAAACCGCCTTGGCGCGCGCGCTGGTGCACAACCCGCCCAACATCGTGCTCGACGAACCCACCAACGGCCTGGATGTGCTGGCCACGCGCGCCTTGCGCGAGGCGCTGCGCCGGCTGCGCGACGACGAGGGCAAGTGCATCGTTTTTTCCACCCACATCATGCAAGAGGTGGAGCGCCTGTGCGACCACGTCGTCGTCGTGGCGCAGGGGCGTACCGTGGCCGCCGGCAGCGTTGCCGAACTGGCCGCGGCCAGCGGTGAAACCGACTTCGAGGAGACTTTCGTGAAACTCGCCTTCGGCACGGTCGCGGCGCTCACCGCCCCCCTGGGCGCCGCATGATGGGTGCCGCCGCCGTGGTCTACCTGAAGGAGCTGAAGGACGCGCTGCGCGACCGCCGCACGCTGCTGACGGTGCTGTTGAGCTCGGTGGCCATCGGGCCGCTGGTGCTGGTGGCGATCTCGCAGCTGGTGGCCGGCATCGAGAAGCGGGCCGAGGCGCGCGAGGTCGTCGCCGTTGGCATAGAACATGCGCCGGGCCTGCGAAACTTCATTGAGCGCCAGACCTTCACGGTGAAGGCTGCACCCGTGGACTGGGAGCAGCAGCTGCGCGAGAGCAAGCTGGGCGAGCCGGTGCTGGTGGTGCCGGCCGGCTACCAGAGCGACGTCGCGCGCGGCGAGGCGCCGGTGGTCGAGCTCGTCTCCAGCGCGGCCAACCAGCGTGCGCAGGGCGGCACCGGCAGCGTGCTGCGCCTGCTGCGCGGCTACAACCAGGAGCAGGCCACGCTGCGCCTGGCGTTGCGTGGTGTGTCCGCGTCGGCGCTGGAAGCCGTGCGCGTCGAAGAGCGTGACCTGGCCGACCCGGCGACGCGTGCGGCGCAGCTGGCCTTCATGGTGCCCTTTTTCGTGCTGATGGCGGTGCTCTACGGTGCGCTGAACGCGGCGCTGGACACAACCGCGGGCGAACGTGAACGCGGTTCGCTGGAGCCGCTGCTGATGAACCCCGCCGCGCGCACGGCGCTGGTGCTGGGCAAGTGGGGCGCGGTCGTCACCGTGGGCATGCTGATCGCGGTGCTGTCGTGCATGAGCTTCCTGCCAGCGCAATGGCTGCTGCGCAGCGAGGCGCTGGCGGCGATGTTCCGCTTCGGGCCTGGCGAGGCGCTGTGGTTCATCGCGCTGCTGCTGCCGCTGGCCGGCGCGCTGGCAGCGGTGCTGATGGCCATCGCCATCCGCTGCAAGACGTTCAAGGAAGCGCAGGCCAACGCCACCGTTTTGGTGCTGGCTGTTTCGATGCTGCCGCTGGTGCTGGTGCTGAACCAGGAGGGTACGGCGCCCTGGCACCTGTGGGTGCCGGCGCTGGCGCAGACGACGTTGATGGGGAGCGTGCTGAAGGGCGAGGTGCCCGGCCTGGCCGAGACGCTGCCTTCAGTGGCCGTGTGCGCGGTACTGGCCGTGCTGGCTATCGCCTTCGTCGCGCGCACGCTGCGCAGTGCGGCGCTGAAGTAGTTCCGGGCAGCGCTGCGGTCGCGCCCGGGACCGCTGAACCTTTGCGCGTGAAATCGCGTTCGGGTCTTCGCCAGACGTGCTAGCCCTTCCGGGCTTGCGCGCGCGGGCTCAGTTCAGGTGCTGGCTGAGTGCGCGCTGCACCTCTTCCTGCCAAGGCAGCGCCCGCACCATCTCGTTGAGATAACGCGCGGCTTCATGTGCAGTGAGCACTTCGCCTTCCTCGCCGATGAGGCGTACGTTGGTCACCACCGACATGGGGTCGGCGATGGCCACGACGCCGCGCGTCAGCTGCACCCAGTCCCAGGCCATGCCTGCTTCGCCGTCCATGGACTTGGCGGCCCACACGGTCTGGCCTGCGATGCCGCCGCTGGCGTCGCCTGAGAGGGTGATACGTGTCCCAAGGTGGTGAAACCGCACATGTTCCGGCCCGGTGGCCTGCCACAATAAAGGCGGCCACGCACGTAGCGCCCACGCGGTGGTCATGGGAACGAGGCGCGTCGGAGTCTGGGGTGCTGAATGTTGCATCTCGAGATTCTTGGTCAGTGGCGTTGCGGCGGAAAGCTGTAAGGCCTTGCAGGGCCAGCGTGTCCTTCAGCGTATCAGCGAGCGAGGAGAGTGATGCTCCCGGGTGGCTACACCGCGGTGCTACAGGCCCGCAACCGTGAGGAGTTCCGCGATGAAGTCATACGCTTCACGCAGCAACTCGGCTTCGAGACCGTCTCCGCGGTCACGATGATCGACCGCGGGCGCGGCCATAGCGAATTCATCACCGTCGACAACACCCCGACCAACTACGTCGAGCCCTACAGCAACGCCAACGACTGCAAGCGTGACCCGGTGCTGACGCACTGCAAGCGGCAGACCGTGCCCATCATCTGGAACCAGGACACCTACGTTGCCAACGGCGTCGGCGATCTGTGGGAACGCCAGGCGCAGTTCGGCTACCGGACCGGCATCGCGATGGCGCTGCACCTGCCTGAGGGCAAACACTTCCTGCTTGGCGTCGACCGCGACCGGCCGCTGCCCAGCGACCCCAACGAACTGCAGCGTCTGGTGGCTGACCTGCAACTCTTCGCGGTGCATGCCCAGGAAGCTGCGATGCGGCTGCTGGTGCCGCTGGAACTGCAGCCCGAGCGCCCGGCGCTTACGCCGCGGGAGCTCGAAGTGCTGCGCTGGACGATGGAAGGCAAGACGGCTTGGGAGGCGGGCGCGGTGCTGGGCATCAGCGAACGCACCGCGGTCCTGCACATCAACAACGCGATGCACAAACTAAAGTGTGTCAATAAGCATCAGGCTGTGCTGAAGGCCTTGCGCCTCGGGCTCATTGATTGACCCTCTTTCTAGGGGGGAGGGCGCTTTTCCCCTGCAAACGTGGGCTTGTAAACCTGTAAGACCTGACAGTTCCCTATCTGACCGGGTGCTGCTCCAATCGACTCAATCGTGCGATTTCGCACGTTTTCTTCGATGGAGATCACCCCATGCAAGCTCTCAAGTCGCTTTTCAGCCGCGCCCAAGTTCAAGCCGCCACCACCGTGCCGGCCGGTCGGCCCGTGGAACTTTCGCCCGAGAGCCTGAAGCTGGTGGGCGGCGGTCTGCCCCGCGTCGGCGACCAAGCCGCCATGGTGATCGACACCAGCAGCGTCACCGTGGAAGACGGCGACAAGCTGCCGCGCGTGGGCTGAAGCCCGCGGGCTTCCGGATCCGTGCCGCCTGGCCTGTCCCTCCGGCCCTGAGGCACTTGCGGGTCGGCCCTTGCGGCCCGCGTTTTTATGGCGATTGAACGCCCGTTGTTCCGGCCCGAGGCCGTGGACACCCAGCGCCAGTTCGGGCTGGGGGGCGTGCAACTCGTGCGCCCACCCGCGCTGGCCTGGATCACCGGCGGGGTGCTGGCGGCGGTCGTTGCGCTCGCCGCCTTCCTTGTGCTGGCGGAGTACACCCGCAAGACCACGACGAATGGCGTGTTGGTGCCCGACCGCGGGCTCATCCGCCTCGTGCCGGCCGTTGCCGGAACGGTCGTCGAACGGCGCGCGGTCGAAGGTCAGGCCGTGCGGGCAGGCGATGTGCTCTTTGTGTTGTCGCTCGATCGTCCGCTGCTCGCCGCCGACGCCCAAGCCCAGGTGCGCCGCAGTCTTGATGACCGCAGGCGCAGCCTGGCGGAAGCCGCACGCATCCAGCAAGCACTGTCCGAAACCCAGCGCGCTGCGCTCGACCGTCGCGTGGCGGCGCTGGAAGGCGAACTGGTCCAGATCGACATCGAGGCCGGGCTGCAGAAGCAGCGGCTGGTGATGGCCGAGGAGTCTCTGGCGCGCCTGAAGGCTCTGCAGGCCGACCAGTTCATCTCCGCGGCGCAGTCGCAGGCCAAGTCGGAGGAAGTGCTCGGCCTGCGCGCCGCGGCGCAAGGGCTGGCACGGCAGCGCGCCGCGCTGCTGCGCGAACGGGCCGAACTCGACGGCGAGCGCCACGCGCTGCCGCTGGTGGCCAGTGCGAGCGCCGGCACCCTGGAGCGCGATCTGGCGCAGGTCAACCGAGACGCCGCCGAGCAGGACGCCGAACAGCGCCTGGTGGTGCGCGCGCCACAGTCGGGCACCGTCAGCACGGTGCTGGCCGAGCCGGGGCAGAGTGTTTCTCCCGCATCCGCACTGGCCACCGTGGTGCCCGAGGGCGCGGTGCTGCGGGCTCAGCTTTACGCGCCCTCCAGCGCCATCGGTTCTGTTCAGCCCGGGCAGGCCGTGCGACTGAGATTCGAAGCTTTCCCTTATCAAAAGTTCGGCCAGCAGCCGGCGCGGGTGCTGCAGGTGTCGCGCACGCCGCTGGCGCCGAGCGAGCTGGCGGCGCTGGCGCTGCCGGCGCTCGGTAACGGCAGCGAACCGATGTTTCGCATCACGGTGGCGCTGGAGGGACCACCGGTGGCAGAGCCGCTGGCCGCCGGCATGCGCCTGCAAGCCGACGTGCTGCTGGAGCGCCGGCGCCTGATCGAGTGGCTTTTCGAGCCGCTGCTGGGCCTGAGGAGCCGGCTGTGAAGTTCCACGGACTGCACCTGGGCCCGCGCGGCAGCCCGGTGCCGGTGATCCTGCAGGCCGAGGCGGCTGAATGCGGCCTCGCCTGCCTGGCCATGGTGGCCGGCGCGCACGGCCTGGACACCGACCTGCCGACCCTGCGCCGGCGCTTTTCGCTGTCGTTGAAGGGCGTGACGCTGGCCGAGATGGTGCGCATGGCCGACGCGCTGCAGTTCAACTCGCGCGCGCTGCGCGCCGAGCCTGATGAACTGTCCAGCGTGCAGCTGCCCTGCATCCTGCACTGGGACATGAACCACTTCGTCGTCCTGGTGGCGCTGAAAGGCGACGAGGCAGAGATCCACGACCCGGGCCGCGGCCAGCAGCGCATCAAGCTCGCCGAACTGTCGCGCCACTTCACCGGCGTGGTGCTGGAGCTGCAGCCGGCGCCGGGCTTCGTGCCGGCGCAGCAGCGCCAGCGCGTGACACTGCGTCAGCTGCTGGGGCCGGTGCGTGGGCTGAAGCGATCGCTGGGGCAGATCTTTGCGCTGGCACTGGCGCTGGAAGTCTTCGTGCTGCTCAGCCCCTTCTTCATGCAGTGGGTGGTGGACGGTGCGGTGGTCAGCGCCGACCGCGACCTGGTGCTGACGCTGGGCGTCGGCTTTGGCCTGCTGGTGCTGGTGCAGGCGGCCACCGCGGCGGCGCGCTCGTGGGCGGTGCTGGCGTTGTCGGCGAGCCTGAACCTGCAATGGCTGGTGAACGTGTTTGCGCACCTGCTGCGCCTGCCGGTGGCCTGGTTCGAAAAGCGGCATGCGGGCGACATCTGGTCGCGCTTCGGTGCCGTGCAGCAAATTCAGCGCACGCTGACGACCAGCTTCATCGAGGCTGTGCTCGACGGGCTGCTGGTGGTGATGACGCTGGCGATGATGGCGCTGTACAGCGTCACGCTCACGCTTGTGGCGCTGGCCGCAGTGGTGGGCTACGGGCTGCTGCGCTGGATGTTCTACCGGCCGTTGGCTACCGCCACCGAGGAGGCGCTGGTGTTCGAGGCGCGGCAGTCCAGCCACTTCCTCGAGTCGCTGCGTGGCGTGCAGGCCATCAAGCTCTTCAACGCCCAGGGTGACCGCCAGTCACGTTTCGCCAGCCTGGTGGTCGAGACCATGAACGCCCAGCTCGACGTGCGCAAGCTGAACCTGATGTTCAGCGTGATGCACCGGCTGCTGTTCGGGCTGGAGCGCGTGGTGGTGATCTGGATGGGCGCGCTGCTGGTCATCGACGAGCGACTGTCGCTGGGCATGCTCTTCGCCTTCTTCGCCTACAAGGAGACCTTCGCCGGACGTGTCAGCGCGCTGGTCGACAAGGCGGTCGACCTGAAGATGCTGCGCCTGCAGGGCGAGCGGCTGGCCGACATCGTGATGACGGCGCCCGAGGCCGACACCGGCACCGCGGCCCGCGAACTCGGCGCCGGGCTGGAACTGCGCGACCTGCGCTTCGCGTATGCCGACGGTGAACCCGAAGTGCTGCGCGGCGTGAACCTGAAGATCGAGCCGGGCGAGTCGGTCGCCATCGTCGGGCCGTCGGGCTGCGGCAAGACCACGCTGCTCAAGCTGATGCTGGGCGTGCATGCGGCGACCTCCGGCGAAGTGCTGGTGGGGGGCGTGCCGTTGGCGCGCGCCGGCTTGCGCGCCTGGCGCGATCATGTTGGCGTGGTGATGCAGGACGAGCCGCTGTTCTCGGGTTCGATCATCGACAACATCAGCTTTTTCTGCGCCCAGCCTGACAGTGACTGGGCCGAGCAGTGTGCGCGGGTGGCCTCGGTGCACGACGAGATCGTGGCCATGCCGATGGGCTACAACACGCTGATCGGCGACATGGGTGCGGCCCTGTCGGGCGGCCAGAAGCAGCGGCTGCTGTTGGCCCGCGCACTGTACAAGCGGCCGAAGATCCTGTTGCTGGACGAAGCCACCAGCCACCTCGACGTCGACCGCGAGCGTGCCGTGAACCACGCCATCCGTCAGCTGGCGCTGACACGCGTGATCGTGGCACACCGGCCGGAGACCATCGCCTCGGCCGGGCGCGTGGTGGCGCTGCACGAAGGGCGCGTGGCGCAAGACCTGCGCAGCGTCCCGGCGTCGAGCACGCCCGGCGCCTAACGCACCGCCGACGGACGGCGGCTGGTGTGCCCTCTCGCGGCGTGAAATCGCCGCTCACCCTTCGCCAGCCGTTCGGGTCTTTCCGGGCCCTCACGCGCAGGCTCAGGCCGTCGACTTGCGCGGCTTGTAGCCCACAGCAGGCTGTACATCGGGCAGCGTGCGGGGGTGGCGGTGAGCAGCATCACGAGCGCGACGACCCAGCCCCAGATGCCGACCTTGCCCGAGATCGCGAAGGCGAGGAGGAACATGCCGAGCAGGATGCCGAAGACGCGGTCGTAGCGTGACATCTTCTTGCTCATCATCGGTGTTGCTCCCGGAGGGTTGCACGGCGGCCTTGCGCACGTTGAACGCGCGCGGCCTGGACGCGCGGGGGTTCTGCCGCTGCCGGGTGGCCTTGGCGAGAGCCCGGGGCCGCTCGGTGACACCGCCGGTCGCAGGCTGCCGCTGAGCGCTCACGCGTGAAGTGGCGCTCGGGCTTTCGCCAGCCGTGCAAGCCCGTCCGGGTTTGCACGTCCTGGCTCAGCCCTTCTTCAGCGGGCAGGTGCTGATGCCCAGCAGCGGGTAGAGCGGGCAGAAGCTGAAGGCCGCGGTGGCCAGCAGCACGACGCCCAGCCAGCCCCAAAGGCCGATGGTGCCGGTGGCTGCCAGCGCGATGAGGACTAAGCCGAGCGCGGCGCGAAGGAGGCGGTCGATGCCGCCGACGTTGGTCTTCATGTGTATCTCCTGCAAGGGGCTTCGGCGGTAGTGCCGATGCCGCGCAGTGTGGATGTGCGGGCAGGGCGAGTCGGTGACCTGGGTCACACGGTCGCGGCCGGCGCCGCGCCCTTCAGGCGCTTGGCACCACAGCTTGGCCGGCGGCCAGGGCGCGCAGCGCGGCGCCGTCGAGCACCTCGATGCGTTCGCGCGCCAGGCGCACCCAGCCCGCACGTTCGAAGCGGCTGAGCAGGCGCGTGACGATCTCGCGCACCGTGCCCAGGCTGTCGGCGAGCGCCTGGTGCGTGGTCTGCACGCTGCTGCCGTGACCGAGCAGCGCTTGCGCGAGTCGCTGGTCCAGGCGCTGGAAGGCGACGGCTTCGGCCAGCGCCATCAGGTCGGCCAGGCGTTCACCGAAGACGCCGAAAACGAAGCGGCGGAAGGCGGCGTGCTGACACCACAGGTCCAGGCCCTGGGGCTGAAGCAGCACCAGTTCGGTGGCCTCCACGGCCTGGCCATGGGCGCTGAGCGGGCGCTGGCCGAAGAGGCAGGCCGTGGAAACCACACACAACTCGCCCGGCGTCACGCGGTAGAGCTCGAGGCTGCGTCCGCCGGGCGAGCCCCGCGCCACGCGCACCGTACCCGAGAGCAGCATCGGGAAACCCTGGCAGGGTGAGCCCTCGTCGAAGAGCATCGATCCACCGGGGACCGTGACGAAGTGAGTATGTGCTTCGATGACTTCGCCAAGGGCCGCGATCGGCAGTTCGGCGAGCACCGGATAGAGCGCGCCCAGGCGGGCGGCTAGTGCGTGGGCGGCGGGTGTCATGCGGGTTCAGTGCGGCGTGGTCTGCCGTTCCAGATGGCCCAGCCAGGCCATGGCGTGAACGCGGGCGCCCCCACACATCTCGGCGGTCGGCTGCAATGACGCGCAGACGGCCGGCCGTTCCGGACGGCCGAAGATGCGGCAGCGTTGGTGTGCGTCGAGCTGCAGGCAACGCACGCCGGGCGGCTTGCCCGACGGCATGCCCGGGATAGGCGAGGAGATCGAGGGCGCGGTGCAGCACGCGCCGCAGTCGGAACGGCAATCCATGGCTGGCATGCTATCGCTGACATGGCCACAAGCGATGTCCGGCAGGGCTTCGCGTGATCACGATACAAACAAGAATAAGTTGTATTGGTGTCTTCGTGGCCAGATCGGCAAGTTTCGGCGTCCTGCACGTCGGCATCGCCTTCGGCGTGAGCTACGCGCTGACGGGCAGCCTGAGCGCCGCCGGCGCCATCACTCTCGTCGAGCCGGTAGTCAACACCGTGGCGCACTACTTCTTTGGCCGTGGGTGGGCGCGGCGCCCCGCGAAGCAGCTCGGCGGCCTGCGGCCACCCCTCGTAAAATCAGGCACTTGGGTGCGGCCGTCGGGCCGCGCGGCTCTTCGAGGTTTGCCATGCTGCATCCGCAGGAATTTGATGTCATCGTGGTCGGTGGCGGCCATGCGGGCACCGAGGCTGCGCTGGCCGCGGCACGCATGGGTTGCACCACGTTGCTGCTGACCCACAGCATCGAGACGCTGGGCCAGATGAGCTGCAACCCCAGCATCGGCGGCATCGGCAAGGGCCACCTGGTCAAGGAGATCGACGCGCTGGGCGGCGCGATGGCCGCAGCCACCGACGAAGCGGGCATCCAGTTCCGCACCCTCAATAGCAGCAAGGGTCCGGCGGTGCGTGCCACGCGCGCGCAGGCCGATCGTGTTCTCTACCGTGCCGCCATCCGGCGCCGGCTCGAGAACCAGCCCAAGCTATGGCTGTTCCAGCAGGCCGTCGACGACCTCATGCTTGAGGGCGACCGCGTTGTCGGTGCCGTCACGCAAGTGGGCGTGAGGTTCCGTGGCCGGGCGGTGGTGCTGACGGCCGGCACCTTTCTCGACGGGCGTATCCACGTCGGCCTGCAGAGCTACAGCGCCGGCAGAGCCGGCGACCCGCCGGCGATCAGCTTGTCAGCCCGCCTGAAGGAAATGCGGCTGCCGCAGGGCCGGCTGAAGACCGGGACGCCGCCGCGGATCGACGGCCGCAGCATCGACTTCTCGAAGTTGCAGGAACAGCCCGGCGACGGCGTGCCGGCAGCCGATGGCACACCTTCGCCGTTTGCGATGCCGGTGTTCAGCTTTCTCGGCCGCCCGGAGCAGCACCCACAGCAGCTGCCATGCTGGATCACGCACACCAACGAACGCACGCACGAGATCATCCGCAGCGGCTTCGACCGCAGCCCGATGTTCACCGGCGTCATCGAGGTCGTGGGGCCGCGCTATTGCCCGAGCATCGAGGACAAGGTCAACCGCTTCGCCGACAAGACCAGCCACCAGATCTTCCTGGAGCCGGAAGGGCTGACGACGCGCGAGTTCTACCCGAACGGCATCTCGACCTCGCTGCCCTTCGACATCCAGCTGGCCGCCGTGCAGTCGATGTCCGGGCTGGAGCATGCGCACATCCTGCGGCCGGGCTACGCCATCGAGTACGACTACTTCGACCCGCGCGAGCTGAAGCCCAGCTTCGAGACGCGGCAGGTGCGGGGCCTGTTCTTCGCCGGGCAGATCAACGGCACGACGGGCTACGAAGAGGCGGGCGCGCAAGGTCTCTACGCCGGCACCAACGCCGCGCTGCAGGTGCGGGGCCGCGAAGCGTGGCTGCCGCGGCGCGACCAAGCCTACCTGGGTGTGCTGGTGGACGACCTGGTGAACAAGGGCGTGACCGAGCCCTACCGCATGTTCACCAGCCGCGCCGAGTACCGGCTGCAGCTGCGCGAGGACAACGCCGACCTGCGGCTGACGGAAGTCGGCCGCGGGCTGGGCTTGGTGGATGACGAGCGCTGGGCCGCCTTCGAAACCAAGCGCGAGCGGTTGGCACAGGCCCGTCAGCGTTTGCGCAGCACTTGGCTGCGCCCGGCGACGGTTCCGGCCGCCGAGGCCGAGCGCCTGCTCGGCAAGGCCCTGGAGCACGAATACAACCTGGAAGACCTGCTGCGCCGCCCGGGTGTCGACTTCGACGCCGTCAGCACGCTGGCGGCTGGGGCAGGGCACGGTGTTTCACGTGAAACACTGCGGGCCGCCTGGGGTGAGCGCAACGCCGACGCGGTGATTGAGCAAGCCGAAATCGCCATCAAGTACGCCGGCTACATCGACAAGCAGAACGACGAGGTCGAGCGCGCATCGTCCCTTGAAGGCTTGAAGCTGCCCGACGAACTGGACTACGCCCAGGTGCCGGCCTTGTCGTTCGAGGTCAGACAGACGCTGGCGCGCCACCGGCCGGCCACGCTTGGGCAGGCGTCGCGCATCTCGGGCATCACGCCGGCGGCGATCTCGTTGTTGCTCGTGCACCTGAAGAAAGGCCGCTTCAAGGGCTTCGCCCGGGTGCCGGCCGACCAGGACCGGGCCGCCTGAGGTCAGCCGCTTTGTCCGACCACATCGAGCAGCTGTGCGCGCCGCTGGGGCTGGCCATCACGGCCGAGCAGCGCGCGATGCTGGTGCTGTTCCTCGATCTGCTGGAGCGCTGGAACGCGACCTACAACCTCACGTCCGTGCGTGAACGCGACGCGATGCGCACGCAGCATCTCGCCGACTGCCTGGCGGTGGTTGCGCCGCTGCAGCGCTACGCCGCTACTGGGCGCCTGCTCGACGCGGGCAGCGGCGGCGGGCTCCCGGGTGTGGTCATCGCCGCGCTGTTGCCGGCGTGGCAGGTGACCTGCGTCGATGCCGTCGGCAAGAAGATGGCCTTCGTGCGGCAGGTGGCCGGCGCCTTGCCTTTGGCCAATCTGCGCGCCGAACACTGCCGCATCGAATTCCTGAAAGCGCCGTGCTTCGACGTCGTGACATCGCGCGCCTTTGCTTCGCTGGGCGACTTCACGGCACTGACGCGACAGCATTTGGCGCCCGGCGGTGTTTGGCTCGCCATGAAGGGAAGGGTGCCCGAGGATGAGATTGCAGCCTTGCCGCCCGAAGTCGAGGTGTTTCACGTGGAACAACTTGCCGTGCCGGGGTTGGAAGCACAGCGCTGCCTGGTCTGGATGCGACCGCGGCACGCTGTCTGAGCGTTTCGGCGCCCCGAAGCTACGAAAATCTGCGCTACGCTCCCACGCTGTGCCGGGGCGCTGAAGCGCAGGAGTCCCGCCTCCAAAACAACACCTTTCCCACCGCGAACGGCCTCTCGGGTCGCGGTGAACCAACTCCAAGACGAAGCTTCCACCATGCTCGGCATAGGCGACTACGGCGCATTCTGCGCGGCCATCCTGATCTTCCTCGCATTGCCCGGGCCCGGCACTTTCGCCCTGCTGACGTCCACTGCCAAGGGCGGGCTGCGGGCCGGGGCGGCCGCCACCTTGGGTGTCATCCTTGGCGACCAGGTACTGCTCTGGCTGGCCGTCGCCGGCGTGGCCGCGCTGCTGGCCGCCAACCCGTTGCTCTTCCAGGGTGTGCAGTACCTCGGCGCGGCCTATCTTGCGTGGATCGGGCTGAAGCTCATCTTCGCCCGCCCCGGCAGCCCCTCGCCCATCCGCATCGAAGCGCGCCGGTACTCACGCCAAGCCTTCCTGATCACGTTGCTGAACCCCAAGGCCATCGTCTTCTACATGGCCTTCTTCCCGCTCTTCATCGACCCCGCCCAGCACCGCGGCGCCGTCACCTTCGCCGCCATGGCAGCCACCATCGCCGTCATCACCGCGGCCTACGGCTTGTCGCTGTGCGCCTTTGCCAATGTCATCGGCGCGCAGGTACGCGCCCACCAGAAGCTGGGCCGCGCGCTCGAGAGACTGGCCGGTGTCTTCCTCGTCGGCTTCGGCATCCGGCTGGGAACGCAATGACCGCCCCCTTGAAGAGCCCGCGCATCTTCTGCGTCGCCAACCAGAAGGGCGGTGTCGGCAAGACCACCACCACGGTCAATCTGGCCGCCGGCTTGGCGCAGGTGGGCCAGCGTGTGCTGGTGGTCGACCTCGACCCGCAGGGCAACGCCACCACTGGCTCGGGCATCGACAAGCGCACGCTCGACAGCAGCGTCTACGACGTGCTGCTCGGCTCGGCCACCATCGCCGAGGCGCGTCGCGCGAGCCCCAAGGGCGGCTACCAGGTGCTGGGCGCCAACCGCGAACTGGCCGGCGCCGAAATTGAACTCGTGCAGCTCGCGCGCCGAGAGAAGCGCCTGAAGGACGCCCTGCAGGCCGTGCGCGAAGACCATGATTTTGTGCTCATCGACTGCCCGCCCAGCTTGAGCCTGCTGACGCTGAACGGCCTGTGCGCCGCGCACGGCGTCGTCGTGCCGATGCAGTGCGAGTACTTTGCGCTCGAAGGCCTGTCCGACCTGGTCAATACCATCAAGCAGGTGCACGCCAACCTGAACCCCGACCTGCAGATCATCGGCCTGCTGCGCGTGATGTTCGACCCGCGCATCACGCTGCAGCAGCAGGTCAGCGAACAGCTCAAGGCGCACTTCGGCGAAAAGGTCTTCGACACCGTGATCCCGCGCAACGTGCGCCTGGCCGAAGCCCCGAGTTATGGCCAGCCCGGCGTCACCTTTGACCCGGCGTCAAAGGGTGCGGTGGCCTTCGTCGAGTTCGCCAAGGAAATGGTGAGGCGCCTTGGCTGACAGCAGGGCTGCCCCGGCGCTCGACGAGGCGCTGCTCTCGCGCATCGAGGACGCCAGCCTGAACGCCAGCGCACCGCCGCAGCAGTTCTGGCTCGACGGCTGGATCGTGCGCACCTCGCCCGGCAAGGCGCGGCGCGCACGCTGCATCAACGCCGTGGCCGAGGGTCGCCTTCCGATCGAGCGCAAGCTGGCGCTGGCCGAGGCGCTGTTCCGCAGCGCCAACCTGCCGATGGTGGTGCGGCTGACGCGCTTCACGCTGCCGGCGAACCTCGATACGCAGCTGGCGCAGCGCGGCTGGGCGCGCGCGGACGAGACGCAGGTGATGGTGCGGCCCGGCCTGGGCGACCTCACCGCGGCCGCCCTGGCCCCGGCACCACCCGGCTGCGTGTGGATACGGCTGGACGGCACGGCCTTCGCCGACACCGTCGGCGCGCTGCGCGGCTCGCCGCCCGAGCAGCGCCGCGCCCACGCCGAACGACTGGCGTTTTCGCCTGTGCGCTACGAAGGCCACGCACTGCGGCGGCTGGCCGATGGCGAGATGCTGGCCTGTGGCCAGTTTGCGCGCGAGGCCGAGGTGGTCGGCCTGTACGACGTCTTCACGCGCGACAGCGCGCGTGGCCAGGGGTTGGCCGGACTGCTGTGCACGCGCCTGCTGGCGCTGGCGGCAGGGCAGGGTGCGTGGCTGGCCTACCTGCAGACCGAGGCCACGAACGAGGCCGCGCGCCGTGTCTACCGGCGCCTCGGGTTTGCCGACCAGTACTGCTACCACTACCGGCAGCTGCCTTGAAATGGAGCGCCCAAGCGCGCTGGCGCTCCACGCAACGCCAGAGGCGTTGCTTGCTTGGCCGTCCAAGTCCGCGCAGGCGGACTTGGAGCCGCGGCCTTCGCCCCCCCCCAGGGTAGCGAGTCGGACGAAGAACAGGCCCTGCAGACTGTTCGTCGCCTACGAGCGCCAGCGGCGTCCTCGCCGCTGGCCGTCCGCCAACGGCCAGGCGGAGCCGGTCCGTGGCGGGAAGCTGGGTGGGCGACGCCGTGCTTCGTCTGCCGCGGGTGGTGCTGCCGCGCTACAGCCCCAGCGCTTCGTCGACGCCGATGTGCACGTTCATCGCCTGCACCGCAGCGCCGCTGGCGCCTTTGCCCAGGTTGTCCAGCCGCGCCATCACGATGGCCTGGGTGTCGCTCGCGAACACGAAGAGGTCGACGCGGTTGGTGTCGTTGCAGCCCTGCACGTCGAAGAAACCGCTCTCCAGCGTGGCTGGGTCGCGCAGCGGCATCACGCGGATGAATCGCTCGCCGGCGTAATGCCGCTCATAGGCACGCTGCAGCGCCTCGGCCGTGGTACCCAGCGCCGAAAGCGACAGCGACACGCTGACCGACAGCCCCTTGTAGAAGTTGCCGACGATGGGCTGGAAGATCGGCGGCTGCGTCAGCCCGGTGTGCGCTGCCATCTCGGGCAGGTGCTTGTGTGCCAGGTTGAGCCCGTAAGGGCGCGGTGAAGTGAGCGCAGGCTCCATTGGAGCGGCCTCGTATTGCTCGATCATCTTCTTGCCGCCACCCGAATAGCCGGTGATCGACGTGGCCGTCACGGTCTGCGCCGCCGGTACCAGCCCGGCATCGACCAGCGGCCGCAGCAGCAGGATGAAGGCGCTGGCGTGGCAGCCCGGGTTGGCGATGCGCTTGCTGGCGCGGATGGCGTCGCGCTGGCCGGGCGCAAGTTCCGGCAGGCCGTAGGCCCAGCCCGGCACCGTGCGGTGGGCCGTACTGGCATCGATGAGGCAGGTGTGCGGATTGGTGATCATCGCCGCCGCCTCGCGCGACGCCGTGTCGGGCAGGCACAGGAAGGCGACATCGGCGGCGTTCAACAGCCGCGCCCGTTCGGCGGCGTCCTTGCGCTTGTCGGCGTCGATGCGCAACACCTCGACGTCGCGCCGTGCGGCCAGGTACTCGTGGATGCGCAGGCCGGTGGTGCCTTCCTGGCCATCGACGAAGACGGTGGTGGTCATGGATTCCCTCACGCACAATGCCGCTGCAATGCAGCAAGGATACCCGTCATGAGCGCCACGCCGGGGCCGCTGCCGCGCGTGCTGTTGCTGCCAGGCTGGCAGGACAGCGGCCCCGCCCACTGGCAGAGCCGCTGGGAAGCACTGCACGCCCACGAACGGGTGCAGCAGGCCGACTGGCACTGGCCGCGCCGTGGCGACTGGATGGCGCGGCTGGAAGAAGCGCTGCTGGCCGACGAGGGCCCGGCGCTGCTGGTGGCGCACAGCCTGGGCTGCCAGCTGGTGGCGGCCTGGGCCGCGCACACGAAGCACGCGCACCGCGTGTATGGCGCGCTGCTGGTGGCGCCGCCCGACACCGCGCGCGACGACACACCGCCGCAGTTGGCCGGCTGGCGCGCCATCGTGCGTACGCCGATGCCCTTTCCGGCGACCGTGCTCTACAGCGAAGACGACCCCTTCTGCGCCGCGGACCGTGCCCGCGGTCTGGCGGGCGACTGGGGTGCTGCGGCGCACAGCCTGGGCGCGCTGGGCCATATCAACGGCGAATCGGGACTGGGTGACTGGCCCGCGGGCCTGGCCTGGCTGGGGGCGCTGCAGGCGCTTCAGGCGGTGCGGCGATGAACAGCCGTGCCGGCCGCGCCATTCTGGCGGGCCTGTTCGTGGCCACCGTGCTGGGCTGGAGCAGCCTGCTCGGCTCGCGCATCGGGTGGCTCGTGCTGGGCGCCACCGTCGCGAGCGTGCTGGCGGTCTGGGGCTTGTGGACGGTGATGCAGCGCACCGGCGACGCCGGCGCCGCACTGCGAGAGCGCCTGGGGCGCGCCGACGCAGGAACACACTACGCCTTCGGCGCCGTGCGCCTGCGCATCGAAGACGACGGCCGCCACGTCTGGGTCGACGGCCCCGGCCTGCAGCGGGTGCTGGGCCGGCGCGAGCCCGACGAAGCCCAGGCTGCGCGCCACACCGGCGCCTGGCGTCGCGACGAGCGCGGCGTGCTGATGCTGCGTGTCGACGCGGTCGTCCAGCACCTGGCCACCATGCCCGGGCGCGATGAACCGCGCATCCAGAAGCTGCGCCGCTACCTGGAGCGCGACGTGCTCTTCCCGGCCCGACACCGCCACGGCGCCGGACCGTCCACGGGCCGCTGAAGCCTCAGGCCGCACGGCGCAGGGCGGCCGCTGCACGACAATGCCGCCATGGTGACGAAAAAACAGAAGGGCCTGGGCATGGGCCTGGAGGCCCTGCTCGGCCCGAAGGTCGCGGAAACGGTGGCCGACGCCGACGCCCAGCCCAGCAGTCTGGCGCTCGACCGCCTGCGCCCCGGCCGCTACCAGCCGCGCACGCGCATGGACGAGGGCTCGCTCTACGAGCTGGCCGAGAGCATCAGGGGCCAGGGCGTGATGCAGCCCATTCTCGTGCGACCGGTCGACGACGGGCAGTACGAGATCATCGCCGGCGAACGGCGTTTCCGCGCTGCGCGCCTGGCCGGGCTCGACCGCGTGCCGGTGCTCGTCAAGGTGGTGGCGGACGAAGCTGCCGCGGTGATGGCGCTGATCGAGAACATCCAGCGCGAAGACCTGAACCCGCTGGAAGAAGCGCAGGGCCTGCAGCGCCTGGTCACCGAGTTCCAGCTCACGCACGAACAGGCGGCGCAGGCCGTGGGCCGTTCACGCAGCGCCGCGTCCAACCTGCTGCGCCTGTTGCAGCTGGCCGAGCCCGTGCAGCAGATGCTGCTGGCCGGCGACCTGGACATGGGCCACGCGCGCGCGCTGCTGGCCCTGCCCGCGGCACAGCAGGTGATGGCCGCACACGAGATCAGCGCCAAGAAGCTGAGCGTGCGCGAGGCCGAACGCCTGGTGGCGCGCAGTGCACCGGGCCGCGAGGCGGCCGCCAGGCGCAACAAGCCGCCCAAGCCGCGCGACCTGCTGCGACTGGAAGAACGCCTGGCCGATGCCCTGACGGCCAGCGTCGAGATCCGCGTGCTCAAGCGCACGGCCCGCGGCGAGCAGGGCGAGATCGCCATCGGCTTCGGTTCGCTCGAAGAGCTGAACGGCCTGCTCGAGAAGCTGGGCGCCGGCGAAACCTGACGGCGCGGCGCCTGCCTTCAGGCGGTCAGGCGGTCAGACGGGCGGGCTTGCGCGCCTGCAGCGCCAGCCACACCAGCGCCACCATCACCACGCCGATGGGCAGCAGCGAGCCCAGGTTCAGCCAGGTCCAGCCCTGCGTCGTGATGAGCGCGCCCGACGAAAACGAGCTGACCGCCATGGTCCAGAACACGGTGGTGTCCATCAGACCCTGGGCGCGGTTCTTCTCCTCGGGCCGGTAGGCCTGCGTCAGCAGGGTGCTGCCGCCCGTGTAAAGGAAGTTCCAGCCCACGCCCAGCGCAAAGAGCGCCACCAGGAACTGCATCACGTCCACGCCCGACAGCGCCACCGCCACGCACAACAGGTTCAGCAGCGCGCCGACGAACATCACCGGTAACGCGCCGAAGCGCCGGATCAGGTTGCCGGTGAAGAAGCTGGGCACGAACATCCCCAGCACGTGCCATTCGAGCACCAGCGCGGCGCTGTCAAAGGGGTGCTTGCATTGCTGCATCGCAATGGGCGTGGCGGCCATCAGCAGGTTCATCACGCCATAACCCAGTGCCGCCGCGACGACGGCCACCGCGAACACCGGCTGGCGCAG
>Ga0105047_10001924_pt1 | contig 37402 bp, 40 predicted proteins | sample MAT04_FD_78384 | JGI IMG/M metagenome (GOLD analysis project Ga0105047, IMG submission 78384) | Freshwater microbial communities from Lake Fryxell liftoff mats and glacier meltwater in Antarctica - MAT-04 (megahit assembly) | ecosystem: Environmental > Aquatic > Freshwater > Ice > Liftoff... | reverse complement strand
TTTGTCGAGTGTGTTTACTCACGGTGTGTTACTTTGCCCGTTATTAACCATCTCCGCCAGGAACATGCGGAGTGAAAGAACCCCCAGCCCCCGACCTTCGGTCAAAATCGGCAGGGGGAGACAAACGGTTTTTATGTGGAGTTTTTGCGCCTGCTTTTGGCGCAAAAACTCCACGGGCGGGGCAAACATCCGATTTTCATTCGCTGCGCGGCCAAATTCAGGATGCTTATCACCATTTTGAAGTAAGCGTGAGTAAATACTGCCGAGTGGTGATTATATTCCAGCCATGTCTCCATTTTACAACGCGAACGGTTGCAAAATGGCAGCAGGTTTGCGCTTTACTGGCTAAAAAGCCAGCAGAACATGCAGAACCAGGTCTGCGGTAAAATGGGAGATCATGGCCGATTCCAGGCCGCGCTTCCAGTACAGGTAACCAAGGGCAATGCCAAGCAGGCCGTTGAGCACCACGGCGCGCGCGATCACCAGCGGGGTGAGCGGCACAAGCGTGGCCGTGGCGGGTAGATGTCCCAACCCAAACAGCACAGACGCCAGGATGTTCGAGACCCAAAAAACGAGCGCAGTGGGCTGCCCGGATTCCGTTTTGCTCAAAAATTTTCCCAGCCAGACCAGCAAGCTCATCAAAAACAGGCGCAGTAGAACTTCTTCGTTCACGCCGCCGTAAAAGGAAGCCAACAGTCCTTTCCATGCCGCAGGCTGTGGACCTCGGAGGTTAACCAGGCTGGCTTTATCACCTATCTCGGCCGCCAGCGCCGGGCCAAATATATAAATATCAAGAACTATAATAAGAATTGAGCCGAGTACGCCGATCAATATGCTGACAGGCAAAATTGACTTGATCTGCTCAAGTACAGGCTCACCCGCCAGCTTTGCCTCCAGGATCGGCAGTCCCAGCCCAATGCGCCCGGCCAGCAGCAGGCCGATACCCAGCGCCAGGGCAAACATCACTCCGCTCTGAAGAATCTGAATGGGTATGAGTACCCACAAAGACACCGGTAAATTTTTGAGTGCGTTTTTCTGCAAATCCAACGTATAGGGAAGAACAGCTGCAACGCCCAATATACAGGCGGACAACAAGATAAAAAAGATTTTCAAGTTGAAAGGTCTTGAACTATTCACGATTTCTCATCAGGGTTTACTGCGTTGTTGCCGGACGGTATGTGCTTCGCTGGCATTTTTTATCTTCACGAAGCCCGAGAAAAGTGCGAGCTATTTTTAACAGCGGCATCTACAGAGGCTGTTTTTGGGCCTGTTTTCTGCCTGATATGTTTCACGTGGAACGATTTAAGCTTTAACTTCGCGCTGGTAAAGGATGTAAGAATAGACCACGCTAAAGCCGGTTGTCCCGATCAACGGTAAAATCAAAAACCATTCCGCGTAAGATGGAAAAAAGATCCCCAGCATGGTAATTGCGCCTGCCGCACTGAATAATTTTCCACCAACGCGGTGTGTCTCATCCCAGACTTTATCGCTGGAAAGTGTCCACGGGGTGCGGATGCCTATGAAGTAATTGCGCCTGGCTTTTCCGATAATCATTCCCATGAAAACAAACAGCAATCCCATTGCGGGCAGCATGGCGCGGCTCATCTTGAAGTCGGTGTAGCCCAGGTTCCATGCCAGGCTCAGGCCGTACACATACGCCAGAAAGAGTGAGATTAATATAATAAAGGTATTGAAAAACTTCCGGAAGGTTTGAATATTGGCCTTGAGTGGGTCAATTACCGGGATGATAAAAAAAAGGGTCAATATGCCTAAACTGAGCAATGGCGGCATCAGCACGCCCCATAATTTGGACATGTGCCCGTTCACTTGATCATCCATGCCCCAGTGCGAAGCCATCGAGTCGGGCAGTTGATTCCAAAGCAACAGCCCGGCCAGCAAGGAGACGGTGATGATGCCGATGACGATTATCAGTGTGTTTCGGTTGGACATTTTTTCTCCTGCTGGTGTTTCACGTGAAACACCAGCATTTCAGGGTTGTTGGTGCGTTCTTATTGCTTGGGCAGGTTGTTTTGGGCCAGAGAAACCATGCCGCTCATCGCGCCAAGGTTCATAGAGTCGACCGCCGAGCTTGGCACAATCACCAGGGCGCCTTTTTCTTTGAGCCCTTCAAAAAGCATATTCATGGCGCGCAGGTGCAGCGCGGTGGGGTTGTTTACATAATATTTGGATGCATCGGCAAATGATGATGCAATTTGCTGTTCAGATTCGCCCAGAATGACGCGCGCCTGGCGTTCGCGTTCGGCTTGAGCCTGGCGCGACATGGCATCTTCCAGGCCTTGCGGAATGACGATATCGCGGATTTCTACTGACTGTACCGTGACTCCCCAGGGGGTGGTGCGTTCGTCAATGATATGCTGCAATTCTTCGTCGATTGCGCTGCGGCCCACCAGGATATCAGCCAGCATCATGCGCCCGATAATGTCGCGCAGAGCAGTCTGTGCAGACCATGCAATCGCGGTGCGGTAGTCCTGAACTTCCAGGGCGGCTTTTTCGGCATCCCATACCATCCAGAACAAAACGGCGTCCACATCCACCGGTACGGTATCCTTGGTCAGGGTCTTTTCAGCTGCAAAGGGTGTAACCATTACGCGGTGATCAACCCAGGATGGAATATTGTCAACCAGGGGAATGATCCAGAAAGCGCCTGGCCCGTGCAAACCACTGAACTTTCCGAGCCGTAGCACGATTGCTTTTTCCCACTGCGAAGCAACTTTGATAGAGAACAAACAGAAGGTTCCAATCAGCACCAACCCAATTACATAAGTGCCAATCCAACCATCCGACACTTTGCCGTCCATAAGAATGGCGCCCAGTAGAGCGGCGAGCAGGAACACGCCAAACAGAGTCACTGAGATTGGGTGAATATGCTGGTCGTTGCGGCTGGGGTTTAACAGGTTTTGTGTTTCAGAAAATTTGAGAGACATGGCTTTTTCCTCTTTTATTCAAAATCGGACGATATGGTTGGAAGCACATGGACTTGCTTGTGCAAGTGTTCCAGGGCCTGCTCCTGGGTAAAGCCCAGTTGCCGGGCCTGGTCCAGGTAGCGGCGTGCCAGGCTGTCGAGCGATTGCTGTCGCAGGCGCTCGATATTTTCAGGCGGAGGCATTTCCAGAATATACGTGCCGCGCCCCTGTTGTGTTGAAATTATCCCGGCCTCATCCAGCAGGCGGTAGGCACGTGAGACTGTATTAAAATTGATGCGAAGTTCCGAAGCGAGCGCGCGTACGGTGGGCAGCTGATCGCCAGCCTTGAGCCCGCCGCTGGCAACTTGTTCTTGAATTTGCTCCACAATTTGCAAATAAATGGGAATGTCTGATCGTAGATCAATATTCATGTTCATAGGCAGTCCTTAATATTGTATCATTGTATCTTTGTAATAATTGTACATCGTTTTGTGAAAGAGTCAATACCCTGGTCTAACGATGCTCTAACATGCCAGCGCGCAGGGCGTGGTAAAATCTTTTCGTCTACATTAACAAAAGGAGAAAGAAAATGGAAGCAACCACTGGTACGTTTGCCGTCAAAAAAGGTCTTGCACAAATGCTTAAGGGCGGCGTAATTATGGACGTGGTAACACCAGATCAGGCCAAAATCGCCGAAGATGCTGGTGCCTGCGCAGTGATGGCGTTGGAACGTGTTACTGCGGATATCCGCGCCCAGGGCGGCGTGGCACGCATGAGCGACCCCGAGTTGATCATCAAGATTAAAGAATCGGTTTCTATTCCTGTCATGGCCAAATGCCGCATTGGTCATTTTGTCGAAGCACAGATTCTGGAAGCTCTCAAGGTTGATTACATCGATGAATCAGAAGTTCTGACCCCGGCGGATGAGGAACACCATATCCTCAAGCACAACTTCACCGTTCCCTTTGTGTGCGGCTGCCGCAACCTGGGCGAGGCTCTGCGCCGCATCGGCGAGGGCGCTGCCATGATGCGCACCAAGGGCGAAGCTGGCACCGGTGACGTGGTGGAAGCCGTGCGCCATGCCCGCACCGTTCTGGGCGAGATTCGCCGCATCCAGAACATGCCTGAAGAAGAATTAATGGCCTTTGCCAAGAATATTGGCGCACCCTACGAATTGGTCAAAGAAACCCGCGACTTGGGCCGCTTGCCGGTGGTCAACTTTGCTGCTGGCGGTATTGCCACTCCTGCGGATGCCGCATTGATGATGCAGTTGGGCGTGGACGGTGTCTTCGTTGGCTCTGGTATCTTCAAGAGCGGTGACCCGGCCAAGCGCGCTGCGGCCATTGTCAAAGCCACCACGCATTATAAAGACGCTGGTATCCTGGCTGAAGTCAGCAAAAACCTGGGCGAGCCGATGGTTGGCCGCAATATTTCTCAAATGCCCGAAGCCGAGAAAATTGCCGGCCGCGGCTGGTAAACACACTCAAGGACAAGGGATGAAGACCACACAAACCGGTCTTCATCCCATCAACAGGCCCTTATGAAAATAGGTGTACTTGCATTACAAGGCGATTTTGCCGAACATATCGTTATGCTGCGCCGCCTGGGGGTGGAAACAGCCGAAGTTCGCTTGCCCGCTCATCTGGATGGGCTGGATGGTCTGGTTATGCCCGGCGGCGAATCGACCACGATTGGCAAATTGGCTGTGGCGTTCGGCCTGATGCAGCCGCTGTGCGAATTTGGAAAGTCCCGGGCTATCTGGGGTACCTGCGCTGGCGCGATCTTTCTTTCCAAAGATGCCTTGCGCGCACAGCCTTTGCTGGGCATCATGGATATCACCGTGGTGCGCAACGCCTTTGGCGCCCAGGTCGATTCTTTTGAAGCGGACCTGGAAATCGAGGTGCTCAAACAGGCGACCGGCAGCGTGCACCCCTATCACGCCGTATTCATCCGTGCCCCCATTATTGCCACGGTGAGTGGCAATGCGCAGGTACTTTCCAGCCTGCCGGATGGGCGTATTGTCGCTGCGCAGGAAGGAAAACTTCTTGCCACCTCTTTCCACCCGGAGCTGACAGACGATACGCGCTTCCATGAATATTTTATTTCTTTGTGTCGCTAACTTGTTGTCGGCGCTTGATTTCTGCTGTTCTGAAATAACAATATGACTCCTCGCCCTCTTGACCTCCTGGATTTGCCCACGCTCTACCGTTATCGGGCTGAAGCCGTCAGTCTGGATTCAGCCCGTCTGTTAACGCGCGGCAACCCCCTGGGCGCGGCGGGTTTTATCTCCTACTTCAACCCCGCGCGGCATCTGTACACCGCTGTCAGCCAGGAAAACGACACCACTTTGCTGGGGGGTATCATCCAGACCAACGGTGATGCTTTTTCCAGGCTGGTTTATATTGCCCCCGCTTCGCAGCTGACCCATCCCGAGCTCCCGGGGTTGATTGAGCATCTGACTGCTGAAGCCGGGCGCTGGGGGGCCTTTCATGTGCTGGCCGAAATTGAAGAGAACAGTCAGGCATTTTCTCCTTTGCGCAAGGCGGGTTTTTCGGTCTATGCCTGGCAGCGTATCTGGGATATCAGCCATATTCCCACCGGAGAAAGTACAGGGGTCTGGTCTCGCATACAATCCATCAGTGTGCCCGCGCTCCAGTCGCTCTATCACCAGATTGTTCCGCCGCTGCTTCAACCTGTGGAACCAGTACCCAGGCGCTCAACCGGTTTTTTCTCCATCGATGGCGCCCGCTGCTATGTGCAAATTACCTATGGGATGCAGGGCATTTTGCTCACCCCGCTGATCCATCCTGAAGCTGTAGATGTAGCCCAAAAACTTGACAGCCTGCTCAAGGAACTACCAGAACGGCGCGGACGACCTGTTTACCTGTGCGTGCGCTCTTACCAGGCCTGGCTTGAGCCCGCTCTGGAAGATCTGGGTGGCAAGGCATCTCCGCGTCAGGCGGTCATGGTCAAGCACCTGGCGCGTATGATAAAAGACGAGCAGGCCGTGCGCGCCGCCCAGCCTGCCGGAGTCAGTGTACAGGCTTCGCACGTCAGCCCGGCAGACGCGGCAGAGAAATAAACGCACGTGCAGCTTATTCGGGGTAAATTCGTACGGGGTCTTTCACCATTCTATGCACAGAGTAGGGTCTATTTCTCGTATAATAAACATGCTTGATCACCTGCCGTGTTCCAGACCCCTGTCCGTAAAAATCCCGCCCTGGCGTGGATGCTTCTCGCCAACAAAAACCCGACAGAACTATTTTGATATCAAAAAACATTATGAGCCAACAACGCAGAATTACAGACGATCTGGATGCCCTATTGGGCGTATTGCCAGAATCCATCGCCAATGCTGTTCGCAAATCCGATAATTATGACAAGCTGCTCGAGATTATTCTTGATCTGGGGCGTGTTCCGACCGTGCGCTTTGTAGCCGCGGAAGCCGTGCTGCGCGAGAAGGAAATTACGCGCGAAGAGCTTGACTATGTCATGGAGCACATCGGGAATTTTGATACTGATAACCGCGCCGGTCTTGAGCGCACACTGCACCGCATTTCCGGCATTCGCAACCGGCGCGGCAGCGTGGTTGGCTTGACGCTGCGCGTGGGGCGCGCAGTCTACGGTACGATAGAGATCATTCAAGACATCATTGAATCGGGAAAATCCATTCTCATTCTGGGCCGCCCTGGCGTGGGCAAGACCACCTTGCTGCGCGAAGCCGCCCGTATTCTGGCAGAGAACCGGCGCGTGATCATTGTTGATACCTCCAATGAAATTGGCGGTGATGGGGATGTTGCTCACCCGGCGGTGGGCAAGGCGCGCCGCATGCAGGTGCGCGTTCCCACCCAGCAGCATGAAGTCATGATTGAAGCAGTGGAAAACCACAACCCCGAAGTGATCGTAATTGATGAAATTGGGCGGGAACTGGAAGCGCAGGCCGCCCGCACCATCGCCGAGCGCGGCGTACAGTTGATTGGTACGGCGCACGGGAAAACATTGGAAAACCTGCTGCTCAACCCTACGCTCAGTGACCTGGTGGGTGGAATTGAAGCCGTCACGCTTTCGGATGAGGAAGCCCGCCGGCGCGGTACCCAGAAGACCGTGCTCGAACGCCGCGCCCCGCCAACTTTTGATGTGCTTGTGGAAATCCAATCGCGTGATGAGTTCAACATCATTCCCGATATCACTGAAGCGGTGGATGCCTTTTTGCGCGGGTTCCCGCTCAAATCTGAACAGCGTACCCGCGATGAAAATGGAAAGGTTCACATCGAGATGGTTTCCACCCTGCCGGCGAATTCTAATGGAACCTCCCATTCCGGCAGCGGATCATCCCTGGTTGCGCCAAACTCCGAGCGCGGCCGCGGCAGTATGCGCGCCTTCAGCGCCGAACCTGGCAATGGCTCGGTCAAAAATCGCGCTGCCGCTCCGGCGGCTGCCCCTGCGCCCAAAGCGTTGGTGGATGAACCCGACGAAGATGCCGATTCGTCGGAGCGCAGTCCACTGCCGGTGACCAAAATTTATCCATACGGTGTGGCGCGCAACCGCCTGATGCAGGGCGCGCGCCGCATTGGCGTGCCCGCGGTTGTGGTGCGTACCATTGATGAAGCTGATGCGTTGATCACATTGCGCTCATACTATCGCGATCATCAAGCCACAATAGTCGAAGCCGAGCAGCGCGGCATGCCCATTTATGTGCTGCGGGCCAATACAGTGACTCAAATTGAGCAATTCCTGACCGATCTTTTCAACTTGACCAGCCCAGAGACTGGTTTGCCGCACGGCCAGGGCGATGAGGTGCGCGATGAAACCCGCAACGCCATCTCCGCGGTGATGAACGGTGAACGCTATGTGGATATGCCCCCGGCCAGCCCGATTGTGCGGCGCATCCAGCATGAAATGGCGCGCGATGCCGAACTGGTTTCGCATTCTTACGGTAAAGAACCCCGCAGGTACGTGCGCATTTTTAGAGATTAGCGCATGTTTATTACACTGGAAGGCCCAGAAGGTTCAGGCAAGACCAGTCAGCTCAAACCCCTGACCGAGTGGCTTGCGGCGCAGGGGTTTGTGGTTTACACCACGCGTGAACCTGGCGGCACTTCGATTGGTGAACAGATCCGTCATGTGATCCATGACCTGGGCAATACTGAGATGCACCCGCGCACCGAAGCGCTGCTCTACCAGGCAGCTCGCGCGCAGATCGTGGAACAGGTTTTGCGGCCCCGGTTGGCTGCGGGCGAGGTGGTGATTTGCGACCGCTATTTTGATTCGACCCTGGCCTACCAGGGCTACGGACATCAGAGCATCCCGCTCGATGAACTGCGCCAGGTCATCCGCTTTGCCACAGGCGGGTTGACCCCCGATCTAACCATCCTGCTTGACCTGGATGTCGAAACCGGCCTGGCGCGCAAAGGTGACCAGGAAGAATGGAATCGGCTGGATGCCTATACAGTCGATTTTCACAGGCGCGTACGGCAGGGCTATCACGAACTTCTTAAACTGGAGCCGCAGCGCTGGGTGCTATTGGATGCATCCCTGGAACGGGAAAAAGTGCAGCAAGATTTGCGCGCTGTCCTGTCTGCCAGGTTGCTTAAAACCTGGTAGGTGCTGCTTCAGCCCCCTCTTGAGTAAAAGGAATTCATCATGCACCAATCCGAGCGCTACAAACAATCCCTGCTTAAATCCATCCAGCGCGAATGGCTGGCCCTGCTCGCAGTTGTTGAGCGTCTGACCCCGCAGCAAATGGATACACCCGACAGCGGCGGTTGGGCGCCGAAGGACAACCTGGCACACCTGACTCAATGGCTCAAGGTGCTGCTTGGCTATCACTTTGACAGGAAGACTGCGAAACAGGTGCTGGGTCTGCCGCCAGAATTGGCCGAGAATTTTGACTTTAATCGGGTCAATGCCTGGTTATTTGAAAAAAACCAGCAGCGTCCGGCCGAAGAAGTGATGGATGAACTAAAAGCTAAATACGCTGAGGTCATGGCTCGCCTCGAATCCATGCCTTTGGAGACCCTTATGCAGCCGCGCCACGCCGATGACCCGCAAAAGCGCCCACTGGTGCTGTGGGTGTTGGGCAATACCACTGAGCATTTTGCCGAACATCGCGCCGTGATCGAAAGACAGCTCCGCTAAAGCCCTGTATGCCAACCAACATGCATCTTTTCTCCAGCCCCGGCGTGGACGATATTCGTTATATCGTGGATGCCAGCCGCCCATACCTGGAAGGGCGCGACTCTCCCACCCTGGCATATTTGCCGATGGCTTCGCTTTCAAATGCATGGCAGGCCTTCACTGAGAAATCCTTTGCTGGTCTGGCGCGTGTGGAGTTATTGAACACTGAAACCATGACTTTCACCGAGATGGAAGCCATTTTACGCAAGGCGCATGTTCTGTATATCCCGGGTGGAAATACCTTTCTGCTTAACCATCGTTTGCATGTCAGCGGTTTGCACGTTTACCTTCGTAAAAAATTACAGGCCGGGCTGCCGCTCGTGGCGTCCAGCGCGGGGGCCGTCCTTTGCGGTCCCAATATCATCACTTCCCGCGATATGAATTTGATCCCTACCCCGTACTTTAACGGTCTCACCCTGCTGCCGTTCAACCTGCACGCTCATTACAATGAAGATGAATACAAGGATGGTTGGCTGAGTGATTTCCATGTCTTTCAGCCCAACCCGGTCATTTTGCTGGAAGACGGGGCTTATTTGCGCGTAGAAGGCAAAAAGACCAGCCTGGTGCGCGGGGATGCCTGGATATTGCGACAGAACTGTGAAAAAGAAAAACTGGCTGTCGGAAAGCCAATTGATTTATAGAGAGCCTTATCCCAGTGCTGAATTTTGAGAGGCTCCCCTTCTTTGTCCTAGCTTCCATCGTATTGCTGCTGACTCCCGGCCCGGCGGTGCTGTACATCATCGCCCGCAGTCTTGATCAAGGCCGCGCAGCCGGGCTTGTTTCAGTATTGAGCGTGGAGGTGGGTAACTTTTTCCATGCTGTCGCGGCGGCGCTGGGTCTTTCGGCGCTGCTTTTTTCTTTTCCAGTAGCTTTCAACGTGATTAAGTACCTGGGCGCGGCCTACCTGGTGTATCTGGGTGTGCGCAAACTGCTTGGCAACAGCGCCGCTCTCACCGAAGCCCACGTCCAGCCGCAAAGCCTGCGGCGCATTTTTTCGCAGGGGGTGACAGTGGCGGTGCTCAACCCCAAAACCGCCCTGTTTTTTATCGCCTTTTTGCCGCAATTTGTGGATCGCGCCCGGGGCCAGGTGGCTTTGCAACTATTGTCTCTCGGCTGCCTGTTTGTTTTGATGGCCGTCATCAGCGACGGAATGTATGCCCTTCTGGCAAGCTCGGCCGGTCACTGGTTGAAATCGCATCAGAACATCTGGTCGGTTGAACGTTATGTGGTGGGCTTTATCTACATTGGCCTGGGAATCACGGCTGCGCTGGCCTAAAAAAACACCCCATAAAACCTTTCATCCTGGGGCCGCACTAATCATTATTCGCGTTAGTTAAGCGACGCAAAGCGCACAATCGCGGCTGCCAGCAGCAGGGTCAACGCCAGGAACAGCACGCCAACCAGCCAGAGTCCCATCACGCTGACCAGCAGCCCCAGCAGAACAACCACCCCCAGGGCGCGGATGGCATTTTGCATTGCGTCGTGCCGTGAAGCATCAGCCGCACTGGATGCGTCCCAGCGCCACAATCCCAGCGGGGTAAGCAGCAGGCACAACGCCAGCCAGAGAATGTACAACTGGCTTCCCCCTAAAATTGGAATATCCAGAATCATGATGCCGCAGGCAGCCTCCGCACTCGGCAAGGGGTAGGCCGGGTAACGGTAGACCTTGGCAAAAATGAAATTGCCCAGATCGATGTTATTGGCAGAAACCGCTTGCTGCACTTTTTGAGTTTCTCCGGGTTGGAGCGTCAGCTGTGTTTGAAAAGTATCTGGCGCGAGCGATGTGCTTGTATCGATGCGGATGATGGGAGTGACGACTTTTTGGCTCGGGTTGTTGGCCTGCACACTGATGGAACCGGTTTCACGCGGGGTCATGATGCGTGGGCAAGATAAACCGCTTAACCGCTCTCCCGTGGAATAGTGTTGAAATCCGTAAAAATCAGCTTCCAGGCTGGCCCAGGTCAACATTGTGGTCAGGGCTGTGGTGAGCAAAACCCCGGCGGCGAAAAGCAGGATTGCGTAAATTGGTTTCGGTAAGGCAGTGTTGGTCATGTGCTAATTCTACTACCAGGGGGAATACATCTGAATCAACTTTCGCACTTTCCCTGGGCTTTTCTTAACCACAGCCTGTGGTATATTGACCCCCATGCGCATAATATATGTAGCCGACGGACGTTCGGCAACTGCCCTGAACTGGATGCGGTATTTTGTGGATCGCGGCGATGAGGTTTTCCTGGCCTCCACCTTTGCCTGTCAGCCCGGCTTGAAGTTGAGCGGACTGGAAATCGTGCCGGTTGCTTTTTCGGGTGTCAAACCTGCATCGCAGCCGGGCGCAAAAACGCGCGCCGGAAAGGTGACGCTGTGGGGTGCATCCACCTTGCAGCTGCGCACCAGTTTGCGCCAGTGGCTTGGCCCGCTGACCATCCCCAATGCGGCCCAGCGCCTGCGCGGTTTCATCGAGCGCACACAGCCCGATCTTGTGCATGCCATGCGTATTCCCTATGAAGGCATGCTGGCGGCGGATGCATCCGGCCTGGCTCCACTGCTCATTTCGGTCTGGGGCAACGACTTTACCCTGCACGCCCCGTCCACACCCTTGATGCGTCACTACACCACCTGGGCGCTCAAAGCCGCGGATGCTCTGCATGCTGACTGCCAGCGCGATATTCGCCTGGGGAAACAGTGGGGCTTTTCGTTGCAAAAACCCGGCCTGGTCATACCAGGCAGCGGCGGGATTCGCGCGGATGTCTTTTTCTCGCCAGCGCAGCCAGCGCCCGCGCCGCTGGTGGTCAACCCGCGCGGATTTCGTGCTTATGTGCGTAACGATGTCTTCTTTGAGGCCATTCCGTTGGTGTTGAAAGCTAGACCGGATGCGCGTTTTGCCTGCCCGGCCATGTCTGGTGAGCCTCAGGTGTTGGAGTGGATTGAGAAATTGGGGGTTGGCTCTGCCGTGGATTTGCTGCCCCAGCTGCCGCAGTCCGAGCTGGCGGCATTATTTCGCTCTGCGCAGTTGATTGTTTCGCCCACCATTCACGACGGTACGCCCAACAGCCTGTTGGAAGGCATGGCCTGCGGCTGTTTCCCGGTGGCTGGAAATCTGGAGTCAATCCGTGAGTGGATCAAACCGGAACAAAACGGCTTGCTGGTGGATGCAACCAACCCGCATGCGCTGGCCGCCGCCATTTTGCGCGGCTTAAATGATGCCGCTCTGCGGAAGCAGGCCGCTGAACTGAATGCGGAACTGATCGCAGAGCGGGCCGAGTATTCGCAAAGTATGGCGCGCGCGGCTGAGTTTTATAACAAAATCACGCGTAATACCATTTAAAGATCTGGTCGTAGATTGCCAGCAGGGCTTTTTTTATTGGCGGGAAATTGACAATGCGCTGAAAAACAGATTTTCCTGGTTTTTGAGAAGTATCTCCGGTTTTTGGAAGTTTTCCGCGCACATAGTCAGTGGTATTGGACAGGTTCATGGTCAGTGGGTCGGGCAGCATCAGGCGCAGCAGGCCTTTTTCGTTCATGCGCTGGTCCAGTTGTTTCACCTGTCCCATCGGGCGGTCCATATCAAAGGGCAGGAACTGCTGCAGGACGGATTTATAAGCCGTGAACTGCCAGTGTGATGCGCCCGCGATGGCGCTCAACCCCTTGTAATTAATTTTCCAATCCTGTGTTTCAGCGTAAATTTTACGGTTTTCGGCCTCATCCTGGCCCAGTGAGCGGTTGAATTCCCAGAAGGTTTCCCAGGGGATGAAACAGCCTGCTTCGACAGTTGCCTTTTGCTCCGCCCAGGCGCGGGTGGAGCTGTGGTATTCCGGGTTGGTTCGGAAGGGTCTGCCGGTCACCATACCCACATTTGGAAAAGTTTTCAGTAGTTCCACCGAGCGTGAAAGCCATTGCGGGTGAAACAATACGTCGCTGTCGGTATAGGCGATGATCTCCCCAGGGGAGCCAGCCAGCATGATGTTCCACGCGCCGCCCTTGCCCATATTGGCGCCCGAAAGCAGCAAATACTGGATGCGCCCGGCTTCCTTCTCGCTGACCAGAAAGTCGCGCACTTCGGGGCAGGAGCCGTTGTCAAAAACCAGCAGGTCAAAGGGCAGCCCGGCCTGATTGCGCATCGACTCCATGCTGACTTTGAGCACATCCAGCGCCTCGGCATAGAAGCCGCTGAGAAAAGGGATGTAGTTGAGCAAGGCCACCGTGACGAGCTGCGGTTTGGCGACCTGGTTGACGAACTTGGCGGGGTTTTGACCTTTACGCATAGGGTTTTGTTCTTTTCCGGGGGTTAGGGGGTGGTCTTACTTTTGCGGAACAATTTTCCCAGCCGCCAGAGGGCATTGGATAATCTGGTGGAGTCCAGCGCCAGCAGCGGCCAGGCTTCAACGCGACGCCACAAGCGGGCTGCGTCCATCTTTTGCGGCAGGATTTTCCCGCCTTCCAGGCGGTAATTTGTGTCCAGCAGGGTAAAGCGCGTCATCGGGCGCCCACCGGCCAGGAGAATGTTTTCGTTTGTTTCGGGATGAGTGTAATGCGGTTTCCCGCCCGGCAGGTGCGAGTAATCGTGGTTCTGGTGGATGATGGTCACGTCGCGGGTTGCGTCGATCGCCGGGAACCCGTTCTTGCGCGCGTGATAGATCATCCAGTTATCCCAGCCCGCGCGCCCAATGGTAAAAGCTGGCAGATCGTCAAAACAGGCAGCGGGAAACAGGAAGTAATCCGAGCCTGCCGGGCGGTGCTGCTTTCCCTGGCTTGCCAATTGCTCCAATAATCGATTGGACCAATCGCCAGAAAAATTGAGCGCTGCGTCAACATCCAGGTCCCAGCGTTGGCCCAGCATAACAAACCTCTCCATCTGGCTGGAGAGTCTCTGCGCTGTTTCAACAAAGCCTGGCAGCAGGATAATATCAGCATTGGCGATGCAATAAAGTTGGCTTGGACTGTTTTGCCGCGCCAGGCGAAACATGGCATCCATGAGTGGCGCGCCGCTTGGGCTGCGCGGCAGTCCCGGAATATGCCCGACCCCCAGATCATTAGCCGCCTCTGCCAGCCCGGGTTCGTCCCCTTCCAGCAAGACCTGCGTTTCCGGAAGTTTTGCCCAGGATGCGATGGCATTGCGCTGGATGGTGGCAATATGAGGGTCAGTGAAGGGTTTTGGTGCAGAGAAAAGGGTGAGCAAGGGCATATTGGCTGAGTCTGGTCGATGGGTCAGTGTTTGGCGCGGCGATCGATTTCTGTCATGGTTTTGTGGCGGATGCTGGCGTTGATCTCTGCCAGTTGCGGCTCGTTTTCAACAACACGAAGTACATCGTACCATGTAAATTGCGTTCTGTCTTTGAGACGGGAAAAAATTTCCCGAATAAAAGCCAGATCTTCCGCGGTATCCACTGTCCAACGCAGGGTTCCATAATTGGGAACATGGTTCAACACGGCAATCTTGAAACCGCGCGGTGAGCTGCCTCTCGTTGTTTTCTGCCCGGCAGGCGGCTCTTCCAGATGCACATCCTGGTAGATATAAGGCATGACGTGTTCGCGGTGGAAGGTTTCGCTGGATTCGTGCCAGGCGCGCTCGAGTGCAGCAAACGTACAAACTTCCACATCCAGGCCAATTGGAAAACTGCGCTGGAAAGGCGGCGGCAGGCGGTTACAGGCAAAATCGGTGTGTGGCGAGTGTTTTTCGCTCACAAGCCGCACAGTCTGGTCGATCAATTCCGGGTCAATCAGCGGGCAGTCGGCGGTGATACGCACCACGATACTGGCCTGCTGTGCTTTGGCGGCTTGATAATAACGGTCCAGCACATCGTGCACAGAGCCGCGGCTGCAGGGTACGCCCTGTTCTTCGCAAAATTTTGCCATAGGGTCATCAGCCGGGTCGCTGGTCGTGGCAACAATCACCGAGCCTGAAGTGCTTCCGGTTCCATCCATTGAGAGCGAATGCGCCAGGCGAGTGCGCTCAATGACGTGTTGGACCATCGGCTTCCCGGCAATATCCAGCAAAACTTTGCCCGGCAGGCGTGATGAGCCCATGCGGGCTTGAATGATGGCGATTGTATGCATGAGCGTTATCTTACCCCGGCTTTTGTTTTCTGGCAGTCATTTCGTAGGCTGTCATCAACTTCTTAAAATTCTTTTTCCAATCAGCGCGCTCTTCGGCGGTTGTGCGGGCATTTTTGCCAATGACAGGCAGCGTTGGGCGCTTTTCGATCGCTGCCTGTATTTTCGCTGCCAGTATATCCGCATTTCCATCTGGAAAGGTCCAGCCGTTCTGGTCATCAAATACCCATTCTTTGTTGGCAGGAATATCAGAGACCAGGCAGGGCAGGCCGCACGCCAGGGCTTCCATCAAGGATACCGACGATCCGTCCACGTGCGAAGGAGAGACATACAGGTCGGCCATGCGGTAAAAGCGCGGCAGATGCTTTTGAGAAACCTGACCGGCGAATGTTACTTGATCCAGCACGCCGCCATTGGAAAGGATTTGCCGGATGGCAGGTCCTTGCGAACCGCCGCCCAGCAGCATCAGACTTACATCTCCGTGCTGTTTTGCGACCTGCACAAAGGCGCGTGCCAATACATCCACGCCATAATTGGGTTCCCACGAACGGTTGCAAAACACAGTAAAGCCGGGTCGTGTTTCCTGGTCGGCTGCCGAAGCGGGTGTGAAATGATCCAGGTCAACGCCCCAGGGGAAGACGATGGTCTTATCGGGCGCCATGCCGTAAAAGACAGCCTTGTCGCGCGTAATGTTGGCATCGCTAGTGAAAAATGTGCTTCGCCGCAGGGTGTAACGCGTTGCAAAACGCCACCAGGCGCCGCGCTCAACGTCTTTCATCAGGTCAAAACCCCAGGACATGGTCAGGATGGGGCGAAAGCCGCTTAAAACAGCAATGAAGGCACAGGTCTGGATCGGCCCCGTGTGAATGAGATCGGGTTTGATTTCTTTTACCAGCCGCCGGAAATCCAGGATCAGGCGCGGCAGATCGCGCCAGGCGAAGGCTTTTTGCCCACCCGCCCATAGCACTTGCTGTATTTTCCCAGGCACGGGGCGGTCTTCGGTCTGGCGCGCACCGCGCTGCAAGCGAACATAAAAAACCTCGTGTTCCGTCTCTGCCAGGGCGGAAAGGAAGCGATGATCGTGAGGGCTGTAATCCAGAGAAAAGTAAATTACTCTCATAAAGGGAAGTTCAGGCGCCCAGGTCAGTCCAGCGCAGTTCTTTGCCAAAAGGCATGTCGTGCAGGGCTTTGGTGCCAATGATATTCAGGATCTGGTCTGGTTTGATCGCGCCGGGCGTTGCCGGGCGCAGCACATCAATCATATCGCGGGTGAAGCTTTCGCCAGCCCGAATATCGCGCGCAGCGCGCAGGCAGCGGCGCTGAACCACCTGGGTTTCCTGTTCATTGCCGCCGATAAATTTATCAGCGCTGCCCAATGCGCGCTCGAGCTGCCGTGTTTCTGCCACCATGTGCGCCCAGGCCTCCGGGTTCATGGCGAATTTGTGATCGGGTCCTTCGCGGTCGTTGCTGTCGGTAAAGTGGCGTTCCACCACACGTGCGCCGAGCGTTACGGCTCCCAGAACGGTGGCGTTGCCGTGTGTGTGGTCAGAAAGCCCCAGCACGACCTCCGGGAACATGTTCGCATAGTTCTTGAGCACGTTCAGGTTGATGTAGTCATAGTTTTCCGGGCTGGCGGTGTAATTTGTGTTGCACTGCATCAGCACCAGCTGTTTGTTGATCGCCAGGATGGCATGCACGGCTTTTTGCACTTCGCCGATATGCGCTGCGCCGGTGGCCAGCAGCACGGGCTTGCCCTTGGATGCCATCAGCTCCAGCGATTCGATCCAGTCAATTTCGCCCGAGCCAATTTTGTACGCCGGGAGATAAGGGTCCACCGCGTCAATTGATTCAAAATCATAGGGCGAAGTAAAGTAATCAATCCCTACTTCATTACACTCTTCCACCAGGGTGGGCGTCCAGCCCAGCGGAACAGACGCCTCGGAATACACCTGGAATACGGATTTCTTCCAGGTTGCCTGGTGGCTGACCTGGCTGTTCATGTGCGTGAAGCCATAGTCCGAGACTATTTTGGCGGCTTTGAAATTCTGGAATTTGGCGGCATCTGCCCCGGCTTGCTTTGCCAGGCGGATGAGCAGTTTGGCGCGCTCCAGATCGCCGTCATGGTTGGCGGCGATATCGGCGATGAAATAAGTTGGATGCCCCGGGCCAATCAAGTGGTTGCCAATTTTTAATTCCATAATTTCCTCCAATGCTGGAAGTAGTTTGTCATTTTTTGGGTGACTGAATTATTTGGCGGAATCGGCAATTTTAAGCCCTGTCCTGTGCATAACTACGCATTTTCTGTGGATAACCCTGCTTTGCCTGTGCATAAAACTGTTCAATTCCGGTTGATACATTGGGTATTTCCTGCCCCAAAGCGGTGGATAACTTGTGGATGGATAGGCGTAAGTTGTGGGAACGGCGTGCCTTTAAGTCAGAATCTTCCACAGATTTGGGGATAACCAGCCGGGGGTCAAACCCAAACTGACGGGCTATGCGCTGTCCAAAGTCATACTTGGAGAGCGCCTCCGCGCCTACTGTGTGGTACAACCCGGTCAGTTCTTTTTCCAGCATTGCAATCAGGGTCGAGGCCAGGTCGCCAACAAACAGCGGGCAAAAATAAACATCGGTGAAACCGTTGCACTGCTGGCCGCTGGATAATTTATTGTAAAAAAATTCAGAGAGCGAGCGCGTTCCGGAGAGACTCCAGCCAAAAAAGTTGACGCGTGCCACACAGGCCTGCGGGTTGGCTGAAAGCACATTGCGCTCGCCATCGAGTTTGCTTTGTGCGTAGACTCCCAGCGGGTTGGGAACATCGCTTTCGGTATAAATCCCATTTTTTGTGCCGTCAAATACTGCATCGGTCGAAATGTGTAAAAAGTGGATGCCGCGCCTGGCACAGGCCAGCGCCAACTCGCCGGGCAGGTCGGCATTCATGCGCTGCGCGCCCTGTGGGTCTGATTCGCACGAATCAACATTTGCGTTCGCGGCGGTATGGATGACGGCCTCGGGTTTAAGCGCATCCAGCAGCCGTTCACCGGCCTGAGGTTCAAGCAGGTCGGCTCTCTGGAGTTCAAAGGGAGTTCCCGCCAACTTGCCGCGGTCAACGCCCAGCATGGTCTGTTTCGACTGCTGCAAGGCCATGTTAAGCCCCAGCAGTCCAGATGCGCCCGTGATCAAAATACGCATAATGCTTCCTTGCGCTTAGCCTTCGAGTTTGCCGTTGGCAAAATCAGTTTCAAAGGGTGCGATGTACTTTTTGATGCCTTCCACATCCAGCCATTCGGTGTTGCTGTCGCTGGTGTAAGAGAACCCTTCCGCCACAGGTTTGCCGCTGTCTTTCCATGAATAGCCAAACCAGGTTGCCTCGGCGGGTTGAACCACATACATGTGTTCCAACTCAATGGTATGCCGGGCTTCATCGGATGAGAGCAGGTCTTCGTGCAGCTTTTCACCGGGACGGATGCCGATGATCTCGATTTGTGCATTCGGGGCGATGGCACGCGCCAGGTCGATCACCTTAGTGCTCGGGATCTTGGGTACAAAGACTTCCCCGCCTTCCATCTGTTCGATACAAGTTATCACGAAATGCACGCCCTGCTCCAGCGAAAGCCAGAAACGAGTCATGCGGTCATCGGTGATGGTGATACGCCCGGAATTTCTTTGCTTTAGAAAGAGCGGTACCACTGACCCGCGTGAACCGACAACATTGCCATACCGCACGCATGAATACCGAGTGGAAGTTCCCGCGGCGTAGGCATTCGATTGGATCACCAGTTTTTCGGCAACCAGTTTGGTGCCCCCATATAGATTTGCCGGGCTGACAGCTTTATCGGTGCTGAGCGCCAGCACCTTGCTTACACCCGCATCCAGGGCCGCCTCCAGCACATTGGATGTGCCGATAATGTTGGTCTTGACTGCTTCCATCGGGTTGTACTCGCACGCGGGCACCTGCTTAAGCGCAGCGGCATGCACCACAATATCCACGCCGTGCATGGCGCGTACAAGCCGTTCGCGGTCGCGCACATCACCAATAAAGTAGCGCAGGGATGGGTGATCATACCCTGCCACGCGCATTTCGTGCTGTTTGAGTTCATCACGGCTGAAGACGATGATTTTCTTTGGTTGTTTTTCGGCCAGCAATATCTTGATAAATTTCTTCCCGAATGAGCCTGTGCCGCCAGTGATCAGAATGACTTTGTCCTTCCAGTCCATGATTTACTCCTTAAAACGCAGGGTTGATTATTGTCCAGTTTTGGGTTTGGTTCGCGCGGCGTGCGCCAGTTAATTATTATCAGTGTTGTGTATGATGAAGATGGCGCCGTCCGTATCCTTGTAGAACTTTTTGGCAGCGGGTAGATATTGATAGACATTTGCGCTTTCGCCGGGATTATCGATGAGCACAATAATAATATCGTGTTCCATTAAGGTTGGTTGAAACAGCGCAACCAGACTCTCATCAATCCCGGTCAGGATGGCAGAAGGCGTCTTATTGGCCCAGTAAAGTTTTTCTACATTATCCGAAAAATAAACCGGATCGCGCGCATCAACCACCAGTTCTCTCAGGGCCAACCAGACTGGTCTGTTTTTAAACCCGGTGCTGTTCAGTGACAGGCCATTGTTACGGCTGCTCAACAAGAATGAGGTTGTTTTTTGTACACTGATGCCCGCAAACAAACCTCCAAAAACAAACATTACGCCAAAAGCGGCGAGAAACACATATTTGCCCAGTACCACATATTTTAAGTCGCGGGCATTCGAAAGCAAAGAGATTACCAGCAGGATTAATCCCAGGTAAATTGGGAAAAACATGCGTGATTCTTCCAACGGAATGGATGAGTCAAAAAATAATCTCGAAAAGACCAGAAAAAATGAATAGGAGAGAATGCAGGCAACCAGGATCTTCCACCTCATCTCCTGCGATTCGTTATTGCCGTACACTCTTTTTTTGTAGTAAATAAAAAGCGATGCAATTAAAAGGCAAAAAGCAAGCAAAATGGCCAGTCCCAGTGGGATTATTTTGAACATCTTGATCAGAGGGCCGAACCAATCTGCCAGGCTGGCTAGCAACATGTCCCACTCAGCAGAGGTGATTGGGATAAATACCAGGCGGCGATTGGTCGGTGAACCCGTGGCGCTGAAATTTCGAAGACTCCACAAAAAAATGGGCAGTAAGCCAATCGCCAAGATCTGGGCCAGCGCGCGGATTTTTTGTTTTAGAGGCCGGCGCATATAAAAGAATATTGAAACTCCCATCACCAGGAAGAGAAAAATCCCTACGTAACGTGTAAACAGGCTCAACCCGGCTGCCAACCCGGCCCAAAAAATCGCCTGGTTGCTGAAGGTGCGCGTGTATTCCATAAAGTAATACACGGCTAACAGGCTGAAGAAAATAAACAGCGGTTCTGACATGGCATAAAGATAGGTTTCCCAAAAAATGGGGGATGACAGCAGAACAATCACCCCACCGACCACAAATAAAAATGACTTGTGGCTTATTTTTGCGGTCAATAGCCCAAAGATGTAAACATTTGCGCTGGTTAGCAGAAATCCAAGCACCCTTGAGACCTGCTCGGCACTGACCGGCGGATTAACGAGCGCAGATAGCCAGACGAATATGGAAAGGATCAACGAATACAGGGGCGGCCAGTGGTTGATTGGCCTGAAATGCCCGAAGGCATCCATGATTCCGAACCCGATCCCTTTGGCAAGACTCTCCGCCACCCACAGGTAAGTGACCGAATCGGTGCGTATTCCAATGCCGTGAACAGCGGTTGCCCACCAGAAAAGAAATCCGGCCAGAAGCGAGGCTGGAATTAAAAAGGCGTTGAGCAACAGCTCCTTCGATATTTTTATTTTTTCAAATTGATAAAAATGATCCGAGTGGGGCATGGAGGCTGATTCCTGTGGATCGGGATGGATTAAGCTTCATTTGGTTGCTAAAAACAGGCCGGAGTCTTTGCTGACGAATATCTCTCCTTGCTGCTCCAACTCGTGTTCCAATTCATGCCTCAGTTCGTCGAATGCATCGGGCGGAACTTCTTGAATTGGTATGGAAGAGCGCAGGTAATCGAGCAGCGGTTGCACCTCGCGGATGTGTAAATTATCAAGGTAGCGGCGGGTTTCGACCCGGCTGAAAAAAGGCTTGATTTGGTGCAGACCGTTTTTCAACGTAAAAGATGCCGAAAAATCCTTTTCAAAACCAAGACGTTTGAACCAGGCGGTCATTTCTTTCAGGTGGTTTTTGCCGTTTGTGGCTGCCACCAGCAGCCCGCCAGGTTTCAGCACACGCCGGATTTCAGCCAACGCGCGCGGCCGGTCTGGAACATGGTAAAGCATGTGATTGGCAATCACGATCTCAAAAGTTTCGTCCGCGTAAGGGATGGCCTGGGTATCGAACTGCTCAAATTTGAAGCCGCGCCCGATCACCACCAGGTTGCGCCAGGCGGCTTGCAGCATACCCGTTGAAAAATCGCTCAACGTGATGCTCCAACCGGCCGGGATACGTTCCGGGCAGGCGCTCCACAGGTTCCCCTGGCCGCAGCCCAATTCCAAAACACGGGCCTGTGCTGGCAATTTTTCCAGGGTATCAAATACCCACGGAAACCAGCCTTGCGGATTTTCACTGAAGCGTTGGTGCAGGATCACGCGCGCATTTAGATTGGAAGCGTCGCGGTACTGGTCGTTTGCAAGATAGTCCTGGTCGCTGGATATGGAATTGGTCATGGGTACCTGGCTATTTGGCTGATTTATGAATGATGATCAATGGATACTGGCCGTTTTCGCCAAAAAAGCGCGGAAAGGTGTCTTCGAGCCAGAACACCAGGCGTAAGAAAACTTTGCCGCCCAGCCGGGGGTGTACAAACCAGCGCAGCAAGCGCGTGGACATACTGCGCCAGGGGCGAATTTCGATTGTCATGCGGCTGCCAATTTCGCGTTTAAGCCACTCCGGCGTCATCTTGCGCACAAAGGTGCCTTCGGGGTCTTCTTCTGTCAGCCAGTTTTTCTTTTTCTTGGCAGATTTCCCCGATAGGCGGCGCATCAGCCCGATCAGCGGTTCAGCCATGCGGCTCAGCAGCGGCTCATGCCAGCCGTTGACGATCGCGGCGGTCCGCCCGGCCCTGAGGACGCGGTATAGTTCCGCGTAAGCGCGTGGATGTTCCTCCAGTGCCAGGTGGTGGATGGCGTGCATGGAGACTTCGCCGTCAAAACTCTCGGCTTTGAAGGGTAGGTTGGCAAGATCACCAACCACAAAATAGCCGTGTGCGCCAATCCGCTCGCGCGCCTCGCGCAGCGCCTGAATGGAAATATCCAGGCATACACGTTTTTCGTAGCCCCTGGAGTAGCTCAAATAATCATCATATTGTACTGGTCCCGAACCGGCATCCAGCAAAAACTGCCCGTTTTGGATCAGCCCGCCGTTAACCCTCAGCCGTGTGCGGTGGATGTACTCGCCGGAGACAGGGCGCAAGTCTTCGTAGCGGGCGTTTTGATAGTTGCCGTTTGCCTCTTGCTGCCAGCCGATTTCATCATAAAACTGGCGTACTTTTTGTTTTGTATCGCTCATTGGGACCTTTCAGCGCTCTTTTGTGCTGCCCATTGCAGGGGTTTTCCGGCCAGGCTTTCAAACGCCTGACCAAACTCCGCCTGGCCAGCCTCTGAGAGCACCCGTTCTACAGGCCAGATCGCCAGGTCTTTCCAAAAATGCATCAAGCGCCAGGGGAAAGGGAGCGGGTATTCAAAGAAAAAGCGGTAGGCATATTCCCAGGCGCTGGCAATCTGTTCATCGTTAAGGCGCTGGGCTGCCAGGTTGGGCAGGATGCGTTCCAGGGTGCTGAAATATTCATCCCAGGATTGCGGGTCAAAGGTGAAGCCGCGCTTGCGGTAGTGCGTTTCGCCGCAGGCAATCACCGGCAGGCCGTTCATGCACATTTCCATCCCGGTGGTGGTGGTATAGACCAGCCCCAGGCTGGCTAATTCCATCAAGTCGTAGGTATTGATTTTTTCCTGCGGCTTGACCACATGAATGTGCGCCGGAATTTCAGGCAGTGCCGCATTGATCACGTCCACCATGGAAAGCCCATGAGTCAGGCGCTCGCCCGGGTGAACACGTACCACCAGCTGTATGTCTGTCCGTCCGGCAAAAAATTGCACGGTGCGCGTGATCCATTCGGCCATTGAACTGGCAAAAATGTTACGTCCCAGCGTCAGGCTGTCGCCCAGTACATTGGTTGCCAACAGGATCACCGGGCGTTGATCCAGCCCCATTTCTGCCCGCAGTTGTGCCCCGCCCACACTGGCTGCATCCTGCCACTGGCGCGTGGATTTGCCAAAGGCTCTGCCGCCCATGCGCGCCGCTTCGAGCGCTTCAATTTTTTCGCGTTCTTCAAACTTCAACGCATGACCGCCGCTAGCTGACCACAGCAAGTCGGTATTTTGGCGCATGACTTCATCGTTTTGCGCGATCCAGACTTGTTCGCGCTGGTCGTTAAATTCGTAGGTCACCGTCTCAAGCCCCAGGTGGCGCGCTACCTGGTAAACTGCGCCCAGTTCGGTGATCGTGCCGTTCGGGATCAATACCACGTCCGGGTGGGTGTCCTTCAAGAAAGTGAGTGCCTTTTGCGCGGCAAGCAGGTTGCGCTCGCTTCTCAGCTGGTACAGTCCGGAGGCGTGATCAACGTTTTCTTCCTGGTTGGTGTACATTGCATCGTAATCACACACCACCTGGATGGCTTTTTCAAGCTCTGAGGGCAATTCTTTTGCTGCGGGCACGTCCAGCAGCGATGCGGTGTTTACCAGCCCATTTAATGGCGCCAGTACCCGCTTTGTGTACAGTTCCTGGCGGCGCAGGTCAAAAGCATTGACCGGTTTACGCCAATCGCCGTATGGCAAATACGCCACTGTACCATCATGTCCCAACCCGCGCAGGGTCAAACCTACAATCGCGGCCTGTTCCACCCAGTAGTGCAGCGTGGCAAACAGCACGATTTTCTTTCCGCGCGGGGCTTTTTCTGCAAATGGGCGCGTCTGGTTCACCGCGGCTGGCAGAGCCTCCTGCAGTTGCGAGAGGTTGTAGCGCGTTTGCGGGCGTCCAGGGCGCAGAACATCGTACAGTTCAGCTGAGAATGGAAGTTTGCCAAGCAAGTCTTTAATCGTCATAGGTTAAAAACCGGTCTACTTACCCAGGTTCTCAATCGCCCAATTCAGGCGTGGGCGCAGCGGCCCCTGGCGCTGTTCAGCCCACTGCATGCCGGGCGCGCCCGATGGATCAACCGTAAAACCGAGCGCGTTTTCATCCATAAAATAGCGTTTTACACCAAATGAGCTGGCGTTGAAACCCAGAATGTAACGGCCTTCATTGAGCATATCGCCAGGCAGTGTGCATTTACTGATGTAATGGCCCGGCTGGCGGGTGGAGTGCTTTTCGTACAGGGCCGCATCGTCCACATCGAAGGAGGTAAAGACATATTCGCCGCGTACCGTGCTCAGGTAAATTCCTACACGCAGGCCGGTGACCGGCGCCAAGAGCTGGTATTCCATTTCAATGCTGAGCGGTTCCGTCGAGCGCACACTGTCTGCCACCGCACCGCGCGGATCGCGGATTTTGAGCGAAAGCGGCCGGAATGGCGCGGCGGAAGCCTGAACTTCGTCATCTGCCCAGGTGCGTTCGCCAGCCTGGGACTGCCCCGAAGACAGGTAAAAATCAACTGCTTCATTGGTTGGGGCACGCAGGGTCATCTGGCCCTTCTGCATTACAAGCGCTTCCTGTGTCAGGCGCAGGATGGCGCTCATGTTATGGCTGACGAACAACACCGTGCGCCCTTGCGCCGCCACATCATTCATTTTTCCCAGGCACTTGCGCTGGAATTCCGCGTCGCCCACCGCCAGTACCTCATCCACCACCAGAATTTCCGGTTCCAGGTGAGCCGCCACGGCAAACGCCAGGCGCAGATACATGCCGGAAGAATAGCGCTTGACCGGGGTATCGATGAACTGTGCCACTTCCGAGAAATCCACGATTTCATCAAACTTGGCTTCAATTTCAGCGCGTTTCATGCCCAGGATTGCACCGTTCAGATAGATGTTTTCACGTCCGGTTAATTCGGGGTGGAAACCGGTGCCCACTTCCAACAGCGAGCCCACCCGTCCGCGCACCGCGACTGTGCCTTTTGTCGGCTCGGTAACGCGCGCCAGCACCTTTAACAGGGTCGATTTTCCAGCACCGTTGCGTCCAATGATGCCGAGCACCTTGCCTTCTTCCAGGTTGAAGGAGACATCTTTGAGCGCCCAGATGTAATCCACCCCCGCCTGGCCTTCGTTGCGCTTGAACAACTTTTTGGGCAGGGCGGCAATTTGGTCGCGCAGCATCCCGTAACGAAATTTGCCGGGCGCGGTGCCGATTTTATATTTTTTACTGATGTTTTCAACTTTAATGGCGATTGTCATATAGTGTCCGCGAAAGTGCGTTCCATATTGCGGAAGTAAATCAGGCCGGTCAGCAGGATCACCAGCGAAATACCGGCAGAAATTGCCACCAGTATGTCTGGGCCGTTGCCAGATCCGAGCAGCGCCCAGCGAAATCCGTTTACCACGCCAGCCATCGGGTTCAATGCGTACAGGATCTGCCATTTATCCGATATAACCTTGGAAGAATACGCCACCGGCGTGATGAACAGCCAGAACTGGGTGATAAACGGCAGAGCGTAGCCCACATCCCGATACTTGACGTTGATCGCCGAAAGCCACAGCGCCACGCCCAGGGCCGAAATGATCGAGAGTAACAGGAAAAGCGGCAGTGCCCACAAAGCATTCCAGGTGGGTACCACGCGGTAATAAAGCATCATCACCAACAAAATTGCGAAAGCGATCGCAAAATCAACCAACCCGCCCAGCACAGAGGCTATCGGCAGTATCAGGCGCGGAAAATAGGTTTTGGTGATCATATTATGATTGGAAGTTAGCGAACGGCTGGCAGTATTGAGCGCTGTGGTGAACAAACCCCACGGCAGCAGCGCAGTAAATGAGAAGATCGGGTAGGGGATGCCGTCCGAAGACACTTTGGCGATATTGTTAAATAGGAAGTTGAAGACCAGCATTGTCATCAGGGGTTGGATGACAGCCCAGAGCGCACCCAGCAGGGTCTGTTTGTAACGCACTTTGATATCGCGCCAGATCATAAAAACGATCAACTCGCGGTAATGCCACAGATCGCCCAGGTTGAGGGCTGCCAGCCCGCTGGTCGGGCGGATATAGATGGTGGTCGGTTCGGTTTTCGTGATTTCTGTCATGGGTTTGGCCCAGTCTGCCAGTTCTTGCGGCGTGGAGTGAATTCTCGGCGCGCCATTATTATTTTATTTTGGCTCGATTTGCTCTGAACCATTCGATTGTGCGGTGCATGCCTGTTTCAAAATCCATCTGTGCCTGCCAGCCGAATTTCTCTTTTGCGCGGTTTACGTTCAACCCGCGGCGCGGCTGGCCGTTCGGCTTGCTGGTATCCCAGGTTAACTTCCCTTCGAAACCGGTCATTTTGATGATCATCTCGGTCAGTTCCTTGATCGAGATTTCATAACCAGAGCCCAGGTTCACCGGGTCGGATTCATTGTACTTTTCGGTCGCGGTCAGCAGGCCCTCAGCGGCATCTTCCACATACAAAAACTCGCGGGTGGGTGAGCCGTCGCCCCAGGCAATCATTTCGTGATCGCCGCTCTCCTGGGCCTCAATCGACTTGCGGATCAGGGCCGGGATGACATGCGAGGAAGCCGGGTTGAAATTATCACGCGGGCCGTACAGGTTTACCGGCAGCAGGAAGATGGAATTGTAACCGTACTGTTCGCGGTAGGCCTGCGATTGAACCAGCATCATCTTTTTTGCCAGCCCGTAAGGCGCGTTGGTTTCTTCGGGATAACCCATCCACAGGTCTTCTTCTTTAAAGGGCACCGGGGTGAACTTGGGATAGGCACACACCGTTCCGATGGCGGTAAATTTGCCGATGCCGTTCTGCCAGGCCTGGTGTAATAATTCCACACCCATTACCAGGTTGTCATAAAAAAATTCTGCCGGGTGTTCGCGGTTCGCGCCAATTCCGCCTACATGCGCAGCCAGATGAATGACTACCAGGTTCTCCGCTTTCAAGTTAAAGCCGGACGGTTTCTGGTTCAATTCCGCGGGACGCAGGTGCGTTGGGAGCTTATCGGTGGGCAGCATTGAATCAGAGTAAAGCTGGCGGATCGAGTCGCGATCGGTCAGGTTGTAATTTTCGATGCGTGGGATTAAGATGTCGGCGGCCCCGCGTTCGGTCAGTTTCTGGGTAACAAAGGAACCCAAAAAACCGGCGCCGCCGGTCACCATCACGCGTTTGCCTTTCCAGAAATTCTCTACCATTTTAGTGTCTTTCCTTTATCAATTGTTGTGGTAAGACAGTCTCAAAAGAGACCGGGGTTTAGCGTACGATAAAATGCGCATTTCGATAGCGTTCGTGCTGCGGTTCGCGGATTAACCCGAGGCGCAGGGCGCTGACCACTTCGCGCACGCCGTCATCCACGGTCAGGGCCGCATTGAAGCCCAAGTCGCGCTGGATTTTCTCAAAAGATACGTTGATGTCGCGCACATCCCCGCCGAATGTCAAATCTTTATACTGCACAAAAGTCTCAGGCAGGCGTTTGATTACGAACTGCACGATCTGGTCTTTTGTATAATTGCCGCCGTCCGTGCCCAGATTATAAACCTGCCCATTTACCTTTTCATCTGCTGCATTCAGCCCCAGCAATAGCGCGCGCACCACATCCTGCACGTGTACAAAAGAGCGTGAGTACCCGCGTTGATAAATAAGCAGCTCGCGTTTGATAAAAGCATCCAGAACAAACTGGTTGACCACCAGGTCAAAGCGTGTGCGCGGAGAAATCCCGTAAAGGGTCGCCAGGCGAAAAATGAGCGCGCCTTGGAGCCGCACAAGTTCTTCGGCTGCGATTTTTGTTTCGACATACAACGACTGTGGACTTAATGGTGAATCTTCAGTGACCAGTGATCCATCTGTGGTGGGGGCATAGGCGCTGTAGGTGGAGGCATAAATAAAGCGTCCGATGTGCAAACTATCGGCCTGGTCCAGAATGGTGCGGGTGGCTTCCACGTTGTACCACCACGCCGCCTGTTTTCCCACCGCCTGGCAGGCCGGGAAACCCACAATGCCAGCCAGGTGAAAAATGGCATCGGGTTTGGGCCAGTTGCGCGGCAGCGAATCACGCAGGCTGCGCGACTCAGTCACATCCGCTTTTGCAAAATAAAAATTTGGGTTGGATAAAAATGTGAGCAGTGACTCGCCGCCAAACAGCAGGTTGTCGATCACTGTAACGCGGTGACCCTGCTGCAGTAGCTGCGTAGTTAATAGTGAACCGATATAACCTGCTCCGCCTGTGACCACGACATGCTTTTGTTCCAGGGTCATTTTTCCTCCGCAGGGATGAAGGCAACCCCCAGACCGCGTACTTCCAGGGTGGGAATGCCGGGTTCATCATTGATAAGCACATCCTGTTCCAGGCAGGTCAGGCGGCAGATATCGGCCACATCGCCCTCTCCTACTAAACGCAAGCGGTCATAGCCGGAGGTCTTGACCAGCTCTACGTATTCCTTCACCTTCAGGCGTACGCGGCGGTACAGGTTGAACTGCTGTTCAACATAGTCTACCGTCAGGCGTGCGCGCAGCGCCAATCCTTCGGGCGTGATCAGATACAGTAGTTTGCGGCGCTCGGCGCGTGTAACCTTGACGTAACCCTTTGAGATCAGCCGTTTAAGATGCCAGTTGACCGTGCCAACCGCAACGCCAAGCTGCGTTGCCAGATCGGCCTGGGTTACATCCGGGTGATGTTCGATATTGTCGAGCAAAGATAAGTCGTGGGTGGATTCGTAAGTGGGTTCCATAGTCTAAATTTCAGCGGCTGAAATTATAACATCAATATTCAATGGCTGAATTTTGAATATGTTTTTGCCAAAAAATCAACCTGTGCCTAAGGCTTTCCCCCGTTTCCGGTAGAATAGCACTTATTTATCCATCAGGGCGCGGAATGGGCGGATGGCATGGGATCAATACCTGGGCACCACCTGGAATGCCAGCCCGACCGAGCAGGCCGACATCACGGCCAATTTTGACCTGGTCAGCGCATGGGCAAAAGCGCACAACCGCCCGGTGCTGCTGGGTGAGTTTGGGGCTTATTCCAGGGCAGACATGGACTCGCGAGCACGCTGGACGGCTTTTGTAGCGCGTGAAGCGGAAAAACATGGATTTGAATGAGTTACTGGGAATTTTGTGCCGGGTTTGGCATCTATGACCCGCTTGCTAGAGTTTGGCGGCAGCCGTTACTGCAGGCATTAATCCCTTGAATCTGCGTTGACCCGCTGTGATTCAACCAGCTTGCCTTTGCGCGCGTGCGCCATCTGTTTGATTTGAATTTCGCGCTTCATGGCGCTGCTGCGGTCGAGTTGTTCCTCAACATACACCATTTTCACCGGGCGGCGCATGCGCGTATAACGTGCACCTGTGCCGGCGTTGTGCTGTTTTTCGCGCCGGGGTGGGTCAGTCGTCCAACCAGTATAAAAGGTTCCGTCTGAACACTCCAGGATATAACAGAAAAATCGCATGGGACGGTGTAAATGAAGAGGAATTTACTTCTTCTTATCTTTTTTATCAGCGCTTCGCCCGCCCAAAAAGATGCGCTTGAGGGCATCTGTTGCCTGGGGCATGCCGCTTTTCTCGTCCTTCACAAGCCATTCTGCGCGCTCGCGCTCATTTAACCATTTCTCGCGGTCATTAAAGGCCACTTCCAGGCGTTTTTCCAGGTCGGCCTGGTTGCCGCTTTGCACCGCCGCGCGGATGTGAGTTAGCGCGCCAATCGCGTTGTCCAGCGCGTTCAGCGCGGTGATCGGGTTGTTCAATAACCCCAGGGCCAGGGCATGCTGTGAATCATTCCCCAGCGCGGCGCTGGCCTGGGCGTAAGGTTTCCCCGCGAAGCGCCGTGCTTCCGTCCAGCCGGGCTGGTCAATGGTGGCATTCAATAGCGCCGCGGCCATCGCTTGCGGAAGCAGGTGCGCCGTCATCAACATGCCGTCGGCTTCCAGCATATCCAGGAAAATGGATTGCGCGCCCACCAGGGTGGCCAGGTCGTCTGCCAGTTTGAGCGCTTCGGCCGGTGTACCCGCCGGGGCGGCGATCCCAAAGCTGGCTTTCTCAAAAAGGTCTGCGCGTGCGGATTCAATCCCCGCCCTGTTTTGTTCCATGAAAGCCGGGTTGATTGAAGGTACCAGCCCGATATAATGCCGGCCTGCCGCAACGTGCTGCATAAACCACTTGTGCACCAGCGCTTTTTGGGATGAAAAATCCATCACTACCGCGTGCTCACGCAGATCGGGGGCGATCAGTTTGAGTGTTTCTTCCATCTGATCCAGCGGGATGCACAGCAAAACGACATCCGCGCCTTCCATGGCGGCTGGCAGGTTGAAGTGCGTGGCATCCAGCGCGCCCAGCGATTTGGCCTTGTTTTGAACTTCAAGAGCCTTGTCAAAGCCTACACGTTTGACTGTCGCGGTATGTTTGGCCAAAGCCAGCCCAATTGATGTGCCGATCTGTCCGAGGCCGATGATGGTGATCTGGATTGCCATGATTGCTCCTATTTTTATGCCGGTTACGGCGGAAAATTCAATGTGCCATGCAGCCCAAAGGCTGCATGGCACATTATATCTTACCGGGTGGTAGAATCAAGAAACCCTGGGACGCCGACCCAGAGTTTCTTTTGAAAGGAGGAGAAGAGAAATCACCTTACTGCTTATAATTTATCACCAATGCTTCCGGTATACTTGACGATTGCCCTACGGTTCCCCTACGCCTATAGACAACTTACGATTCTGTAAGGTCGAGATCAGCACCCTGCTGGCTATCTTGGTCAATGTGCTCGCCTCGCTTGCGCTGGTCTTGTTTGGCGTGCTCTTCTGCAAAGAGAAATTGACGCCCGTCAAAGTGATTGGTATTCTGGTCTGCCTGGCGGGTCTGGTGATGCTGAATATGAAGAGGTGATGCCAGGTCTATTTTTATAACCCTGGGCGATATTTTGTTTATCCAAAATACAGCAGTGCGCGCCAGGGCAAGGTTTACTTCTTCCTGGCGGCCCGTTCAGCGAGCGCTGCGGAGTTGGCCACCACTGCGGTGCGAATGAGCTGCTTAAAAGCAGTTTCGTTGATCTTCTCCCCTTCGCGGATACCGATCGCACTCCGCACACTTCCAGGTTGAGTGAAGAGCTTTTCCGGGTCATTGAGCGATGCTCCGCGGAAGAAGGTGAGCTTGACTGCCAGCTTGTACGTTTCGCCCGTGCAGACGCCGCCGTCATGGGACCAGACCGGGGTTCCCGGCGAACTTTCTTTTACCCATTTCCACTCTTCCTGGATGTCGGGGTCGGCATCGTGGATGAGCTGACGGACATGCGCGAGCGTCTCGCCTCTCCAATCCCCCAGCTTTTGCAACTCTTGGATCAGGCTGGTGATGTTCGCTGAAGCGGCCTCGCTATTTGGATGACTTATTGGCTTCATAGTCTCTCCGATTTTTGGTTTCGCCTGCAAACGCGTTCTGGGGTCAGGTAATTAGGAAGATCATCGTCCTAACACAGGGATTTTTATTTCCCTGACTTATTCTATCCACGCCGCCAACCTGTAACAAACCAGGAAACGGTAATCTGTTCGTCTTGCCGATCTGTTCACCAGTTGGCCTGTTTTATTGAGCATTGGCAATTAATGTGTTTGGTCTGCCCACTCCCACCAGATGAATGTGCTAACGAGTCCAGCAATGCTGGTCAGAAGGACGATAACAAAACTGGCCATTGAGAGACCGTTCCCATCCACATACAACGCAGGGATGGACCATGGAAAGTATTCTCCCCATCCAGCTGCATTGGTGAGTTGCGCCAGGACCATCACAAATATCATAATCCCTATCGGTGGCAAATAACCATGCCATGCGCTCGCAAAGAAAGCAATCGGTGTAGTAAGTGCAATCGTTAAGCACGCCGCTACGCTTATGTTAATTCCGCTTTGCCAAAAAATATGCGGCGGCACTGGCGGGAGGCCCAATGCCGTGCCAATACAAAAGGTAATCAGACAGGTTATTACAGTTACTGCGGCTGACCATATCGCCACCACGATGCATTTGCTCAACACAATTGCAGAACGCGAAGTGGGCAAAGCCAGCAAATCTTTCACCGTGCGATCAGAATACTCGCGCCCAAACACCCAGCTGGTAATGATGCCAAAAAGAATAATTCCGCCAACACCCACCCCCAGAGTAAGAAATCGAAGATAGGAGGGCCAATCCGCAGCACCCATTGTGAGTTGCGCCTTTGCGCTGATCAATCCAACCCGCCGCGCCATTTCGGGATCCTTCAGCACGATCATAAAGAATCCGCCGCCGAACGGAACCATCGCAAATCCAAGCGCGGTAAACAATGGCATTTTGGATCTGCGCGCCTTGAGAAATTCGACCAAGATTGCTTGCCCCAGGTTATTCATTTTACATTTCCTTCCTGCATGCCCACGAGACGCAGAAAATAATGCTCCAGGTCTTCTTCTTGGATATTGAGCTGGGTCGGAGCATACCCTGCGCTTACAAGCCGAGTCGCAATATCATCGGGTCGTTCGATTGCCGCGTTATCGTTCAATTCAATTGTGTCGTCCGAAATAGCAGAGGCGCAGAAACCGGCACTCAAAAGCACCGCGTGAGCCGCCAGATTATCTCGTGTGCGAATTACGAGTTGCCGCCGCCGATTACGTTCAAGTTCAACTACATCAAGTTCCTGCAATAAACGGCCTTGATGAATAATTCCAATGCGTTTAGCGAGCCGGGACACTTCACCCAAAATGTGACTCGACATGAAAACGGTCACCCCTTGTTTTTGTGTGAGCTCAATCAGCAGATTGCGGATTTCGACAATTCCTGCCGGGTCCAGGCCATTGGCGGGTTCGTCCAGGATGATGAGTTCGGGATTGTGCATCAACGCCTTGGCGAGCCCGAGACGTTGGGCATTGCCATGCGATAAAGTGTTCGTGCGCCGATCTGCGTAATCGTGCAAACCCAGTTGTTCGATGGCGCGATCAACCGCTTTCGGTTCGGTGCCAGGCCGAAGACGCCGCATCACTTCCAAATTTTCACGTACGGTGAGTTCTGGATAGGCATCCGCTGTCTCAACTAAATATCCAACCGAACGCCAGGGTTTTCTCTCGCCAACGCAAACCGGTGAACCTAACACGCGCGCTTCACCGGATGTTGGTTTGATCATTCCAAGTAACAGGCGAATGGTTGTTGTTTTGCCTGCGCCATTGAGACCCAGGAACGCGTAGATTTCGCCTTTGACAACGCGCAAAGACAAATTATTTACAGCGGTGACGTTGCCATAGCGTTTCACAAGATTGTCAGTTTCGATAGCTGTGTACATTTTTGTCCTGAACCGTGCTGGTTGATACAATGCTGCCCGCAATGCAGCGGGCTAATGGTTTGCATTGGCTGGCGGCGGGGCGGGCGTGGACAATGCCTGGGAGCAGAAAAAACTTGAAGGCAGAAAAAGGCTTGTAAAACGCGCAGACTCCCATAAATCTGCTGCACGCTTTGTTAGACCACAGACCTTGGTGGTGATCATACAGTTTGAATCGTAGAAGTAGTTAAGGCATACATTTGAAGATTACTGGGTTTATCTCGCCATGTTTGATAATTGTGTAGCAAACCCTCATATTGCATTCCGATTTTTATAAGAACACGAGCCGAGGCTAGATTTTCTGGCAGACAAACAGCTTCAATTCGAACTAATTGCATTTTGTCAAATCCAAACGTGACCAATCGCCTGGGCGGCTTCGGTAGCATAGCCTTGTCCCCAATACGTCCGGGCGATGGTGAAACCCAGCTCAGTTCGGCGATTAAGTGGATGTGGATGGCTGATATTGATAATTCCAATTAGACGATGTTCTTCCCGATGTTCGATTCCCCATGCACCTAAACCGTTTCGGTCGTATTCAGCGATGAAACTATCCAGATCAATCTGTGCCTCCGCTAATGACTTGTAGTGTATCCAAGGAGTAAAAAGATCTATCTCTGGGTCCGACGCATATACGTACAGATCTTCTAAATCGTTTTGATGCAAAGCTCGCAAAATGAGGCGGGGAGTTGATAACACAGGGAAAGGTGTGAAAAGCGTCTTGATGTCCATTTGGAGATGTCCATGTGTAAGAGAGCGAAAGTATTGTGTTGAGATACCAACTTTTAATGAATGTGGTTTAACGGTTTGCATTAATGATTTGCGGGAGGGGTAAGACAATGCTTGGGAGCAGGATAAACCCGAAGTTAGATAATGCTCGAAAAGCGTAACTGTACCCGCAAATCCATTGTATCGCTATGGGTCAGCTTCCGGTATCCTTCAGCTTTCTTTGAGAAGGTACAAAAGATTGTCTTCTACTTGATACAACAAAGGAGCGACTTGTATTTTTGGATATCGTAGGCGCAGCCGCTTGGCTTCGCTCAATACAAAATCTACCTCATTTCCGATTTCAAACAACGGCGCAAAATGTATAAAATGCTCTTCTGCCAAATCCTGAGACCAGCCTGCTTGATCTACCAGACCCTGAATAAATTGGTCTCGACGGGCAACCAGGTTTACCATCCCACACTGGGTATGCCCGATTAAGACTATCGATTTTACTTCGCCAATTGCTATAGCGTAGGAAACCTTGAACTCGCTATAACGCAGATTTGCTCCACCGGCTCGAATGATAAAGGCGAAATTGTCAGGTATTCTAAGGTGCTTACGATTATCCATACACATGCCGATTAGCAGTTGTGCCTTTGTGTAAGAATCGAGAGAACGGTTGAGGTTATGATATTCCAGAAGCAAGCCTACAGGCGTATTCTGGTATTCTGGAAAAATATCTTCTGAAGAGGATACAGCGATTAAGCGATTCATGTTCCTACCCCACAACCAGGTAGTGTACCTGAATAACATTTAACGATTCGATAAACTCTTTGACATCCTGACTGAACATTGCCAGCTTCCTTCTGAGAGGCTTGTTCCAACACGGTGAAGCTACGTTTTTTATAGGCCAGGGCCATATTTTTGTTCGTGAAAATATTGTATCACGGCGCCAGCGGGAGTAAGTTGGCCTATCATGCCCACCGTACGGCAGTTCACTGAATTCAAGACGCACGGCTAAAAAATGAAAACTCGCCCAAACTGACAAAATTATTGCAGTGACTTTCACCTTATTATCAACAGAGTGTCATTCGCCCAACATTCATTTTTATAGATCGGTCAGTGCCGCAACTTATCCGGCGAACTTCATGTTCCCGTGCTGCCGGAGCCAGGCAAGCAATGGTTCAAGATGATCTTGCTGATGATGCTCAGAAGAACCCAGTAGAACGAAAGAGAGAGGCTGTCCTTCCATCCATGGGTATCTTCCTGTGTCCAGCAGGTCTTTTTCAGGAATCGCCTCCCCTAATTCCAGGAACCGTAGAAATCCTTCTCTCCAATCTCGATGCACGTTCGACCAGGGCTGTTCATGGTAGGTTTTATAAATCCAGGTATTAGTTTGATCCACGTCCTCCGCTTCCGGGTCCAATTCTGCAGGCCAGCTGGGAAACTCAGGTTCCCGATTGAGCAGGGCGGCTTCCAACCGTGAAATGGAACGCTGCTGCCATGCCATTAAATGGGCGATCACATCCTGGATGGACAAGTTAGCAGGAAGATGTGGGGCACTGATTTGATCTTCGCTCATGCCAGCCAATAATTCTTCCCAACGATTGAAATCTTCTCTAAGCAATGTGATGATTTGTGTTTTGTCTTTCATAATCGCTCCTTGTTCAATCAAATCAATGTAGCTCCTTATGGCGAAGCAAGTTATTGCCGCAGAATTTTCTCCATCGTCTTTCCTTTTGCGAGCTCATCAATCAACTTGTCTAAATAGCGTATTTTTTGCATCAGCGGATCTTCGATCTCTTCTATGCGAACACCGCACACTACGCCCTTGATAAGCGAGCTATTTGGATGAATGGCTGGGGCTTGAGCAAAAAAGGTTTCAAAATCGTTTTCCGCTTTGATTTGCTGCTGTAACCCCGCTTGGTCATAGCCTGTCAGCCAGCAAATAATTTGGTCAACTTCTTCTTTTGTACGATTTTTGCGTTCCGCTTTTTGAATGTACAGCGGATAAACCCCCGCAAATTTTGTTGCGAAAATTCTATGCTTAGGCATCGTCAATTCTCCTGTGTGTCGTGGCCGCTAGCGCACGTCGTTTTCAGCGGGCTAATGGTGTGCGTTAGCGGCGGCGGGGCGGAGTGTGGATTCTCTTCGAGAGCAGAAAAATCTTCCAACGCCGCTCCTCGCTCCTTCGGTGCGCAAGAACGCACCAGCTCCCACACCCGATTAGGGCGTAAACAGTCTCCAATGGCCTTCGGAGACAACTTCGACAGTGCCGTCGGTCACTTTGATTGCGGTCTGATCGTCGATCGCGTACATCGGCACTGGTACCTCGCCGGCCATTCTTTCCACGTTGGCGCTGGGGCAGGTGACTGCCCCAGCGACCATAATTGGCACGCTTTTGACTTTAAAAACCTACCTGATTATGCCAGAATGGTTAATCATTCGTCCAGTTTTTATGAAATCTATTTTGTCTTATATTCTGCCACGTTCTCAAACACGGCGGGCTGATAATCCTTCGGACTTAACACCGTATCATACAGACCAATATCCTCGCCTTCGTGCTTGTTGATGCCTGTATAAACCAGACTGGCGTCTTCGTAGCGTTTGAATTTATAGACGGCGTCATTCATCAGGGCGCTATTGAACAGGTTGAGACTGACCAGCAATTCAAAATCTTTGACTTCCAGCCCTGTGACTCTTTTGAACAGACCTGGCTCCAGTCTGGTGATCACATCTTTTAGCGAGCGTTCGCGGTAGTCGGTCAGATACATGAAGATGGGAACACGGGTGGCGAATTTGATTAACTTCTCTTGTATCTGCTTGCGGAGACCTTTGGTTTTCTTTTCTTCTTCGGTCAATTCTTTTTTCTGCTTCTCAGTCAATTCTTTGTCGTTGGCGTCTTTCTTGGCTTTCTTGACCGCTTCGGATTTGTTGATGATGGTTTCGATTTCTTGATTCAATGAGCGGAAGCCTTCAATGCTCATCAGGGCTTGCATGGCTTTGTCATTTGCCATCAGATTTTTCAAAGTCTCATTATCCACA
>Ga0105047_10001923_pt1 | contig 37412 bp, 38 predicted proteins | sample MAT04_FD_78384 | JGI IMG/M metagenome (GOLD analysis project Ga0105047, IMG submission 78384) | Freshwater microbial communities from Lake Fryxell liftoff mats and glacier meltwater in Antarctica - MAT-04 (megahit assembly) | ecosystem: Environmental > Aquatic > Freshwater > Ice > Liftoff... | reverse complement strand
TCGGGTAAATCACCAAAGTACTCGACTAAACCATTGGACATTTAAATAGCCTCATTTTGCAAAATGTGGCTATTTGATCATAACTCGCTGCTATTTAAAAGGTTTTGGTGATCTTGCCCTGATGTAAACTCCAGGGCAAACGCATCTAAATTTTGAGCATAAATTCCAATTGATTCCCACGTGCCGTGCTTTATGCACGGCATCCAGAGCGTTTTAACATCGGGATCTGGCTGGATTCCGCGCATAAAGCGCGGAACGTAGAGTGTTTGAGTTTTTGTTTGACAATTAGATGCGTTTGCCCTGTTATTCATGACGGGTGTTTTCTTTGAATTTTTTGATTTTGCTTTAACGCTCTGCATGACAATTTAGAACATACGCAACACAGGCCGTTAATTTTTTCACCATATCCAGATGAAGAAACTCATTTGGACCATGCGCATTGGAATGTGGGCCTAACACGCCAGTTATCATAAATTGAGCGGATGGAAATTTTTCGCCAAGCATTCCCATAAAAGGAATCGTTCCACCCTCGCCCATGTAAACGGCTGGTTTACCATAAAACGTGTTGGATGCATCATCCACAGCCTGAGCAAACCAGTCAGCCAGTAAAGGAGAATGCCAGCCTTGTGCACCGTCATCGAGGCGAAAATTTACTTTTGCCTGATAAGGTGGATTTTTAGTCAGCATATGTTGAAGAGCCGTTGCTGCTTTTTGCGGACAAACTAATGGTGGAATACGCATTGATAATTTGAATGTGGTTTTTGGTCGAAGAACATTGCCAGCATCCGCTATTGCAGGTAATCCGGAAGCGCCTGTAACTGCCAAAGCTGGTCGCCAGGTGCGATTTAATACAAGCTCCGTGCCATCATAACTGATTGGCTCAACACCAGCATGCACAGGGAATCCGCTATACACTTCATCACCCAAGACTTCTGCACAGGCTTTTGCCTGATTAATACGTTCTTCAGGAATATCACAATATAATTCCGGCAAATTAATTTCACCGCTAACTTCATCTTCAATACGGCCAATTAACTGTCTTGCAACACGAAAGCTATCTGCAATAATTCCACTGCCATTGCCTGAGTGCACGCCTTCAGTAAGCAATTCAACTGATAACTCACCGACTACGTTACCGCGTAATGAAGTAGTCATCCATAATTGTTCGTAATTGCCCGCACCAGAATCAAGGCAAATAACCAAATCCGGTTCACCAATGCGGTCTTTTAAGATATCGATGTAAAAAGGCAGATCATAACTACCGCTTTCTTCACAAGCCTCAATAATGATAATACACCGTGCATAGGGCAAACCCTGCTCCTGTAATGCATTAATTGCAGTTATAGATGCATAGGCAGCATAGCCATCATCCGCTCCGCCACGGCCGTATAAACGACCATTTTTGATGACAGGTTGCCAAGGGGCTAACCCTTCATGCCAGCCACTCATTTCAGGCTGTTTATCCAAATGACCATACAATAAAACTGTTTTTTCGATCTGGCCTGGAATTTCAATAAAAATTAACGGTGTACGCTGAGGTAAAGTGATAATTTCCATCATCGCGCCAGCAGGTGCATGCGCATCACACCAGGAAATCACATGTGAAACAGCCTGATCCATATAGCCATGTTCTTGCCATTGTGCATCAAAATGAGGCGATTTATTAGGTATTTTTATATAGTCGCAAAGACTGGGAATGATTTCATCTTCCCATTGCGAATTGATGTATTCAGACAGTTTTTGGGGATTCAACATGCAATTGTTCCTTAATAATAGCCAAAATACGTGTAGCAGCTGATTGAATATCCAACGCTTTAATTTTCGTTAAAATAGCGTTTTTGTTGCTATTCACCTCTTCAATGGCAGCAATCAGCGTTTCAGGACTTAACTGCTCCTCATTCACTACGACACTGATTTGTTGTTGCTGAAAATAGTTTGCATTGTGAATCTGATCACCTCGACTGACTTTGGCTGACAACGGAATAAGCACATGCGGCTTTTGTAAAGCCAATATTTCACATAACGAATTGGCACCTGCACGGGAAATTATCAAATCGCTGGCAGCATACAAATCCGCCAGTTCATTACTTACATATTCATACTGGCAATAATCGGAATTATCCAGCAAAGACTGATCAATTTTACCTTTGCCGCATAAATGAATTATCTGATAATCATGTGTTAATTTTGGCAAAGCCTGACGAATTATTTGATTCAGAGTAAGTGATCCGAGGCTACCACCCATAATAAGTAACGTTGGTTTATGGGTTGAGAATCCACACAATTCTAACCCTCGTTTTCTTGAACCTTTAAATAATTGCTGGCGGATTGGACTGCCTGTTACTTCAACTTTGTTTTGATTTTTAAAACTGGTTTTGGCAGCGGCAAACCCCAGACATACTTTATCAACAAACGGAAAACTCATGCGATTGGCAAGACCGGGGGTCATATCAGATTCGTGAGCAACCACTGGAATACGGTTAAGCCACGCCGCAAAAACGACTGGAAAAGCAACAAAGCCACCCTTTGAAAATACGATGTCAGCTTTGAGCTTTCTTAACAGAAAAAAAGACTGGCTTATACCTGCGAAAATTTTGAACGGATCAAGAAAATTTTTCCAACTAAAATAACGACGCATTTTTCCAGAACTGATTGCATGAAAAGGAATGCCAGCTTTACCAATAAGCTCTTCTTCCACACTTTGCTTTGAGCCAATATAATCGACTTGCCAGCCTTCATGCTGTATTGCCTCAATCAAGGCCAGATTAGGGGTAACATGGCCTGCCGTTCCGCCGCCTGTAAAAATTATTCGCGTAGTCATTTAATATTCCTGATCAATAAACTTAAATCAATAGCCTGTATCGATTTAGTGATTGCGCCAACGGAAATAAAATCAACACCAGTTTCCGCAATAGATCGTATTGTCTTTAAATCAACGCCCCCGGAGGCTTCAAGACTGCAATGATAAGTCTCGTTGATTGATACAGCTTGCTTTAGCATCTCAATTGTAAAATTATCGAGTAAAATTCGATCCGGATTTTCCATGAGCGCTTCGTGTAATTCCTGCAAGGTTTCCACTTCAACTTCGACAAATAGCTTCGGATAAGTAAGCCGCGCTTTTTTAATTGCCTGCGCAATAGAACCACAGGCTTTGATATGGTTTTCTTTAATTAAAAATGCATCGTATAAACCCATACGGTGATTAACTCCGCCAGCACAAACAACGGCATATTTCTGAGCATAGCGCAGGCCGGGTAATGTTTTTCGGGTATCCAGTAATTTTGTGCCTGTTCCTTGCAGCTGTCTTACATAATGATAAGTTTGTGTCGCTGTTGCTGACAAGGTTTGCAAAAAATTCAGGGCGCTGCGTTCGGCGGTCAGAATATCTTTGGCCACCCCTGTAATGCGGCATAAAGTGGACGGTTTATCTATCCAATCGCCTTCATTAAATAACCAGTGCGTTTTAACAGAAGGATTAATCTGCTTAAAAACCTCATCCACCCAAGCTATACCACATAATAATAAAGGCTCACGAGCAATAATTTCTGCCCCTGCTATTAAATCAGCGGCTAGCAATTGAGCGCTGACATCACCACTGCCTACATCTTCTGACAATGCTCGTTGTACATCAGCAATTACAATCTCGTTTTCGGGGTTCATTGAACACTCACGGTTTTTTTAGCATACCGCGCTTTAATCATCGGCGGCGCAATCATTGTTGTTACGATAACCATTAATATTATGGCTGAAAAAAGCTGATCAGACATGACCCCCAGGGTTTTGCCAATTGACGCAAAAACCAATCCTACTTCGCCTCGCGGTAGCATGCCTATACCGATTAATAATCTATCATCTTTTTTGTCTGCACCAAATCCACTGACTAATTTACCAATAATTGCAGCAACAATCAGGCCGCCGGCCATTAATAAAACCTGCCAGTCAAAAAAAGTTTCTAATTTGACCTGAATACCAATAAGCATAAAAAACAAAGGAGCAAGTATTGCCTCCAACGGCGCAACTAAATCACGAATAATTAACGGACTCTGGTCTTTTTTATTTGAAGTTTTAAAGTAACTATCATTTATAATTAATCCGGCTGCAAATGCGCCGATGATGGAAGCGAGTTGGACAACAGTTGCCAGCCAGGATAAAGCCATCAGAAAAATAAATGAAATAAACAGCTTTGCTTCCCATAATTCAAGAAATTGAAAACATAAAACCAGCTTTCGTAAAATCCACGGACCAATTAACAAGATACTGCCAAAAAATAATATTGTTGAAATAATTACACGGGTAATCAGCATTCCATCGACTTCACCGTTAATAACAATACTACTTACAATTGCCAGAATGACCAGCCCCAGAATATCATCAAGCATGGCGGCACCCAGTATGGTTTTAGCTTCGCGAGTCTGTAATTTTTTCATCTCCGCCAAAACGCGTGCTGTGATGCCGATACTGGTTGCACATAAAGTTGCAGCGACAAACAGACTATCTTTATACGAGGTAACGGGCAACAGGAAGTAAGCGACAGCAAAACCTAACAGAATAGGCGCGACTACACCTATTACGGCAACTCGAAGTGCTTCTTTGCCCGTATACCGCAACTCTTGCAGCGAACTTTCCAACCCAACCATGAACAATAAAAAAATCACGCCGTACCGCGAAAAAATATCCAGAATATAACCGACTTTTATACATTCAATTCCATTTGCGCTACTTAAAACAACACTAATTTGCGCTGCATATTTTGCATTTGAAATATTTAAATTAACCGCTTCACTTAAAGGTAAACCGCCTAACAGGGAGCGCATAATAGAGAAAACAGCAGAGCCCTCTCTCAAAATAACTATTAATTGCGAACCACATAAATAGAGCACATTGCCAAGAATTACCCCCATTAATAGCTCGCCCAACACGCCGGGCTGATTCAATCGGCGTGCCAGATAACGCCCAATAAGGGCAAAAGCAAAAATGATGGTTAGCCATAAAATGACAGTTGCTACCGGATCATGCTCATCAGGTAAACCGGTAGCAAATGCTGCAACAGGAAATACTAACAAAAGTAACCATGCTGAAATTCGAACCATGTTCATTTTCATTTGCTTTTAGCAAGGAACAAGCATGTTTCCAAAACCGAATCCGGATTTAAAGAAACACTATCTATACCTTCTTCCATTAACCATTGAGCAAAATCCTGATGATCCGAAGGCCCCTGGCCGCATATACCAACATATTTTCCTGCTTTCTTACAAGCAGAAATAGCCATATGCAACAGTGCTTTTACTGCGTCATTGCGTTCATCAAACTGACTGGCAACCAATCCTGAATCCCTGTCCAATCCCAATGTTAATTGGGTTAAATCGTTTGAGCCAATTGAAAAACCATCAAAATACTCTAAAAACTGGCTGGCTAATAATGCATTGGAGGGTAATTCACACATCATGATGATACGTAAATTGTTTTTGCCTCTTTCAAGTCCATGCTGTTTTAATATCTCAATAACCTGGCTTGCTTCTTTAACCGTTCTGACAAAGGGAATCATAATTTCGACATTTTCCAAACCCATTTCTTCGCGGACTCGACGAACAGCAAGGCATTCCAGAGCGAAACAATCAGCAAAATCGGGTGATACATAACGTGAAGCACCGCGAAAACCAATCATGGGATTTTCTTCATGTGGTTCGTAATATTTTCCACCAACCAGATTGGCATATTCGTTTGATTTAAAATCAGATAAGCGCACAATCACCGGCTTTGGATAAAACGCAGCGGCAATTGTTGCAACGCCTTCTTTCAAGCGTTCAATGTAATATTCAACAGGTGAATCATAAGCCGCTGTTTTTTTAGTGATATAGTCTTTTAATTCCATATCTTCCAGTGTTTCATATTGCAACAACGCTTTAGGATGGATACCAATTGAGTTAGAGATCAAAAATTCAAGACGCGCTAAACCGACACCTGCGTTGGGAACAGCCTGGAATGCAAAAGCACGATCAGGATTACCGACATTAAGCATCACTTTCAAGGGTAAATCAGGCATGCTATCAACATCAAGAGTTACGTGTTCAATCGGCAAAATACCTTTATAAACAAAACCTGTGTCGCCTTCTGCGCAACTCACTGTAACTTCATCACCATCATGAATTGTTTTAGTTGCATCTCCGCAGCCAACAACGGCTGGTATTCCAAGTTCACGAGCTATAATTGCTGCATGGCAGGTACGACCTCCACGATTGGTAACAATTGCAGCGGCTCTTTTCATAACCGGTTCCCAATCTGGATCAGTCATATCAGAAATCAATACGTCACCCGGTTCAACACGATGCATTTCACTAACATCGCTAATAATTCTCGCTTTGCCCTGACCAATACGCTGACCAATGCTGCGGCCTTCGGCAAGGATTTCACTGTGTTTTTGTAAGGAATATCGCTCAAGTTTTTGTTTGCTGGATCGGCTTTTAACTGTTTCCGGGCGCGCCTGCAAAATATAGAGCTGGCCATTCACACCATCTTTAGCCCATTCAATATCCATTGGACGGCCATAATGTTTTTCAATGGTTAATGCTTGCTGAGCTAATTGCTCTACTTCGGAGGATGTTAAGGAAAACAAGTTTGATAATGTGGGATCGACTTCTTCTGTTTTTACTTTATTAGTATCGCAATAAACCATACGTAATGCTTTACTGCCTAAATTACGCCGTATGACTGCGGGTTTACCAGCGCGCAACCCGGGTTTATGCACGTAAAATTCATCGGGGTTAACCGCACCTTGAACAACCATCTCACCTAATCCATACGATGAAGTGATGAATACAACATCATCAAAACCGGATTCTGTATCCATAGTAAACATAACGCCGCTTACGGCCAGATCACTACGAATCATTTGCTGAATACCGGCTGATATGGCAACTTCATGATGATCAAAACCATGATGTACACGATAAGCAATTGCACGATCATTAAATAATGAAGCAAATACTTCTTTGATAGATTTTAAAATTGCATCGATGCCGCGAACATTCAAAAATGTTTCCTGTTGGCCAGCAAAAGATGCATCGGGTAAATCCTCGGCCGTGGCAGAAGAGCGAACAGCGACGCTGAAATTCTCATCACCGATGATTTCAGTCAGCTTGTTATAAGCCTGTAAAATAGCTTTTTCAAACTCAGGAGTAAACGACGTACCCAGAACCAGGTTTCTAATCGTTTTACCAACAGCGGTTAATTCAGTAATATTGTCTGCATCAAGGCTTGCAAGCATGCCATATATTTTTTGATCCACGCCGTTAGTGGACAAAAACTCTCGAAACGCATCCGCAGTCGTAGCAAATCCCGTTGGTACAGAAACACCTGAAGACGATAAATGACTAATCATTTCACCAAGCGAGGCATTTTTTCCACCTACTTGCTCAAGATCCTTCATACCCAATTGCTCAAAATCAACTGTGTGGATACTGACTGCCATAATGCACACCTTAAATCCTTGAAAATTGGCCATCATTCTACTGAAATTGCGCCGTAATGGGAATGCCTGTTTTTATCGGTTCGTAGCCTTAATGTAGGAGAAGAGCTATAGTTGTATTTTACAAGCATTTAAGGGAGTTGTTATGCTTTCAAAAATTACTGGACTTGGTTTAATTATACTACCTTTATTAAGTTATGCTGTGGTTCCCGACTGTCAGATAATTGCACAATCGCATAGTGATGTATTGCCATTAGAAAAAATTACCGAGTATGTTCAAACCTTTGTCTTTGAGCAAAGTGGTGTTCCAGCGTTAATGATTGGTATTATTTCAAAAAATGAAAGTGCGGTTATCAGCTGTGGCGAGACAGTTATAAATAATGGGCAACGACCTAAAATGGATACTGTCTGGCCGATTGGCTCTGTTTCAAAAGTGTTCACGACACAAATGCTGGTGGCCATGACAATCAAGGGTCAGGTTAAATTAACAACGTCTATAGACGATTTATTAGACAATAATAATCAATCGGCTGATCCCATTACCTTACTTGATTTAGCTACCCATAGTTCTGGGTTTCCAAGGCAATTACCTACAATCAAGCATGATGATGATTATCAGACGAATACTGCTTATGATATGCCTGATTTTATTAATTGGTATAAAACGTATCAGGCACAGTATAAACCTGGGACGCATTATGAATATTCCAATGTAGGTTATGGACTTTTAGGTCAGCTATTAGCCAGGCAAATGAATACGGATTATAATGGTTTATTGCAGCAGTTAATCAGTAAGCCGCTTAAAATGTCAGACACCACTGTCAAACTATCCGATGATCAGGCTAAACGCGAAGTTACCAGCTATTGGATGAATGGCGATCAAATTAAAAAAGATTGGGAATTCCGTTTTGAACAGCCCAGTGGCGGCCTTTATTCCACCATGTCGGATATGTTGTTATTTACTGATTATCAGTTAGGTCATGCTGCTGATTCAAAGGAAAATATTCGACTTGCCCATGCCAGCTATATTTATCAAAATCAGTTTGATAATCCAGCTGGATTTGGTGAAGATGCCATGGCTCTTGGCTGGAGCGTTGAATTTCCCGCTCATGGACTACCATTGCAACTTATGAAAAATGGTTGGGTAAACGGCGTTAATACCTATGTTCAATTATCACCTACTGAAGATATTGGTATAGTTTCTTTTACTAGCAAACCTTATCTGAATATTAATTCTGATTTGAAAAAAATAATTGGAATGATAATCACTGCACGGTCAGAACCGCCGGTGAAACATTAGTTCATGCCCCGTATCACGCTGTGCTCAGAGGAAGTTGATCAGGTTAATTCCAGTTTGCATGTATAAAAATATGACAGGATCGCTCAGCGCTGCGCTAATGTGGGCTACATATCCTGATAAATTGGACTAGAAGAGTTTTAAAAGATGAAGCAATATTTTTCTGCAAAAGCTGATAACCAAACTCGTGCCTCAATCTTGTTTTTTACAAGTGGTCGTAACAAAAGCTCACTAAGATTGTTATTAAATTTTCGCTCTTCATTTAGTAGCTGATGCCTCAATTTAATTAATAACGATAACAGCAGATCCAGTAAATCGCCCATATCGAAGATCATCAAGTGCTTCATTAACATCTTTTAGAGCATAAGTATGAATTTCGGTTTTGACAGGTATAGTAGGCGCCAATGATAAAAATTCTTTTCCATCTTTTCGAGTTAGATTAGCAATCGAACATAACGTGCGCTCTCCCCAAAGCAGATCATAAGGAAAACTGGGAATATCACTCATGTGAATCCCTGCACACACAACAATTCCGCCTTTAATCGTATTTTGAAGTGCTAAAGGAACCAATGTGCCGACTGGCGCAAAAATAATGGCTGCATCAAGAAGATGAGGTGGTGATTTATCTGAATCGCCAGCCCAGGTAGCACCTAATTGATATGCAAATTCTTGCGCATTGTAATCACCTGAGGTGGTGAATGCATAAACTTTACGTCCTTGTTTGCATGCAACCTGTGTGAGTATGTGGGCCGCTGATCCAAAACCATATAATCCTAAATGTTTAGCATCCATTGTTTTTAACAATGCGCGATAACCAATGAGGCCCGCACAAAACAAGGGTGCAGCTTGGAAATCGGAATAACCATCCGGGATTGGAAAACAGAATCGATGATTTGCAACACAATACTCTGCAAATCCACCATCAATCTGATATCCAGTGAATTGCGCTTGATCACAGAGATTCTCTCGGCCGGATAAACAAAATTGACACACCTCACAGCTACCGCCTAGCCACGGAACGCCAATACGCTGACCAATAATAAAAGATTTGACCTCTTCTCCTAATCCTTCAATAATCCCAATGACTTGATGGCCTGGTACAAGAGGAAGTTTGGGGTGCTTCAACTCTCCATCAATAACATGCAGATCGGTTCTACATATTCCACACGCGATTACTTTAATTAGAATTTGGTGAGAACCAGGAACAGGTTTTTCAATTTCTGTGTAGATCAATTTGTGGCGACTCTTTTTCATTAGCATAGCATGCATCTTCATTTAGAATCCTCAGACAGTATTTCAGAGTCTAAATAGGAAGGAATTTCACACGTCCAATGAAAACGTTGTTCTATTTGAGATTTTAGTGCTTGCGCTGCTTCTATGTCACCATGAGTGATGAATAATTTACGAGGGGCCTTTTTTAGATGAGCTAACCAATTAAGCATTTCAGTAGAATCTGCGTGCGCAGATAAATTTTCAATCTGTGCAACTTCAGCGCGAACAGGAATCATTTGCCCAAACATCTTTATTTCTTTCTCGCCTCGAATCATTCTATCGCCACGAGTTCCACCTACCTGAAAACCACTGAATAAAATCGTATTGTTAGGGTTAGGGGCAAAATGACGAATGTGATGAATAACGCGACCACCAGTCGCCATTCCACTTGCTGAAATGATAATGACTGGGAATTTTTGGTTATCTAAAGCAATTGACTCGTCGACTGAGTTAATATAATGAGCTACAGCGCACACATCTCGATTTTGTTCTTTTTTCAATCGATTTTGATCCGCGTAGCGAGCAAAAATTTTTGTGGCATTGGTGGCCATTGGACTGTCAACGAACACTGGAATATCGGGAATTTCTTTTTTAGATTTTAATTCATGAAGATAATAAAGTAATGATTGAGTTCGTCCCACGGCAAAAGAAGGGATAATAATAGACCCACCGCGTTTTACCGTACGATTAATAATCGCTTTCATTTGAATTAAGGGATCAGTAGTATCATGTATGCGATTCCCATAAGTGGATTCAATAACAAAAAAATCAGAAGATGGAGGCTCTTTAGGTGCAAACATCAGGGGATCATCTTGTCGACCAAGATCGCCTGAAAATAATAAAGAAGTATGCTCTTGTTCTAAACGAATGAATGATGCTCCTAAAATGTGACCACCATAGTAAAATGTAGCGTATAGATTCTTAGCAATTTGAATGCGATCTTCAAACGAGATCGCATGAAAGTATTTTAATGAATCTTCGGCTTCTTTTTGAGTATATAGCGGTAAAGCAGGATGATGTTTAGAATAACCTTTCCGATTTGCATAGCGTGCATCTTCTTCATGAAGATGTCCACTATCTGGCAATAAAATACTACATAGATCTTTTGTTGCTGCTGTACATAGGACTTTTCCGTGAAAACCATTTTTTACCAATAAAGGGATGTACCCACTATGATCAATATGAGCATGGGTGAGCAATACATAGTCAATTTTTTTAGGATGAATAGGAAGAGAAGCCCAATTTCGTAACCTCAATTCTTTATACCCCTGAAAAAGCCCGCAATCGACTAATATATTCATTTGATTTGTTTGAATAAGGTATTTTGAGCCAGTGACAGTCTGCACCGCACCTAAAAATTGGATTCTCATTAAAGCCCTAATAAAAGGTAATAGGTTGATTATAGATTTAATTTTGGGTATTTAGTAAAAATTACTCTAAGATTTATTCATAAAGAGTATTTTGATTTGGAGTTAAATTGGCAACAAAAACTAATCTTTCCCTAAAATATTTAGGTATTAACACACATAAAGACCCGATTGTTTATATGCGTGCAGATTGCATTATTTGCAAATCAGAGAGATTTAATGCTCAATCAAGAGTTATGATTAAACTCAATCAGTGCTCTATTATTGCCACACTCAATATAGTTGAAACAGATCTTTTTAAGATACATGCAGAAACGCAAGGTCAGCTTCATTATGCATTGGATTTCTTTAAGGAAGGGCATGATATTTTTCAAATTGAGGAAAATATATGACAGTTATAATTTCCCATTCTGATTGCTTACTTCATAATTCAAACATTCAACATCCTGAATGTCCGGAGCGTTTAAGCGTTATTTCCAAGGCATTATCTTCCGCAGATTTAAAGACAGATTTATGTTATGAGGAAGCTCCCCTTGCAACGTATGAGCAACTTTATCGTGTTCATGATAAAAAGTATATTGACTATCTCTTTCATTCTACCCCAAAGGAAGGATTTGTTTATTTAGATCCCGATACTATAATGAGCACCCACACTTTCTCAGCATCTCTGCGTGCTGCAGGAGCCGTGGTTAAAGCTGTAGATTTATTAATCTCAAATCAAGCAACAAGTTCATTTTGTAATGTTCGTCCACCAGGCCATCATGCAGAACGCAATCGTGCCATGGGATTTTGTTTTTTTAATAATATTGCCGTAGGGGTGGCTCATGCACTCAATGCTCACAAACTGAATCGGATAGCAATTATTGATTTTGATGTGCATCGAGGAAATGGTACAGAGGCGATCTTTTTTAATAATAAAAAGGTACTTATCTGTTCTATTTATGAAGACCACTTGTATCCTTTCGATAGTCCAAAGAAAGCCAAAAATATTATAAACATCCCATTACTTCCTGGAGCAACAAGCAGAGAATTTAGATCTGAAATTACACAACATGGGCTGAAAAAGATAAGTGTCTTTAAACCTCAAATGATATTTTTCTCAGCCGGATTTGATGGCCATATCCAAGATACTATCTCTAATCTAAATCTGACTGAATGGGATTATTTATGGCTAACTCAACAAATCAAACAAATCGCGCAGATACATAGTCAAGGGCAAATGATTTCAGTTCTAGAAGGCGGATATGCCTTAGCATCTCTAGGGCAATGTGTTTTGGCCCATGTTAAAGGATTAATGGGTAATTTGAATTTTTTAAATTTAGGATAAAAATGAGTAAGATAACTTGTCATGTAACTAAAAAACAACTCAACCTTGAAGAAGTTCATCGGGGTGATTTTATAAGAAAAGAAATATTTAAACTGATTAAAAAAGATCATCCGGATTTCAATCAAGAATCCTATATTTCAGTTGAAGAACTCAGTAATTATCGAAAAATTTATTTGACGAGTTTGCTTAAAAAAGAAGAGAAAGCATTAAATATTCTTGAAAAAGAGGTGCTTGATGCCATTTCCAAAAATAAATTTCTTTCAGAAAATATTGAAATTTATATCGACAAGAAATTAAGTTTTGGGCAGAAACTTGCTGATATTATTGCTAAATTTGCAGGCAGTTGGACATTTATTGTATTTTTCTTTTCAATAATAGCTATCTGGGTAGGAGGCAATCTTTGGTTGTTAACAATTAATCCCTTTGATCCCTATCCTTTTATTCTACTTAATTTAATATTATCTTGTGTGGCAGCAGTACAGGCACCCATTATTATAATGAGTCAAAATAGATTGGAAGAAAAAGATAGAACAAGAGGAGAGCATGATTATAAAGTTAATCTAAAAGCAGAGCTTGAGATTCGATTACTGGATGAGAAAATGGATCATATCATGCTACATCAATACAAAAGAATGCTCGAAATACAAGAACTACAAATAAATTATCTTGAAGATATACAGAGAAAAATCGAAGAAAAATTCGCTCAATAAAGTTGCTGAGTAAGTGGACGAGTATATAAAAGCACTCAAAAGTAATCTTGATTATAATTACTTGAAACTTTACTTGCAAAAAATTAATGATATTATTGAAGAAACGCTTATCATCTCGTATGCAAAAGAGAGGAAACTTAACATATTAAGTGGGGCATTGATTCAGGCAAAAATGACTGCACACGATGTTCAAGAAGAAGTAGCTAATAAATATATTACCGTTTAGAAGATAATCTGATTTCAATTATTTCATATATAACAATTCTATTGTCTATGGATGCTTACCTGATAGGATGAAGGTATTGAAGCAAAAGGAATTGTAAATATGAAAGACTGGAATTATTTAATAACTCAGCTCCAAAATAATGCTCCCTCATTGAGAATAATTAATTATGCTCACCTTCACCCTGACTATCTCAAAGAAATAATAGATGCATTGGCTGGAACTAATCAATTGACATCTTTATCACTGGTTGATTGTTATCATAATTTAGCTGGGTCGATAGACAATATAGCAAACATAATTAAGACCAATACTCGTTTGGAAACACTTAACCTTTTTGGAGGATTTCTTGGCCATCTTTTGGCTAGAAACTGTTTACCAAAACTGACTGCCGCCATTCAATATAATCAGAGTATTAATAAACTGATTCTGGGCTATAACCAGATCAATGATTACAATATAAAATTCATAGCTGATTTAATTACAGATAATCATTCACTTACCTATTTAGCACTGGGTTCTAATTATATAGGTTTTGAAGGTGCAAGCATCATTGGCCGCGCCTTGAAAGTAAATAGCACCTTACAAGAACTTTCGCTTGATTGTCCAATGTATGCCTATGGTATTTGTGATAAAGGTGCTACATCTTTGGCTGAGGCACTTAAAATCAATACGGGTCTTAGAAAACTTTCTCTTGCTTATAATGGCATTGGTACTGCAGGCTTGGCAAGTCTTGGTGAGGCGTTAAAGATAAACTGTACTCTTACCAGTTTGGATCTGACAGGTAATATAATAAATTCAGAAGGAATTCTCTCAATTGCCAAGGCTTTGGAAACTAACCATCAGCTGAAAGAACTCAATTTATGGCATCAAAACCAACTCACTCATGAGGATCATAAGCAGTTAAAAATGATAGCGGATTATTTAGCTCGTAATAACCAACTTAATAAAGAGTCCTCCCTAGAAAAACAGTACCAACAATCCCGGCAAATCACTTTCTTCAATCAGGATGCGCCTCCGAACATGACGGACGAGACGGGACGACCTGTAACACAAAATAAGGTAACTCCACTCTTATGAAAAAAAATATTATTTCTGAACTCATGGTGCTATTACATCAATGCGTTTTAAAATCCGGCATGCTTATGCGATACCAACAAATACCGCTAGAGAGCGTTCAACTTCCAACATAATTTTTGCATCCAGATGCCCGACAATATTTCCGACTTTTTCACGAGGTGTCGTATAAAGCTTATCAACCATAATATGGAACGCCTTGGTTAGACCATTATTTTCAGTTGGCTCAATCAGGATTCTAATAATTGGAGCATCAATTAAATGACTAGTCAAAGGCAATATGGTTACTGAACCGGTATCCAAAAATAAATCAGATTGAATAACTAATGCTGGTCCAGGTTTGCCATAATCACCAGACAACGCATTGGAATAAATAATTCGTCTTTTAAATCCTGGCTCATAGTTGGATTAAACAAAGCGCCAAAGCCTTTATGTAACTCGGTGGTAATATAATTTAACCATTCCAACACACGATAACGTTTCAAATCACCCACTTCAGGTAACAGCTCATAGACTTTTGCTTCATCAGCGAGGTACTGTTGAATAACTGCATTTTCAGTCAAAATCTTGCCATTATCCAACTCTAAAGTCGGTACCGAACCTTTGGCATTGATAGCCTTAAAATCTCTGCCGCTTTCTGTTTTTTTCGATTTCAGATCGACTGATTCATATACTGCGTCCATGCCGATTTCATTAATAACGATACGAACAGCCAGTGAACAGGCACCTTTTGAATAGTATAATTTCATTGCAACTCCCTTGTGTAGAAATTTCTGTCTGTGAATGCGTGGGCACGTCGCTTTCGCTCCTTTACCTAATGGCACTGACTTAAGCCATTTACCTACGTCCCGTGGCTTGTCCACGGGATCCAGAGATCCCAGTCCTGATATGAGATTTCTAGATCCCTCGGTCAAGCCGAGGGACGTCGGGAGTGGGTTTAAAGCCTTAAGTCAGTGCCATTAGCTCCTTTACCCACCCTTCTTTTATTTTCTTACTGTCTTAAATGGGGGAATAGAATGACATCGCGGATTGAAGCTGAGTTAGTGAACAACATAGCCAATCTGTCTATTCCGATTCCTTCGCCCGCTGTTGGTGGCATGCCGTATTCCAATGCTTCAATATAATCGCTGTCAAAATGCATAGCCTCTATATCACCGGCATCTTTTTCAGCGACCTGTTTGTGGAAACGCTCCGCCTGATCTTCTGCATCATTTAATTCTGAGAAACCATTTGCTATTTCACGGCCAGCAATAAAAAACTCAAAACGATCGGTTACTTCGGGATCGTTATCGCTGCGTCGTGCAAGTGGTGAAACTTCTGTTGGATAACCGGTTACAAAAGTCGGCTGAATTAATTGCTGCTCAACCGTTTCTTCAAAAATAATCATTTGTAATTTGCCTAAACCATCTGTTTGCTTGAATGGAAAACCTAGTCTGGCAAGTTCCGTTCTACACCCTTCTACAGTGTTAATCTGGCTTTCTGTAATTTCTGGATGATAACGCAATATAGCTTCCTTAACGCTTAAACGTGCAAAAGGCTCACCAAAATTAATCAATTTGTCCTGATACTGAATTTGACGCGTTCCTAATACTACATCACATAAATGGTGTAGCAATTCCTCGGTGAAATTCATCATGTCATTATAATCAGCATAGGCCTGATAAAACTCAACCATAGTGAACTCAGGATTATGGCGTGTTGATAAGCCTTCATTACGGAAATTTCGATTAATTTCATAAACGCGTTCAAAACCACCTACTACGAGGCGTTTTAAATAAAGTTCTGGGGCGATTCGTAAAAACATTTCCATATCAAGACTATTGTGATAAGTCACAAAAGGCCGGGCAACTGCGCCACCTGGAATAGGATGCATCATTGGTGTTTCAACTTCCAAAAATTGATGACCATCCATAAACTGGCGAAAAGCTTTAATCATTTTGGAGCGAATAAGAAAAGTCTGTCGGGTTTCTTCGTTAGCAATCAAATCGACATAACGTTTACGATAACGCACTTCCTGATCGGCCAAACCATGAAATTTATCGGGCATTGGCCTTAATGATTTGGTCAATAATTCAATATTTTCGGTGTGAACCGATAGTTCACCGGTATTGGTTTTGAACATATAGCCTGTTACACCAACTATATCTCCCAAATCCCAATGCTTGAATTGCTCATAAAGTTCAGGTAAATCGTTTTGGCGGATATAAACCTGAAGACGGCCAGACACATCCTGAATATGGAAAAAACTGGCTTTACCCATAATGCGGCGCAGAACAATGCGCCCTGCCACAGCTACTTCTATTTTTTGCTCGGCTAAAGCCTCTTTATCATAATCTGCGTATTGTAAAACCAGGTTAGCTGCCAGATATTTCCGGCGAAACTGATTAGGAAAATTAAAACCATTGCTTCTTAAATCAGCCAGTTTTTGTTTGCGGATCTGATAGACTTCACTTTCATCCAAATGTTCTTCTGTCATGTCGGTCATGCTTTAACTCCTGCCTTTAAACTGGCTTCAATAAACTGATCAAGATCGCCGTCTAATACGGCTTGAGTGTTACTGGTTTCGACGCCGGTACGCAAATCTTTAATGCGCGACTGGTCAAGTACGTAGGAACGAATTTGTGAACCCCAACCTATATCGGATTTTGTTTCTTCCAGCGCTTGCTGTTCTTCATTTTTCTTCTGTATTTCCATTTCATAAAGCTTGGCACGTAACTGTTTCATCGCCTGATCTTTATTTTTATGCTGGCTGCGGTCATTCTGACATTGCACAACAATACCGGAAGGTCCGTGAGTAATACGCACAGCTGAGTCAGTACGGTTAACGTGCTGGCCGCCCGCGCCGGACGCCCGATAAGTATCAATGCGCAAATCAGCGGGATTAATTTCAATTTCGATATTGTCATCGACTTCTGGTGAGATAAATACTGCGGCAAAAGAAGTGTGACGGCGGTTGCCTGAATCAAACGGTGACTTGCGCACCAGACGGTGCACCCCTGTTTCGGTTCGCAGCCAGCCATATGCATATTCACCCGTAAAATGAATAGTGGCGCTTTTAATTCCAGCAACTTCACCGGGAGAACATTCAATTAATTCGGTAGTGAAACCATGTTGTTCACCCCAGCGCAAGTACATACGCAATAATATTTCCGCCCAATCCTGGGCTTCGGTACCGCCTGAACCTGATTGAATATCGACAAACGCATTCGCGTTATCCATTTTTCCGGAAAACATTCGGCGAAACTCAAGACCCGCGACTTGCTGCTCAACTTTGGCAAGATCGTTATAAACATCGGAAATAGCTGCGTCATCATCTTCAGCACGGGCAAGCTCAAAAAGTTCGCCTAAGTCAATTACAGTCTGACTCAGATTTTCAAGCTGGTTTACAACCGATTCCAATTGGGCACGCTCACGCCCCAGTGCTTGCGCATGCTCAGGATTATTCCAGATAGTGGGTAACTCCAATTCACGCGTTACTTCTTCAAGACGTTCTTTTTTGACATCAAAGTCAAAGATACCCCCGAAGTGCTGCGATTCGTTGTTCCAAATCACTTAACGATAAATTAATTTGATTTACTTCTAACATGCTGTATCTCGTCAATTTTTAACAAAGCACATAGTTTACAGGGAAAGATTAATTCATACCACTGTTACACGCGGGCATATTAAGGCTAGAATACGTAGCTAATCTTAATGGAGCTTGGGATGATAAATAAAACACAGGTTACTATCATTGGTGCAGGACCCGTCGGACTAAGCATAGCTATTGGCCTGGCCAGAAATAACATTGAAAGCGTAATCATTGAAAAACACCCGTCTATTACCAATCATCCCAAAGCACGTGGCATCAATATGCGCACAATGGAAATTGCTCGCTTATGGGGCATTGAAGATGCCTTACGCACGCATCAATTGCCCTTTGAGGCTCACCGTTTTGTCTGGCTTGAATCATTGCAGGGCAAAGAACTTACTCGCGTCAGTGCCGAGCCGCGTCCAGAATCTGCAAGCCCGACAACAAATGCATTAATTTCTCAGGATTGGGCTGAATATGAGTTACTGGAGGCAGTAAAGAAATACTCGCAAATTCATTGTTATTTCAACACTAAAATGATTCAAATAGATGCAACTGAAAGCAAGGTCATAACACGTGTTGAAGATACGCAAACCAAAGAACAGTATTCTATTGAATCCAGTTACCTTGTCGCCGCAGATGGTGCAGCCAGTCCTGTACGACAAATGTTTAATATTGACATGCAAGGGCAGGATAATATTGGCGACTATTGTAATATTTACTGTGAAATGGATTTATCAAAATATGTAGCTGACCGGCCAAGCGCAGGATTCATTTTTACACGCTCTGATATCATGGGTACATTTTTATTGTCTAAAGATGGGCAGCGAAAATGGTTGGTTGGTATTCGTTATGATGTTAATTCTGGTCTTACTAAAGAGTCCTTTACTGATCAATTCTGTATCGAGATGGTCAAAAAAATCATTAATGATGATGCAATTGAGGTTAAATTAATTAATAAAGCCTTTTGGACAATGGCAGCTTTGGTTGCCGAACGTTATCGGGATGGCCGTGTTTTGCTGGCAGGTGATGCAGCACACCGTTTACCGCCAACAGGCGGTCTTGGCATGAATACGGGGGTTCAGGATGCGCATAATTTAGCCTGGAAACTGGCTTTGGTAATTAAAGATCAGGCATCCGATGCTTTACTGGATACTTATTATGCTGAACGTGCCCCGATAGCCGCGAACAACATTGCCTGGAGTACTAAAAATGCGAACCGTTTTAATCGTATTTTTACTGCCATTTATGAAGAAGATTATGTTGAAATGAACAAGGCACTGGAAGAACAAAAGGAGCATTTGAATCAACTTGGACTGGATATTGGTTTTTGTTATACACAAGGCGCACTGGTTACAGAGGAGAAACCAATCCTTCCTGTTGATACGTCAAAATACATCCCCACTACTTTTCCGGGGTGCAGAGCGCCGCATTATTTTTTAGAGCAGAACGGTAAAAAAATATCAACGTTGGATTTATTTGATACGCAGTTTGTTTTATTAAGCAGTGATAAAACGGATATCTGGCAAAAAGCGGCTGAATCTATAACATTTATCCCCGTTTCCAGTTATCGTGTTGGTGATCAGGGTGATTTACAGGATCCGCAAGGTAACTGGCTGAATATATATGAAATTAGTGAGCAAGGTGCTGTGTTAGTACGGCCTGATGGGCATGTTGCTTGGCGCTCAAAAGAGGCAGTAGAAGATTCATCTGCTTGTTTATCGTTAATAATTCGTAAAATATTACAATTACCCGACAATGAGTGAATCAGTCTTATTATAATAAGCACATTATTTGATTTAAAAGAACATAACGATTAATATTTAAACTAATGCATTTATTAAATTTAATGGGGAATTAATATGCCAGGTGATGAAGAAAAGAAAAAAGCAAATAAAGAAAAAGAGGACTTGGAAGCTGCCAACAAAGATCAAAATGCCAAATTACCGCCGTCTACTCCGATGGGTACAACGAATACTACTAAGCGCTTTCCTAAAGAAGAAAATACGGAGACTGCTGTTTTTGTACCGACTAAACGGATGCCCTCTGAAGAATGGAAATTAATTGTTGCTGCGTATAATAAACTTTCCAATAAACCTGGAAATGAAGAGGTATCGTTCGCTAATGATGAGGATGCCAAGAAATTTTTTGATACACAGGCAGGTGAAGGGCGTGTATTTTTTGCGCAAAAACATTTTAAAGGTGAAGCTGTTGACAAGTTTGTCATAGCTTACGGCGATGGACAATGTCGTATGGGTTCGCTGGAAGAAATTGAAAATATTCTGAAAGAGGATTTAAAAAAAACACCTGGTGATATGGATAAAATTCAACCTTATCTTGATCAGATTAAGGAGATCCGCGCTTCCTCTCCAAAACTCTTTAAACCAGAAGAAAAGCAGACAACAATAGCTGATACAAGAGCCACAATGAAAGAATTGAGAGAAGGAGAAAAGGAGCCATCTCCCTCTGAAGAAAAAAAGTCATCACCCAGCTTCGTAAAGTAAGGTATTCTGAATAAATCCCTCCCGGGCAGTTATTCAAGCCTCTGCCAAACTAAGAACCCTCATCCGGCGCTACGCGCCACCTTCTCCCCCAGGGGAGAAGGGATTATCCAGATTCTTCATGCATGGATATGATCTGATTCCCTTCTCCCGTTTCGGGAGAAGGTGTCACGAAGTGACGGATGAGGGAGCTATTTTAATCAACAAGACTAAGAAGTTGTTTTCATTACCGCGCTATAAGCGTTCAAATTAATCAAAAGCTCAGCCTCGGCATTGGATAAATGGCAGCTTTTCATAATCTCTTCCTTGTCCCCGCCCATTTGCAGAATTCGAAGAGCATGTTGATAACCACCGTCATTATCGCGTTTATTACCTAATGACTGTAACTGATTATCCATGCTGACTAACTGCCGGTTAATTTCAGTTAATTGTTTTGCAAAAATCAAATCGGCATGGACTAATGCAGACTGCTCATTTTTATGCTGCTCCTGAGATTTTGCTACCGTTTTGAGTTGTTTATTTAAAGCGATTAATTGTTTGCGCTGATTATATAAAATTCCTGCGAAAACCAGACTAACTACAATTCCAAAAAAAACAGCAATAATCATTGTGACTCCTTGTGAATCGGTTCTAATGCACTTGATTGTGGTGCCATTGGTGGAACCACTTTTTGTTCTGGTTTGCTAGCATTGTCATTCTGATTAATCAAACTTAAAGACGGATCAAGCAGCCGTGGCACTGTCCTGTCTTTGGCTATAATCAAATTAACACGCCTGTTTTTTGTTCGGCCTTCTTCTGTCTCATTAGAAGCAATCGGGTACTGTTCTCCATACCCTATAACAATAATGCGACTTGGATCAACACCATAATTCGTTAATGCGCGGGCAAGCGCTGCGGCTCTTGCTGAAGATAACTCCCAATTAGAAGGATATTGTGGTGTTTCAATTGGTTCACTATCGGTATAACCCTCTAACGAAACAGGATAAGGGAGATTTTTAATTACTTCGGCAACTTTAACCAATTTGGCAAATGCCAAAGGTTTTAAATCAGCACTGCCGCTATCAAACAATGCGCCTGCTTTAATATCAAGCTCAATCCAGCCCTCTTGTCTATCCATACGATAATCGGAATCCTGCAATTGGGCCAAAGCCTGATCAAGCGCATCAAAGGGATCTTCATTTTCGTCTTTATTCGCGGCTGATAGCTCGGCACTTTGTCCAGTGTCCTTGGCAGAGGAATCTACTGGGGCTTTATTTTTATCTTTTTGTGTAAATGCCGTGTGCATGCCTTGAGCGAGATTTTTATATTTTGAGACATTAACTGAGGAAATAGCGTACATCACCACGAAAAAAGCAAACAGCAGTGTAATAAAGTCTGCATAAGACACCATCCAGCGGTGTGTATCCTCATGTGGTATGCTACTATTCCTTTTTACTCGCATGCTTATGATGTAATCCATAGTTGTTTAATTTTAAGCTTAGCATATTGGGGCTTTCCCCGCTTGCCATCGCAACAATTCCTTCAACAACCATCTCATCATGGTGTACTTGATTAGCTATACAACTTTTAAGTTTATTGGCAATTGGCAAGAAAACAAGATTCGCCAAACCTACGCCATATATGGTGGCAACAAACGCTACGGCGATACCGGCTCCCAATTCACCTGGCTCTGCCAGGTTACGCATCACCTGAATTAATCCTAAGACTGCGCCCAGGATACCTATTGTAGGGCTATAGCCTCCCATACTTTCAAAAACATGAGCAGCACGATTATCCTGATCCTCAACGCGGCTTACTTCTGCTTCCAAAACCTGCCGAATAGCAGTTTTTTCAATACCGACAACCAAAAGTTCGAGTCCTTGATGGATGAGCGGATTGATTTCACGCTCCATATGCTGTTCCAGGGCTAAAATTCCAAATTGCCGGGAAATTTTTGCCAGATCAAGCAAATGATCGCGCGTGTGTATAAAGGAATAGTGCGGGGGACGAAATATCCATGGAAGGATCCTGAAGGCGCGTTTAAACGTAACCAGCGGTGTCTGCACCATAACAGCACCCAAAGTCCCACCCATTACAATCATAAAGGCCGGTAAATTTACCAGAGACATAAAAGTCCCGCCTTCTGACATCTGGCCAAAAATAATTGCGCAAAAACCTATTACCAGTCCTAATAAAGTCAAACCATCCATAATACCAAACCATCCCTATTAGTTTATCGCTCAGGCAAGCGTGATTTAATGCGTAAAGTAGCCTGGGTATGAATTTGCGAAACGCGAGATTCACTTACCCCAATAACTTCACCAATTTCTTTTAAATTTAAATCCTGCTCATAGTACAACGATAAAACAAGGCGTTCTTTTTCAGGAAGGCTCTCAATAATCTGAGTTAAATGCTCCATAAAATCGGCATGCATAACATTCGCCTGTGGTTCTGAAGAACTACCATCCTCTCCTTTTAATACATCATCAGTAACGCCAATATCGTCAAAGCCATAAAGTTGACTGCCCGCAGAATCCTTAAGCAGTTCATAATATTCATCTAATTTTATATTTAACTCTTCAGCTACTTCACTGTCTTTGGACGCTCGTCCAGTACGGTTTTCAACATTTTTTACAGCTTGAGATACCATACGAGCATTTCGATAAACGGAACGCGGAACCCAATCATTGCGGCGGACTTCATCAAGCATATGCCCACGAATACGAATACCTGCATAAGTTTCAAATGAAGCACCTTTTGAAGCATCATAATGCCGTGCTGCATCCAATAAACCCATCATCCCAGCCTGAATCAAATCGTCTAGCTGGACTGTTTGCGGTAGTCTGACCAGTAAATGATGGGCTATTCGTTTCACCATTAACGCATGGACTTTAACCAGCGTTTCCTGTGTCTGTTGGTTTATTCTGCCGTATGCTGCCAAAGCATCCACGACTATCTCCTTATGGTATACGACTGAAAATTAATTTCAGTGTTCTCCTGCTACCAGGCGCTCCAGAAAGAAGCTGGTATTGCCTCCTAATGAACGCTTGAATGGCCAATCTTCAACATTTTCTGCCAGCTGGTGGAATGCTTTTGCCGCATTGCACTCAGGGTAAGCCTCTATCACAACTTTTTGTTTTTTGACGGCGTCATGTACACGCTCATCAAACGGGACTGCGCCTAAGTAATCAAGGCTGACATCCAAAAACTGATCCGCAACACGGCAAAGTCGATTAAAAAGCTCCTTTCCTTCACGCATATTACGTACCATATTTGCTAATATACGAAAATGTATCCATTCATACCGTTTGCTCATTACCTTAATTAAAGCATATGCATCGGTTAATGAGGTAGGTTCGTCACAAACAACCACAATTACTTCCTGTGAAGAACGGGTAAAGCTTAAAACCGTATCCGAAATTCCTGCGGCGGTATCTATAATCATATAATCAAAATCGTCAGTTAGCTCGTTAAACGCATCAATAATTCCTGCATGCTCTGCTGGGCTTAGCTGTGCCATATAGTCTGTACCTGAAGCAGCAGGGATCACAGAAATGCCGTGAGGCCCTTTAATAATTATATCGCTTAAATGACAACTCCCCTGAATAACATGCGATAAATTGTATTTTGTATGCAAGCCAAGCATGATATCAATATTGCCTAAACCTAAATCTGCATCCATTAATAATATTTTATTGCCTTTTTGAGCCAAAGATACAGCGAGGTTTACCGATACGTTACTTTTACCAACGCCCCCTTTTCCTGCCGAAACAGCAATAACTTTAACCGGTTTTGAGCGCGGCATATTCCGAAGACCAGCAGCCTGATCTGTATTTTGGTTAACTTTCGACATACAACCTCCCAACACTCGCTTGCTTTAAGTGAATTTCGTTATTACTTGTTTGCTGCAAGATTTGCTCCTGTTGTGCAAATTGATCGATTAATTGATGGCGTGTTGCCATCTTGATATCTTCGGGAACACGTTGTCCATGAGTCAAATAACTTACTTCAAGGCCGGTTTCACTAATAGCACTCATGATTCCGCCTAAAGCAAGTGACTCATCAATTTTGGTAATTATGCATTGGCTAACATTTTTATCTCCATAACGCTTGATTGCATCGATAATAACCTGATAATGGCTGGTTGCCTGTAATACCAATACAGTCGAAATTGAATGCAAGCTACCGCTTAGCAATTCCATTTGTGCCAATACCCGCTCATCGGCGGGATTCATTCCGGCGGTATCAATTAAAATCAATTTTTTATCGTTAAGCTGCCTGATAACGCGACTCAACGATACTTCATCATGAGCAACACAAACATTGACGCCCAGAATTTTTCCATAGAGCACTAATTGCTCCTGAGCCGCAATCCGATAGGTATCCATGGTTACCAAACCAAGATTTTCAGCGCCAAAACGCAATGCAAACCGTGCCGCTATTTTGGCGAGTGTCGTCGTTTTACCGACACCCGTTGGTCCAACAAACGCATAAACCCCACCTTCTTCAATACGTGGGCCACTGCAAATAGGAATGGTTTGAGAAAAAGAGTCAAGCACGTGTTGCCAACCCATTTGTTGGTTCAGCCCGGGATTAACGTGGCTTACCATCGAAGTAGCGGTGATTTGGCTTGTGCCCAGGTAAAGGAGTTTTTGCATTAAAACAGTATGTAATGGCTCATTACGTCCTACGTATCCGCGTAATTGTGCCTCAAGCATACCGCGTAAAGTTTGAATTTCCTGGCGCATATCATCCAGTGGAGAAACCTGATTATTATGCGTACCCGGCAAAGCAGCAGGTTCAGCGCTAGCTATAGCAGCGCTGGTCGTCAGCACACTCTCGTCATAATCTATAGCAGCTACAACTTCAATACCACCCTCGACTTTGCTACTCGATAAAATCACGGCATCTGGACCAAAAGCCGCTTTAATCTGTTGCATGGCGGAGCGGCTGTCAGGAGCCACAAAACGTTTTAATTTCATAAGGCCTCCACCTTATTAACCCACTGTTCCGATAATTCGGATTTGTTTGTTATCAGGAATTTCCTGATACGATAAAACATGTAAATTACCTGCAATATTCCGGACAAATCGCGCCAGAACCGAGCGTATACCAGGCTGCACAACTAACACAGCCAATTCATTTTTAGCCTGTTGCTGTGCCGCAAGCTGCGATAGTGAACTTTGAATTTTATCAGCCATCCCCGGTTCAAAACTGACGCCGTTGCCTCCACTATTCTGAATTGTATTCTGCAATAATTGTTCCAACTCTGGCTTAAGGGTTATAATTGGCAATTCTTCATTGAGACCGCTGATTTTTTGCGTAATCAAACGTGATAACGACACTCTGACCTGCCCAATGAGGAAATCAGTATCTTTTGATTTGCTTGCTGCTTCTGCCAATGTTTCCATAATGGTACGAATGTCAGTCAATGGAATATGTTCAACTAATAAACCTTGTAATACTTTGGTTACAGCACCAAGACTTAACGTATCTGGCACAAGTTCTTTGACCAGTTTTGGAGAAGACACCGCCAATTTGTCAAGTAACTGCTGGGTTTCTTCATAACCAAGTAACTGTTGACTATTATTTTCAAGAATCTGACTTAAATGAGTGGCTACAACCGTTGAAGTATCTACAACCGTATAACCATAGGTATGGGCAAGCTCTTTCTGATTTTCATTAATCCATACCGCTTCGAGCCCAAAAGCCGGATCGACGGTCTGCTGCCCTTCCAATTCACCAAAAACCTGCCCGGGATTAATGGCGAGCCATTTATCATTATAGATAGTTGATTCCCCCATGATAACGCCAGCGAGACTTATTCGATAATTATTTGGCTTTAAATCAAGATTGTCGCGAATATGCACTGTAGGAATAAGAAAACCCAATTCTTGCGATATTTTTTTACGTACACCTTTTATCCGCGCCAATAAAACGCCGCCTTGCGTGCTATCAACTAATGGAATAATGCGATAACCAACTTCAAGCCCAATCACATCTACCGGATTAACATCATCCCAGGATAATTCAGTAGATGGCGGTTCCATATTTGTAGCAGCAGCTGCCTCAGCCGCTACTGACTCGGCTTTGCCAGTACTATCTTTTTTCATCAGCAGCATATAAGCCATTCCCCCAAGACCAGCAGCTAACATAAGAAAAGCAATGTGTGGCATGCCAGGAATTAATCCTAAAATTCCTATAATTGCTGCGGCAATTATTAATGAACGTGGATTACCAAATACCTGTTCGGCAAAAGCCCGCCCCATATCCTGCGAACTTGAAACCCGCGTTACCATAATAGCTGCGGCTGTTGAGAGCACCAACGAAGGAACCTGTGCAACCAGGCCATCACCAATTGTTAATAAAATATAATTATGCAACGCATCGGCAAAACTCATATCGTGCTGAACTATGCCAATAATCAGCCCACCAACCATATTGATAAACAAAACCAGAATACCAGCAATGGCATCCCCGCGCACAAACTTGCTTGCACCATCCATTGATCCATAAAAATCGGCTTCCTGTGCAACTTCAGCACGGCGATGCATGGCTTGTTCCTGATTAATAATGCCTGCATTTAAATCAGCGTCAATCGCCATTTGTTTACCTGGCAAAGAATCCAGAGTAAAACGTGCACTCACCTCAGAAACACGCCCAGCACCTTTGGTGACAACAACAAAATTGATAACAACCAAAATGATAAACACAACAATACCAACGGTATAATTTCCTCCAATTACCACTTCACCAAACGATTTGATAACTTCACCCGCAGCATCTGTACCTAAATGTCCATTTAATAAAACAACTCGTGTTGACGCCACATTGAGTGCCAGGCGTAATAAGGTTGCAATCAGAATCACTGTCGGGAATACAGCAAAATCAAGTGGTCTGTCGCTATAAATAACAGCCAGCAGAACAATTAAGGAAAGCGCAATATTAAATGTAAACAGGATATCGAGAAAAAAGGTGGGCAGCGGCAATATCATCATGCCAAGCATAACGACCATCATGATTGGCGTTCCGAGGCCTCGATGCATCCATTGCTTTAAGGTCTGTAAGACGGCGTCCATTAAATACTCTCCTCGGCGTCACGCTTTAACTCATCCGGAATTGGTAAATCCTGCAAAATGGATGGTTGTGAATCATACGTATGTTTGTTCCTCAAATGATAGATATACGCTAGAACCTGAGCAACAGCAACGTATAACCCTCGGGGAACTTCTGCATTGATATCAGTCGAAAAATAGATAGCGCGCGCTAAGGGCGGTATGGAAAGTAAAGGTACATTATTTGCCATGGCTATACGGTTAATTTGCAGCGCAACCAAATCTTTACCTTTGGCAATTACAACAGGAGCGCGATTTCCTTTTTCTTCGTAACGGATAGCAACCGCATAATGCGTCGGGTTAGTTACGATAACATTTGCCTTTGGTACTTCACTCATCATCCGTTTTCTGGCAAGTTCTTGCTGCATGCGACGAATGTGGCTTTTAACTTCAGGTTTACCTTCAGTTTCTTTGTATTCATCCCGCACTTCCTGCTTTGTCATTTTTAATTCTTTATTGTGCTCATGTATTTGAAAAGGTACGTCAAGAGCTGCGATAAGAATCAAACTTGCACTGATAATTAAAAAGGTCCAGGCAACGATATCCAGACCTTCAGCTATTGCATTGGCTAAAGGCATATCAGCCAATGCTAAAAGCCCGGGAATTTTCCACCATAAAAGCAGTAACGATACCGTGGCAATTAATGTAAATTTGAAAAACGCTTTAATCATTTCCACAAAGTTTTTTAGAGAAACCATGCGTTTTAAACCTTTTAAGGGGCTTAAACGAGAAAATTTTGGTTGAATGGCGTCAACACTAAATACCCATCCACCCATTAACAAAGGAGCGACAATAGAGAGTATTAAAATGGTTATAAGCAGTGGAAAAACTGCCCAAAACCCTGCCATCATTAATACATGGATTTTGTACATCATTGCATCAGCAGTAATTAACAAATTGGCATCAAACTCAAAAGCATGTCGTACCATAACCAACATATGGCTTGATAAATATTGACCAAAAAACAAGAATGTGGCACCAGAAAATAATAAGATAACGGTCGCATTAAAATCTTTCGATCGAGCGACCTGCCCCTTTTCGCGCGACTCTTTAAGTCGCTTGGCCGAGGGCTCTTCGGTTTTTTCCTGAGCTTGTTCTTCTTCTGCCATCAGTGCAACAATCCTTTGATGAGCTGCATTCCCTGTTCCAAACTATCTGCAATTTGTGCAGAGACACCGGGTAAGCTGATTTTTACAATAATTACTCCCATCAACAAACTGATTGGGAATCCCAGGGAAAAAATATTAAGTTGTGGTGCCATACGCGTCATGATGCCAAACGAAAGGTTAACAATAAGCAAGGCCAGGATGGCTGGCAACGACACGAGTACAGATTCTTTAAAAATTAAACTGGAAAATGCGAGTATTGAACTAATACCTGATAAATCCGTATCTAAACTACCTACAGGCATCTCACGAAAACTGACCATTAATGCATCTAGAACTGCCAGATGCCCATCAAGCGCCAGGAATGTCAACGCTGTCATTAGCTGATAAAACTGACTTAATAAAGGAACACTGGCATGACTGTCCGGGTCAACCATGATTGCAAAACCAAGGCCTGCCTGCAAAGAAATAATCTGTCCGCCCATCACAAAAATCTGAAAAACGAGCTGTAATATGAAACCCATCATTATACCCAACATCAGCTCATTAAAAATATGAACTACAAAAGTTCCGTTAAAGTTCAGAAAAGATAAGCGTTCGGGAACCATCGGCAAAATTAGAAATGAAAGAGCAAAAGCAAAAATCACTCTGACCCGATTTGGAACAACTGCAGACGAAATCAAGGGCATAGATATAAATAAACCACTGATACGCAACAATGGCCATATCAGTTGGCTTAACCAGGTCAATATTCCTTGATAAGTAAACGTCATTTTTATCCAATCAGGTATGGTATATTTGTAAACAATGAGTCCGTGTAATTTACCAGGGTCTTTAATAACCAGGGCCCAGCAAAAATCATTGTTAAAAAAGTAATCAATAATTTAGGGATAAAACTTAAACTTGCTTCGTTTATCTGTGTTGCTGCCTGGAACATGGCAACAAGCAATCCAACTACCAGTCCGGGAACAATAAGCACCGTCAGCAATAGAATCATCATATAAACACATTCACTAAATGTTGAAAGTACTATTTCAGGTGTCATTACGCTCTCCTAAACCGCGAAGCTTGATGCCAAAGATCCCAGCACAAGCGTCCAGCCATCAACCATTACAAACAACATGATTTTAAAAGGCAACGAAATAATTAATGGTGATAACATCATCATACCCATTGCCATCAGGACGCTGGCTACGACCAGGTCAATAATTAAAAAAGGCAGGAATAAAATAAATCCTATTTGAAACGCTGTTTTCAATTCACTGGTGACGAAGGCCGGAATAATAACGGTCATGGGTACATCATTAATTGACGCATATTGTTTATTACTGAACTTTTCAAAGAGACCCAGATCATTTTTACGAGTCTGACTAAGCATAAATCGTTGCAGCGGAGCCTGTGCAGTTGATATTGCCTGTGGGAAATCTATTTTATTGGCCAGATAAGGCTGGAGTGCCTGTTCATTAATCTGATTAAAAACTGGCGACATCACAAAAAAGGTAAGAAACAAGGCAATACCAAGAAGAATCTGGTTAGTAGGAGTCTGTCCCAATCCTATCGCCTGCCGTAAAATTGACAGAACAATTATAATACGCGTAAAGGCTGTCATAGCCATTAACAGACCAGGCAGCACGCTGAGCATTGTCATAAATAACAATACTTGCAAACTGACGCTGTATGTTTGTGCACCATTTGGTGCCTGACCAACTGTTAATGCTGGCATGGAGGGTAAAGTGGCTATATCTGCATAAGCCATCCAAGGCAATAGCATGATAATCAAGGTTATACTCGCAGCAACGAAACGTCTCATTGTGGGGATTTCCTCATTGCAACTCTGAATAGGTCAGCAAATGATTTTTGCGGTTCGCAGGCAGTAAACCCTGCAGGCAATTGCTCACCAAAATCATGCAATGTATTAATGCTGCCTGGTGTAACTCCTAATAGCAGGAAACGCGTTCCAGCTTTGATAAGCACTATTTTTTCTTTGGTTCCCACATTCATGGAGGCCAGTATAGTAAATCCTTTACTCACACCAAATCCTGACGTATTTAATCGTTTCAACAACCATGATAAAAGAACGATGATAGTAATAACAAGCAGTAAACCACCTACGACGCGAATTAATTCAGCGCTGTTCATAGCTGTAGTTAAATGCGTAACTGGCTCTGCGCATGCAGCACGTGTTTGCAGACAGCTAAACATTATAAAAAAAAATCGCTTCATGATCGTAAACGCTTGATTCGTTCTGACTTGCTAACTATATCTGTCAGACGAACACCAAACTTGTCATTAACAACAACAACCTCTCCATGCGCCACTAACGTACCATTTACCAATACATCCAAAGGTTCACCCGCCAGCCTGTCAAGTGCAACAACTCCCCCCTGATTTAATTGAAGCAAATTACGAATAGTCATTTTCGTTCTGCCGATTTCCACAGTAATTGCTACCGGAATTTCAAAAATTAAATCCATCTTATCCGTTTCTGCTTCCTGAGGCAGATTAGTTTGTGCTGGCTTGTCAGCTAAACTACCATTTTTCTCGCTCATCACATTCCCCTAATAGCTTATTTCTTTAATTATTTTTAATGCCCGTTTATCATTTGCCATGCCAATAGTTGCTGTATAACTTGGTGTGCCTTCAATATCCAGGGTAACTATTTCTTTCATTTCCATAGGTATAAAATCACCAACCTGCCAAGCTAATATTTCTTTAAGATTACCTTCCATTTCTGCCATGGCTGAACTAACAGTTAAGCCAACATCCATTAACTCTTCTTTTAAAGACATAATCCAGTTTGGATCGATTTCATCATCCGGCCTTACTGCACCTAACTCTAGCTGCTGTTTTATAGGCTCCAACATTGAATAGGGCACAACGAAAGCGAATGAGCCTTTTTCCCTGCCAAAATCAACATGAAACCGGCTTACAAGTAATAGCTCATCGGGTTCGGTAATATGTACTAATTGGGGGTTGGTTTCTTCGCCTACGCGTTGCGCTTCGAGTTTAATAATAGGTGCCCAGGCATGTACTATATTGGCAACCAGTTTACCAATTACAATTTCCATTACTCTAAGTTCCGCGGCAGTGAAGTCGGTACGTGATTGCGCAAGAAACTGTGAACTGCCGCCAAAATAATAATCCACCAAATCATAAACAAACGTACTGTCAAACAACATTAATGATTTGCCACGTAAAGGCTTTAGACGATGAATAGCCATTAGTGTCGGGTTAGAAAGACTACCTAAAAATTCTCGGTGCTTTATAATTGCGAGAGGCTCTTGTTTGATTTGCAAATCTTTTGCCATTAACAAATAAATGTCATTGGTAAAATAACGTGCTGCGCGATCATGAATTTTATCGAGTACGGGCAATTCACCACGAACAATTCGTTCCTGATTACTAAAATTTAATACTCGAATATTGCTTTCACCATTAGCAGCCAGTATTTCTGCAGTCTCTTTTTCCGATGTTGACGCATCAGTTTCTTTATCCGCCTGATCAGTATTATCTTCTTCGCTGACTACTGTCGTCAGCAAAGCATCAATTTCTTCCTGCGATAATACTTCTTTATCTGTCATGCTTATCCCATCAGAATGTATAATTGCTTTCCTTGCAATTAGTATGCCAACTTTAAAAACATCAAAATATCAACTAGTTAGACGAGTTTTAATAATGATTAAACAAGTTAAGTTTTTAAATGTCAACAAATTGGCATCAGATATATGGTTTGTCGCGTCATCCCAGAGCGGGATGACAGTTTATTAATGAAATATCCGGATTATTGGTAATATCGTATTAATCAAACCGAAAAATTGTAAAATATAAATAATCAGGACAATTAACACCAATACATTTAACAGGCTTTTTATAGGCCCTGGCATTGGTATATAAGCATTAATTAACCACATGATTACCCCAAAAACTACAATTACTGCAATCAGATTCAGTAAATCAGGCATGACTTTTCCTTAGTGAGAGCCCTTATTTGGAGTATAGCTTATATTTAATAACTCTCTTAAATAGCGTTGTGAATATAAGCTTTTTGGGGATCTAAAAGGTAATATTAAGTGCAATTCATTTAGGAGCGCTCATTGATAGTTGCAACGTGGCTTGCTTGTCCACACCATTGGATTTTTAATACTTTCTGAGGCATGATTCTTTTAACTTGGCTATGTCTCCTCCAATCTTAATACGCCTGGATTTGTGAGACAGCGTATGTTGGAATTGTCAACAAACCCTATAGTTTAGAGATTTTTTTGTTGGCCTCGATAAAAACCCATTATAAGATGATATGACCATGAAAAAAAATTCAACAATTTCTCTAACCTTATCAATAAATGAGTGGCCTGCTCTCCTTAAACAATGCAATGATTTTTTTGAGAAATGTAAGGTTCTGTTGATAAAAGACAGTTTGCTCACGGAGGTGGATAGACAGTATACTCATGCGTTATTAAACCCGGACAACCTTTCACTGGCGTTCAAAGAGCTGGTTCAATTAGCAACACTTGTAATGGAATTTGCTCGTATTTTCAAAGAGATGTATCCAGAAAAAGTTCCAGAATATGCTCAAAAGCTCAGTAAAGAGATAGTCGCTACAAAACTTGAGTGCACTTTTTATGAAATAATTCTGTATAAAATAAGTTCTCGTAATTTTCTTTACTACCTTTCAGTTCCCGATAATACAAAACCGCTCATAGATAAGAGTATCCAATTTCCAACCAAGGAAGAGCAATACATATTAATACAGTATTCTTCAAATATGGGTTGGTATAACTTGCAACGCCACCGTTCTTTATATATAGATCATTATTACCATTCTAAAGAAAAAGAAGGGGAGGCGCTTTACGCTTTATATAGTCAGCAATTTGAAAATCAGCAACTTGACATTTTTAAACATTTTAAATTACATTTTCCTCCTACTCCCGCATTGAAAAAAGCGCGCTTGGCCGGTGATTTCATAAAATGTGACAATGAATATAAAAAAGCGATTAAGCAGCAGAAAAACGCTTCCATTTCTTATGATTGGCAATGGGAACATACCCAGAATTTTTTTCAGCGATCATTTCATTTGGTGAATGACGGAGGAACTAATTCATCAAAAATTAAAACATTAATAGCTACTCTTAAAAGAACCCTTTCTTGCTGTAACACAATTGCATCCAGCTTTAATGCAAGGCCTTCTACACAGAAAGATAGCCATATCAGCTCATTAAGTAGTCTACTCAATGCTGTGCTCTATTTTTTATATACAACGTATTCAGATAATGTAAAAAAATGGAGCCTGGTTGAAAGGGAAGAGTGGCTAGACTTGCTAAAACAGATGGTTGAGATAAATTTTAGCATTGCAGTTGAGGATTACACTTTTCTCCAGACAGCAATTCTTAATCACAAAAAATTAATTGATAGCGAATTAATTAATCTTATGAATGAAAAAACTCAGTTACAGGAAAAACTTGAAGAACAGCAATTAATAGAGCAAGTGGAAAATCAAATGAAAGAGGACTATCAGTTGAAGTTCTCTCAATTACTTGCAGCGTTTGAAGAGCAACCTTCAGCCAGAAAGAAAAAAGCAAGCCGCAAATCACAATCAGCAGAAACCGAACAAGACGACGATGACAATCAATCCGACGATGAAGAAACGAACGTAGAAACAATTGAAGATCCAGCTTTTTTAAAAGTACATAAGGTCATTTTTTTAGATCAGCCTGACATAAGAAAAAAACAGTGCTACCTCAATGGACAAACGCTGACAAATGCGCTGATGAAAGCAAGGCGAGAAAAGGATGATTTGGCAATCATGCAGAATACGTTTGCATTAGGTGACTTTCATCGTCTGAAAGCGTTAGAAGAAATGAAAAACAACTTAAGCGAGGCGGTTAATCACCTTTTAGATTCTATTAAATTTATGTATAAAGCTGTGCAAACGAGTAATTCATTAAATAATAATGATACGGAAATATCAACAACTCGTGATTGGGCAACACTAGTCTTAAAAGAAACAGAAACTCTCTTGCAACGATGCAGCAATAAAATTGATAAAAATTTAGAAACCCTTGCTTTAAGCCGTAACGCAGCCAAAGAGCATATTTTGAAAAAATATGGTAAGCATGGCTGGTTTAAGCAGGAAAAAATTGACTGGGACGATTTATCCCCAAAAAGTCAACAACACATTATCTTGACTCATGATCAAAAGAGAATACGGGAAATTCAAAAAAACTTCTTATATATAAAAGACCAATTTACTGCGCCGCAGAATCCGATAGCTAAAGAAAGGGCAAATAGCGCTTTAGCAGATAATCAGTCCTCACATTCCGTAAGTTTTTTTAAAAAGGATAAGGGTAAAAAAAGGACGCATGCCCCGGCCTCGTGTGAAAGTAGCACAATGCAGCTGTAACAGTCGCTTTACCCGACGTCCCATCCTTATTAATCCTTTCACAATAGGATTATAATATTTATTACTTTAATTTATAATTTAATCCTTCTATAATAGGATTAATAAGATATTTAATATATGTGGCATTATAAAACTGGCTTAGTAGGATTAATCAAATGAAAAAAATCATTAGAATTGCAGTTCCTGATCTCAAACTGCCATTAACCGCAGAATTATTAGGAAAAGCAATTAAAGCGCGACGAACTCAAAGTAATTTACGCCTTGAAGACGCTGCTGCTTTATGTGGTGTTGCTAAACAAACCTTAATGAATATTGAACATGGAAAAAAGGGCAGTCAATTAGGAAGCATATTACAGGTCTGTTCTGCACTGGGAATAAAACTCTCTATCCTCCCCTGGCATGAAGATGAAGAGGTAAATAATGACTGGCAGTGAACATAGCCTGGATGTTTACTCAGGAAAAATCTATATTGCGCAATTAACACTTATTGATGATCAATTACACTGGCATTATTGTAAAAACTGGCAACAATCAGGGTATGCGATTTCTCCGCATTTACCCTTACAAAGCGATATTCCCTTATTAAATATCCAGCGATTTTTGCGCAATTTGCTGCCCGAGGGCAATGGCCTGGATGAACTGGTTAGCAATTTTCATTTGAGTAAAACCAATACCTTTGGGTTGATCAGAGCGTTAGGCATGGATACACCCGGATCGTTAATCATCCTCCCACCTAATCAAAAACTGCCATCCAAACACTCTTTTCGCATCATTACCGATGATGAACTGGAAGCTCGTTTAGATGCTCGTGATGAATTCAGTCTGATTATATGGGATGGAAAACCACGACTTTCTGTCGCCGGTGTCCAGGATAAAATAAATGTTGTGATAAATAAAAATGGTCAAGTTGGCTTTGGTGAAGGCAGTTTATGCTCTACTCATATTCTAAAGTTTGAGAAACAGAAATTATCTCATCTGGTAATTAATGAATTGATTACCATGCAATTGGCCAGACAATGCGGATTAAATGTGGCTAATGTGAAATTATTGCGTTATGGCAAACACCCTGCTCTTTTAATAGAACGCTTTGACAGGCATTTAATTTCTATGAATGATGTGAAACGCCGACATATCATTGACGGGTGTCAGGCATTAAATTTATCGCCTGATCATAAATATGAACGCAATTTTGGTAGCGGCCGAGATGTGGCGCATATTCGGGATGGTGCAAGTTTAATACGGTTGTTTGATTTTGCTAATTTATGTGCCAATCCCGCTCTGGTAAAACAACAAATGCTTGACTGGGTTTTATTCAATCTACTGGTATTTAATTATGATGCTCATGGCAAAAACATCAGTTTTTTTGTCGGCTCGAATGGTCTTACACTCACCCCTTTTTATGATTTGGTTAATATTAAAATGTATTCGGATTTTGAACATGAAATGGCAATGGGGCTAGGTGACGAATTTGATGGCAATATAGTTAATGCCTATCAATTAGCTGATTTTGCAGATAACTGTCAGTTACCTCGGCATTTAATTGCCAAACGGCTTAACTTGTTGATCAATAAATTAAGGGCTTCTCTGGATAAAGAAATCAGCTCCGTAGCTTGTAATAATAAGGAAAAATCATATTTGGAATTATATCAATCGATGATTTTTAAACGTTGCAAGCATTTGGAGCAAGAGGTTGGTTATATTCGTTCTATTGAGTTATGAATGGATGTGATGCAAATTTTTATGTGGGGGTCAAAGTGACTCATAGACGTCAAGCTAAGGGGTAAGAAGTGCTGTGCTTTTAATAAAAGCCGAGCAACCATAAATATTGGTGCCCCGAACCGCATGCTTGGCCTGATTCCTCATGACAGCTTCGATGTCGTCATTGCGAGCCATTATATGGTGTCTAGAAAACGTACCGAACTAACTTTGATTTATTTTTGCGCATAGTGTAAAAGGAGGTTGGGTATTTACGTTGAAGAGGCCGACCACGCATTGGTGCTGTATA
>Ga0105047_10001922_pt1 | contig 37421 bp, 39 predicted proteins | sample MAT04_FD_78384 | JGI IMG/M metagenome (GOLD analysis project Ga0105047, IMG submission 78384) | Freshwater microbial communities from Lake Fryxell liftoff mats and glacier meltwater in Antarctica - MAT-04 (megahit assembly) | ecosystem: Environmental > Aquatic > Freshwater > Ice > Liftoff... | reverse complement strand
GGCTTCTGGGAGCGGTACGGCTACAACAACAACGCCGACCCCTGGAAGGAAGAGCGCTTCTCCGAATGAGAACGAGTGGCGCCTTCGCCGACCAGCGCCTCGTCAGTCCCCTGGCTCCGGGGCCGGGATCGTCCGCACGACGAGGTCATCGATGCCGGCGAAGTCCGACGGGTTCGCCGTGTACAGGGGCAGTCCGTGCGCGACCGCGGTCGCGGCGATCATCGCGTCGAAGGCACGTGCCGCGGGCTTCCGGCCCGATCGTCGATAGGCGGAGGCCACCAGGGCGAACGCCCGTGCCGCCGGAGCGTCGAACGGGATCGGGTCGAAGTCCGACTCCGCCTGCTGCACCTGTGCAAGCCGGCGCGCACGCTCCCTGTCGTCCGCGGCGACCAGCGGACCGACCGCCAGTTCGGCGAGCGTCACCGCAGAGATGAGCGCGATATCGGGCAGGAGCCCCGGATCCCGGAGTCGCGGCAGGGCAAGGACCGCGCTCGTGTCGAGCAGGCCCTCCGGATCGCTCACAACGACTGGTCGATGAGCGCGTCGATGTCCTGACGGAGCTGCTCCGGGTCCACCGCGGGCAGTCGGCGCCACCGCGCGAGCAGCACGTGCGAGGCGATGCCCCGCGACCGGATCGGCCGGAGCTCCGCGACCGGGCGGCCATCCCGCGTCACGGTGACGTGCTCGCCAGCCTCGACGCGGTCCACGACCTCACCCCCGTGGTTACGCAGTTCCCGGATGGTCACCGTCTCCATGGCACCGACAGTATCACCCGTGAGACGGACGTCAAGGCCTGGCATCCCTGACACGACCGGAGCAGACAGCCGCGCTACCCCCTTCGTTGAGGCAAGGACAGAGCCGCAGGGATGGCTCGTCGGGCCCGCTTGAGCGAGCGGCATCGTGATGCGACGATGCATCGATACGCAAAGTGCGCGCGACCCTGACGATCGATGCCGAGGTGCTGCGCGCGGTGAATGTGCGCGCAGCATGCCTTGCCTTGGCAAAGGTGGCAGCGACGTGATCGAGGAGGCCCTGCGCCGGGACATGGGGCCTGGATCTCCTCGACCGGCTGCGGGCGGCGAACGACCTCGACGAAGACGCCGCCGCCGCACTTGCGACCGAGGCCGTCCACCAGACTCGTCCCTGACCTCCGTCCTCGATGCGCGCGGTCCTCGATGCCAACGTCCTGATCTCGGCGGTCCTGTCACGACGAGGCACCCCCGCCCGACTCCTGCTGGCCTGGCAGGCTGGGGCATTCGAGCTCGTCGTCTCTCCCCTCCTGCTGGTCGAGCTGCGCCGTGGGCTCGGCGACCCGAAGCTGGCACGGCTCGTGCCCGCTGGGGACGCGGATGCGTTCGTCGCCTGGCTGGGCGTTGCAAGCGAGCGCTTCAGCGACGGATCGGTCGCACCCGATCCGTCGTGCGACGCCCTCGAGCGGTGGAGCGCCCGGGTCCGGCCACCGGATCACGCCCGGTTGTGCGCCCCACGCACGAGACCATGCCGGTGTGACCACCAGTCGCGAGATCGACGACCCACGGGGGCCGGCGGGGGCGCACGTGTCCGGTTCGTGCGTGGTGGGCACGGACGTGACTGGCAGGCACTCGTGGCGCACGAATCGCCCGGAACGGCTCCCTGGGGCGGGTCGTCCAGCGTCGTCGGTGGCCCGAGTGTGCCATCTCGCGACTGGTACGCACACCCGGGCCATCTCGCGACTGGTGGTCACACCCGGCGGCCCCCGGGTGCCCCGCGGCCCGCGCCCAGCGGCCCGGACGCTCGGCGGCCCCGGACGCTCGGCGGCCCCGGACGTTCAGTGGTCCGCGCCCGCCAGGACCAGCAGGCGGCCCGACCGGCGCAGCGGCGCCACCCACATGGGCGGCTGGATACGTGGCGGCAAGCTCAGCGAGGTGGCATCCTTGCGCCGATGCGCTTCCTGATCGCGCGCATCCCTGACCCGGACAGCTCCCTTCCCTACCTTCTGCGCGTCCCGATGGACGGCGGCCTGGTCCTCAAGGCACGGGACACCTGGCCGCGGACCGCCCGCATCTATTGCCATCGGGCGCCCGACGAGTGGCCTGATACGCCGGACATCGTGGAGGACGTGGGCGTCCTGGAGTGCCGGCGGCGAGGCGTCGCGGTGGATCTCGTGCTCGACCGGCCGCGCGAGGACCGATCCCAACTGGTGTTCACACGCCTGCCCGGCGGCCGCGAAGGGATCTTCTGGCAGACACGCAAGGTCGTCGGTACGGCGCGGCCCGGTGCGCGCATCCCGGGTCGCCGCATCTCCGATCTCGGCGGCCCGCTGGCCATCATCGTCGATACCCGCGAACAGTATCCCTGGCGCTTCGCGAAGCAGCAGGCCGCGGTGGAGCGAGCGGCGCTCGCCGCTGGTGACTACGCGGTCCGCGATGTCGAGGGCCGCATCGTGGCCGCGGTGGAGCGCAAGGCGATGGCCGATCTGGCCACGTCGCTGAACAACGGCACCCTCGTGTTCGAGCTCGCCAAGCTCGCCGGCCTTTCCCGGGCTGCCGTGGCGGTGGAAGATCGGTACTCCACACTGCTGAAGCAGACGCACGCACCCGCCGGCTTCCTGCCGGACCTGCTCGCGCGCCTCCAGGTGCGCTACCCAGAGATCCCGATCGTGTTCCTGGAGACCCGTGCGTTGGCGGAGGAATGGGCATTCCGTTGGCTCGGTGCTGCCCTGCTCGAGATCGGGACGAGTCCGGCAAGCGACCGAGCGCTCACGTCCCCATACAACCGTGATGAGGAGCAAGCCAGTGACGAATGATGTCCAGGCGTACCGATGGGTGGCTGGCGGCTGGCAGCTGGCGACCGGAGGATCCGGGGTCATCGCGCCGCTCGGGCCACGAGCGTAGACTCGCGCAGCAGGCGGGCCGCTCCCTGCCCATGGTGAGCCCGTCCGGAACGCCCTCGGAGGTCGGTCTCGGATGTCTCGTCGTCATGGTCACCGCTTCTTCCTTGGAATCACCGTGCTGAGCGCGGCTGTCCTGGCGACGGCCCCGGCCGGGTCGGTCGTCCTGGGCCAGGAGCCCTCGGCCCCGCCGGACGCCTCAGACGTCGCTGTCGCCTCGCCCGTCCCCGGCCCGCTCGACGGCATCGAGCTGCTGGTCCGCGGCGAACGCGACCCGGATCGGGTCGTACCGGACGAGGACCTCACGGCGCTCGCACAGGGCAACACTGCGTTCGCCCTGGACGTGTACCGACAGGTCGCGTCCGAGCCCGGCAACCTGGTCCTGGGCCCGCTGAGCATCTCGGTCGCGATGGCCATGAACCAGATGGGTGCACGCGGCGCCACCGCGTCCCAGGCCGCCGATGCGATGCACTTCGACCTGCCGTCCGAGCAGCTCGCCGCCGCCTTCGACCGACTGGAGCGGGAGCTCGAGGGCCTCGCCGGTGACAAGGTCGCGATCGCGCTCGTGAACCAGCTCTTCGGCCAGCGCGACTACCCGTTCGAGGAGCCGTTCCTCGAGACGCTGAGCCGAAATTTCGGGGCGCCGATGGCCGTCGTGGACTACAACGATCCCGAGGCGGTGCGCGGGATCATCAACGCCTGGGTCGCCTCCCAGACGAACGAGCGCATCAAGGACCTCATCCCGCCCGAGGCGCTGACGCCGCTCACTCGGCTCGTGCTCGTGAACGCGACGTACCTCAAGGCGGACTGGGCCCGGCCCTTCAACGCCGCTTTCACCGAGAAGCGGCCGTTCCGGCTCGCGTCCGGGCGCAGGGTCCGGGTGCCGACGATGGCCGCCACGACCGATGCGCCCACCGCAGCGACCGCCGGCGTGAGGGCCATCGATCTGCCCTACGAGGGCGAGCGCCTGGCCATGCTCATCCTCGTGCCGAGTGACCTGGCGGCGTTCGAGCGGGATCTGACCGCCGAGACCATCGACGCCATCGTGGCCGCGCTCGAGCCCGGCGGGGTGGCCCTCACGATGCCCACGTTCAGCGCCCGGACGCGGGTGGACCTCCGAGCGCCGCTGCAGGCGCTGGGCATCATCGATGCGTTCGATGAGCGCCTCGCGGACCTCACCGGCATCAGCCCGGAGCCGAACCTGCATGTGAGCGCGGCGGTCCACCAAGCCTTCGTGAAGGTGGCGGAGAAGGGTACGGAGGCGGCGGCCGCCACGGCGATCGGCGATTCCGGGACCAGCGGACCGCCGCCCGCGTTCAAGGTCGACCGGCCCTTCCTGTGGCTCATCCGCGACCGCGAGACGGGGTCGGTGCTGTTCCTCGGCCGCGTCCTGGACCCGCGCGACACGGTGAAGTAGCGGCCGGTCGGACGGGGGTCAACCGCCGCCGGTCAGTCGGGACAGGAAGCCGCCGCTCTTCTGGGGCGCGTTCGGCTCGGTGGCCGGCGCCTCGGTGTGACCCTGGCAGCGGTCCGCCTTGGGCACGCCCTGCAGCGCGTGTTCCACGTGCAGGCCGCAGCCGCTCCAGGTGGGCTTGCCGCAGGTCCGGCAGGTGATCTGTGTGCACATCCTGTGTCTGACTCCCGATTCGTCGATGGACGGTCACGATACGCGGAAGCGGTCGCGTCAGCCGGCGGCGAGCGCGAGGTCAGCGAGTTCCCGGATGCTGGTCACGACGAGGTCCGGCGTGGCCTCCGCGGACGGCGTCGCCCCGAACCCGCTCCGGTCGTGGCGGCGGTCGACCCAGACCGTGGTCAGGCCCATCGCCTTGGCCGGCACGTGGTCGTGGAACAGGCTCTGGGCGACGTGCAGGATGCGTGCGCGCGGCACGTCGATGCGCTCGAAGGCCAGCTCGAAGTTGCGCTGCCGCGGCTTGTAGCCCCGGGCCTGCTGGGCGGTGACGATCCAGTCGAACGTGACGCCCAGGCGGTCGCTGGAGGCCGCGAACAGGTCGTCGTCGCAGTTGGTGATGACGCCCAACCTGAATCGCGTGGCCAAGCGCCGAAGCCCCGAGGCGGTGTCAGGGAAGGCAGGCCAGGCCGGAACGGCGCCCGCGAAGTCGATGACCGACCGATCCGTCGGGTCCACGCCCAGGTCCGCGCACAGCCGGCGCAGGGAGGTGGCGAGGACCTCCCGGTAGGTGAGGTAGACGCCCGCCTCGAGGTCCGCCTCGTGCCGAGCGTACAGCTCCAGCAGCTCGTCCTCCGTCGCGCCCACGTCATGCGCGGCCAGCACGGGCTGGAGCGCGTTCAGCAGGCCCCGCTCCCAGTCGATGAGGGTGCCGTAGGTGTCGAAGGTCAGCGCGTCGAAGCGGCTGAAGTCGATGGTGTTGATGGCCGGGTCTCCTGCTCGGTGGCGGTCGGGAAGCTCGCCGCACAGGCTATCGACTGGGTGCCCGGTAGTGCGAATCGCGGACCGAGCCGGATCATCCGCGGGTCGGTGGGTCGCTCCTGCCCGGTGAGCCCGCTCGACGACCGACGGAGGTCCGTGTGATGCGTGGTTGGCCCGGGCGCGCGCTGGGTATCTCGATGATCGCCGCGCTGCTGGCCACGACCGTGGGGGTCCCGGTGGCCGCCGCGACGCTGTCGCCGAGCGAGACGCCGTGGCTCCAGGCCGGCACGGCCTCGGCCGACTCCTCAGCCGGTCGGGACCTTGCGCATCATGGCCAGGATGTCCGACAGGCTCGCGGTCAGCAACGCGATGACCGAATCGCCCGCGCCGTAGTAGATCGAGAGCTGCCCGGACGCCTCGTCCATGACCCACCCGGTCGGGAACACGACCTTGTTCACGTCGCCGCTCCGCTCGTAGGGCGCGGTCGGGGCGAGCACCCATTCGTCGGTTCGGCGCAGGACCGTCCGCGGCTCATCGAGGTCGAGCAGCGCCAGCCCCACCCGGTAGATCGGCCCCGACGACGTCATGTGCACGCCGTGATAGCAGAGGAGCCAGCCGTCAGGCGTCTCCAGCGGCGGGGGCCCCAGGCCGATCTTGCCCGCGTCCCACCAGGCGCCATCACGCGCCTCGAGCAGCAGCTGGTGGTCGCCCCAGTGGCGCAGGTCGGGTGAGTAGGAGATCCAGATGTTGGCGGAGCCGCGAGCCGGGACAGGCCGGTGGATCATCGCCCAGCGGCCGTCGATGCGGCGCGGGAAGAGCGCCGCGTCCTTGTCATCCGGCGGCATCATGGGGCCCATGCGCCGGACCTCCGTGAAGTCCTTGCTCAGCGCCAGCGATACCAGCGGGCCGCGCCGGCTGTACGAGGTGTAGGCGATGGCCCACTCCTCGAGCTCCGGCAGCCAGGTCAGGCGCGGGTCCTCCACGCCCCAGATCTCCTCGGGGTGGTGGTCGGACTCCGGCACGACGAGCGGCGTCGACTCGAACCGCCAGCCAGTGGCGCCGTTCAGGCTGCGGCCCACGGTGAGGTGCGAGATGCCCCGCAGGTCCTCCACGCGGATGAGGAGCAGCGTGTCCCCGTTGACCTTCGCCGCGCCCGGGTTGAACACGGAGTTGGCGCGGTACGGCAGCGAATCAGCGGTGATGATGGGGTTCGCGGGATGCCGCGTGAAAATGTCCCAGCCGGCGTGCGGGCTCATGCGCGGGTGCCCACGAGAACCGGCGCGCTGCCCCGGGACCCGCGCGCTCGGACGGCGGCGGCGCGGGTCCGCAGCGAACGGATCGTCTCCACCGCGGTCAGCCACATGAGCGTCGACTCGGCGCCCTGATTCTCGTTCACATCACCCTCTGATAGCCCGTCATGACAGCCCCCGGTGGCGACGACCGCGACCACGAGACCGGATTCGTTGTCGCCCAGGAACCAGGCGTAGGCCGATTCGGCGGCCCGCCGGTAGCCGGCGTCCTCCGTCACGTCGTAGGCCGCAGCGGCAGCCAGGATCAGCGCGGTCGCCTCGATCGGCTGCTGCTCGAACCGGCTGCGGGTGCCGCCGCGCGGCCACCAGCCGTCGTTGCCCACGGGCGTGAAGACGCCGTGCCGCGACGTGCCGTTCGCGATCAGCCAGTCGAGAGTGGTGAGGCCCACCCGGCGCAGGCCGGGGTCCTGGTTGCGGCGGCCGGCCACGATCAGAGCATGCGGCAGGAGGGCGTTCTCGTAGGTCAGCGTGTCCTCCGGCCACGGCCAGTCGCCGTCAAGGTCGAGCCCGGAAAAGATGCGCCGCAGGCGCCCCACGAGGTGCGCGAACGTGCGCTCCGTGTCCGGGTCGGAGCCGCCGTCGAGCGCGGCGTCGCAGCCCAGGACCGTCGATGCGATCGCGCGCGGGCTGGACAGGCGATGGGCGGCCGGCAGGGCCTGGCGGAACAGCGCCTGCGCCTCCGACCGGAGCCGTACCTCGGGTGCTTCGCGCGCGGCGATGCCCAGCGACAGCAGGGCGCGGCCCTGGCAGTCCTGCGATCCGATGATGTCCAGCCACGTCCCGCTCGCGTCCCGAAAGTCGTGGAAGCCACCGGTCTCGGGGTCGAACGCCGCCTGGAGGAAGGCCATCGATCTGCGCGCGGTGACGATCACGGCCTCCCAGCCGAGGATGTGGCGCTGAAGCAGGTCGACCGTGAGCGCCCGGGCGACATCGTCCGTGCAGGTCCCGTGCGCCTCATCGGGCAGCACGCCGACCGCGTGCTGCCAGATGCCGAAGCGGCCCGTCAGGGCCTCCAGGTGGTGGCGCGTGACCGGCGCGAGCGGCCGGTCAAGCACGGGCGCCGACCATGACGTCCAGGGGCATCGTGACCATCGCGCCGACCGGAACGGAGCTGGAGACCCGTGCGAACACCCGTCGATACGCGGCGCCCACCTTCGGCCACAGCATGCTCCGGCTGTAGGCGTAGGCGCGGCGGCCGTGCGACCCGCGCAGCTCCGGGTCGTGGGCGAGCTCGATGAGTGCAGCCGCCAAGGACTGGGTCGACCCGGCGGCGACGAGCCGGCCACGGCCGCGGGCCAGGCGCTCGCTGGCGTAGGCATACGGAGTCGACACGATCGCCTTGCCGGCGCCCATCGCGTAGGACAGGGTGCCCGAGACGATCTGTTCGAGATTCGGGTATGGCGTGACGAAGATGTCGGCGGCCGTCAACCACAGGCCCAGCTCCGTGGCGTCCACGAAACGGCCCACGAACCGGACGTGGGCCGCGACCCCGAGGGACGTGGCGAGGGCCTGCAGCTTCCGTCGATACGCCTCGCCCTCGCGACGGATCAGTTCGGGGTGCGTCGCGCCCACGATCACGTAGAGCGCCGTGGGGTCAGCAGCCACGAGGGCGGGCATGGCCGCGATGGCCGACTCGTAGCCCTTGCCCGTTCCGAGCAGGCCGAAGCTGAGGATGACCATCCGACCCTCCAGCCCAAGCCGGGGCTTGACGGTGTCAGGATCGACGAAGGGGAGGTCGGGCACGCCGTGGGGGATGACCTCCACGTGCGAGGGATCGACGCCATAGGAACGCGTCAACAGCTCCGCCGCGGAGGTGGACATGACCACGGTGGCGGCGGTGGCGTGCACCAGGTCAGCCAGGATCCGGCGCTGGGAGTCGGTCGGGTGCTGGAGCACGGTGTGCAGCGTGGCCACGACCGGGGTGCGCAATGCGCGCACGAAGTCGAGGACCATGAGGCCGTCCGGGCCGCCCCAGATCCCGTACTCGTGCTGCACCGAGACGACGTCCACGCCGCTCGCGTCCAGCCAGCGGGCCGCGCGGGCGTAGTCCGCGGGCACGTCGCGACGGATCCGGTGATGGACCTCCGCGAGCTCCGCCATCGATGCGTCCGAGGGCTGGAGGGCGACGACCGACGCGTTGCCGACTGCTGCGGCGAGATCCTCGGTGAACGTGGCGATGCCACAGCGCTGCGGCGGGTAGGTCGAGACGAACGCGGTGGTCGCGATGGCAAGCTCCTGTCGTGGGACGCCCGGCGCGCGGCACCCATGGGTGCCCGGGGGCGTTGGGACCCGACCCGGATGGCAGGCGCACGGTCCGATCTGGCAGAAGGGTCGACCACGCGTAGGGTCACAACGATCGCTGCGACCCGCCCACCGTACTCCCGATCCGGGATTGTCACAGCCGGGTGCACGGGCAAGCGCATGACCGACAGGGCGGGGGGCAGGAGCGGGGCGGCCGGGGGGGCGGGGGGGCGGGGGCCAGCTTGCCGGGGGGCCCGGGGCGGGCGGGGAGCCAGGGGCGGGGGCCAGGAGGCCGTGGGCCGGCCGGCGTGACTACCAGTCGCGAGATGCCCGAAGTGTGCGTGCCAGACACCAGATCGGACACCTGGGCCCGCCGGTGGCCGAGGGACGGCCCCCGACCGGGCCTCCGCGTGTGTTCCGTGCGTGTGAGTCACATCCGCGACCACCACGCACGATCCGGGCACGCGACCCCCCGTTGGCCGTGCAGATCGCCGATCTGGTGCGTGGTAGTCACACGAGCGCGATATCGTGCGTGGGACGCACACCCAGCCCGCGAGCGCCCACTTAGGGCACGCCACGGCGGTGCGACCGGGTCAGCATCACGACGCGGCCAGCCTCGGCGCGGCCGTGCTCCGGGGGACGCAGCCGACGACGGGCGCGACAGGAATCACGACGCGGCCGGCGGAGTCACCTCCATGCGGCCGCGGCGATGATCGATCAGTAGGAGCGGCGGCGGGTGCCCTTCTCCTCGACGACCTTCGGCTCACGGCCGGGGCGCGGCGGACGGGGGGCGGTGCCGGGGGCCATGTCCGGCTGGGGCGGCACGGGCCCACGGGCGCGAACCGCCTCCACCTCGCGGGTCCAGGCCTTGGCGGCCTCTGGAGACATGCTGCCGAACCAGGCCGCCTCGACCTGCTTGACACGCTCGGACTCGGCGGCGCGCTTCTCGCGCTCGAACTTGGAGTGCTTGGTCATCGGATGAATCCTCCCTGAGGGCCCTCCCACCGTCCAGCGGGGCCCGGCCAAGGCGAAGCGTCAGTCGGCATCGGGCGGCGGGACCGCTGGGCGCAGACCGGAGCGCCCCTCGTGCACGAGAGTCCTCACTGTACCCCAACGTGGCCCGGACAGGCACGATACACCGACCATCGGCGCGCCGGGAGCGAGCGCGCGCCCAGGGCGACGCGCGAGGTGGCCGTCGAACCCCCGGACGGGACGGGCGGACGCGACGGAGCGGACGCCCATCAGTCTGTCGCGGAGGGCGGCGCCCGCATCAGGAACGCCCCCACGATGATGGCCACGGGCAGCGTGGCGAGGACCAGGGCGGCCGTCACATACCCGCCGGTCAGGTCGTGCACGAAGCCCACGATGACCGGGCCCACGGCGGACGCCGAGGCGACGACCGTGAACGCGGCGCTCCGGATGGATCCGATCGCGTGGACCCCGAAATGGCGGGGGTAGAGGATGCCGTCGAGGACCTGCCCGGCCCCCAGGCCGGCGCCCAGCGCAGCTGCGTACACCAGGGGCACGAACGGCTGCCCCAGGAACGGCACCAGCAGCATCGCGACCAGCAGCGGCGCCATCGACGCGGCCACGATCACACGCGTGGACCAGCGCCCGGCCAGCGGCGCCACGATGGCCAGGAAGCCCACCGACGCGATGGTCATGGGGATGAACATCGCCGCGGCCGCACCAGCGGACAGCCCGGCCTCACCCAGCACCGAGATCTGGAGGAATGCGAAGCCGGTCAGGATCACGGCGGCCACCGCGTTGGCCAGCGTCACGAGCCAGAACATCCGCGAGCGCAGCGCCCGGGCGCGCGTCCAGGGGGCGTCGTCCCCCGCTACGGTCGTGACAGCGACCGCCGCCCCGGTTCCCCGGTCGCCGCGCGGTAGCAGCATGGTCGCGGGAAGGACCACGACCCAGACGCTGAGCGCCGCCGCGACCCATGTCTCGCGCCAGCCCACCGACGCGATGGCCGCGGCGAGCACGAACGGCACCATCGAGCTCGCGATGGCGGCCACGGATCCGGAGATCGCCACGGCTCGCCCGAGGCCCACCCGGAAGTGGAGCGTGACCGCGTTGCGACCGGCCAGGCCCAGGGCGCCCTGGCCCAGCAGTCGAACGCCGACGAAGCCCACCGCGAGCCAGGCCAGGCCCTGCGCGGAGCCGAGCACCAACATGGACAGGCCGAACCCTGCCGCGATCAGCAGCGTCATCCGGCGCACCCCGACGAGGTCCATGCGCCGACCCACGAACGGCAACAGGAACGCCGAGGCGAGTGTGCCCACGGCATACGCGGCCGACACCTGTGAACGGTCGAGCCCCAGATCCGTCACCAGCGCATCCACGAACACGGCCACGCCCGGCGTCTGCCCGAACACGGTCATGGTCATGGCGATGGCGGAGAATGCCACCACGCTTGAATCATCGGTCGCGCGTGGCCGTCGACCGCGCAGCCACGTCCGCACGCCCGGGGTCATCCCGCCTGTCCGCATCCATCACCTGCCGCGCGCCGGTCGCGTCCTGCCCGACGTCCGGCCCCACGATAGCCCGGCGGCGGCGCGTGGGCGCGTGGGCGCGGGGCGGGGCGGCGGGGCGGGGCCGCCGTGGGCGGCGCGGGGCCGCGTGGGCGGGGCGGCGGCGCGTGAGCGCGTGGGCGCGTGAGTACCACGCGCGAGATCGCTGGGGCGTGAGTGTCAGTCGCGAGATCGACCGTGCGGACGCGTCCGACATCGGGTGCGCGGGTGGAGTCGTGCGTGGTGGTCGCGCGTGCGTGACGTGGGCCCCGATGGAGCACATCGAAGGCCCTGCAGGCGGGCCGCGGCCCTGCCGGTGGGCCCCTGGGCGCCCGATCTCGCGACTGGCACGCACATTCGGTCATCTCGCGACTGGTAGTCGCGTCCACGCCGCACCGGCCCCCAAACCACCGTCTCGTGGCCGTCATCGGCGACCCGTCCCCGGTCCCCGGTCCCCGACCCACCCGCGTGAGCGGGTCAACGGCGTCGCTTGGCGGGCACCGGCGCGGTCCAGCGGTCGACGGCACCACGGAATGCGATGACGGCGACCCTCTCGGGCCGCCGTCTCACGCGGGGAGTTGGTGGGCACGCCTCACGTGGTGATGATGAGCGCCCGGGCTGCGGCGGCATCGCGCCGCTCCTCGAACCGGCGCGCGGACGCATCCAGCTCGACGAGGTACGCCGCGAGTCTCACGCGGTCCGCTTCGGCCTCTTCATCCAGGCCTTCCAGCTCGAACAGGCGCCAATGCCGAAGGATCGGCCACAGCACATCGTCGTGATGGATGCGCAGGTCGAAGATGCCGGCCTTTGCCATCATCGCTGCCTTGCGAAGGTAGCCGGGGATGGCCGTACCAGGCATGTTGAACGCGAGCACCTCAGCGGTGATCGCCTTCACAGCCGCGGACGGCCGGATCTCGATGGCCGCGGTCAGGATGTCCCGGTAGAACAGCGCATGGAGGTTCTCGTCCTGAGAGATCCGGAGCATGATCCGGTCCGCCACGGGGTCCTGTGAGTACTTCCCGGTGTTGCGATGCGCGAAACGCGTCGCGAGCTCTTGGAACGTGACGTACGCCAGCCCGCGGAGCGGGTCGGCCGAAGGACGGTCATAGCCCGTCTCCACGACGCCCATCCGCCCGCGCTCGAGCAGGACCGGATCGATGTTGCGCGTGACCATCAGGTAGTCCCGGAGGACGATCGCATGGCGACCCTCCTCCGCGGTCCAGCGGCCGATCCAGTTGATCCACGCTCCGTCGCCACGGCCGAACATGCCGTGGATCAGTCGGTGGTAACTGGGCAGGTTGTCCTCCGTGAGGAGGCCGACCTCGAACGCGATCTGGGCGACGCCCGTCAGCCGGGGCTGGTCGGGCGTCCAGGGCTCCTTGTCGAAGTCCCGTCCCAGGCGATAGGGGATGTAGTCGTGAGGGAACCACTCCTGCGCGACCTTCGCGTGCCGGTCATACAGACGACCGGCTTCAGGTTCCAGCTCCAGCAGGAGGGCAGTGGCGTCGTCCACTCGGAGGTGCTACGCGCCGGCGGCTAGCGCTGGCGGAAGCAGTCCGAGCAGTAGACCGGCTTGCCGCTGGTGGGCTTGAAGGGCACCTGGGTGGGCTTGCCGCAGGAGCTGCAGGTCGCCGGGTGCATCTCGCGCGGGCCGCGATCGCTGCTGTAGCCGCCGGACGAACGGCCGCCGCCGCCGCCGCCGCCGCCGGAGCTGTAAGAGGAACCGCCGTCATCGCCGCGGGCGTTCTTGCGGGCGGCGCGGCACGAGGGGCAGCGGCGCGGGTCGGTGAAGCCACGATCGGCGTAGAACGCCTGCTCCGTGGAGGAGAACGCGAACTCCTGGCTGCAGTCAGCGCAGGTGAGCGTGCGATCCGTATACATGAAGAGACACTCCTTCTCGTGCCATTGCGTCGCGACGGTTCTCGCGACGCGATTCGGAGAGGGAGTGTCGTGGAGCAAGGCGCTGGTTGATTGAGCGCGGAAGATACCACACCGCAACCCGCGCGGATAGCCCCTTCCTCGCGCGGCTCCCGGCGGCCCGTTCGAGCGGTCCGCCGCTGGCGCATCATTCCGCAGGACGGGTGCGCCGCGGACGATGGCCGCACCGGACCAGGAGCGGAGTGTCACGCGTGGGTGCCTCGGAAACGATGGTCGGGCTGCTCAAGAAGGCAGTGGGGGCGGAGAACGTGGGGCTGGGTGAGGTCACGCGGCCCGTGGCCGGAGCGGGCGAGGTGGTCATCGAGGTCCTCGCGAACGGCATCTGCGGCACGGACCTGCACATCATCGCGGACGAGTTCGTGAGCGACCCGCCCGTGGTCATGGGTCACGAGGTCACGGGGTACGTGCGCGAGCTGGGCGATGGCGTGGATGCCGCGTGGCTTGGCCAGCGCGTCGCGCCGGAGACCTACTACCGGACCTGCGACCTGTGCCCGCGCTGCCTGGAGGGTCGACGGAACCTGTGCCCCACGCGGCGCTCGATCGGGTCGCACGTCAACGGGGGCTTCGCGCCGTTCGTGGTGCTGCCCGCCAGGAACCTGCACCCGGTGCACGAGTCGGTGGGCGAGCTGGCCGGTGCCCTGTATGAGCCGCTCGCGTGTGTGGCCAACTGTCTGTGCGACCCCACGGTCGTCTCGCCCGGCGACACGGCGCTGGTCATCGGCCCGGGCGCCATGGGCATCCTCGCGGCCCAGGTGCTCATCGCCCAGGGCGCCGACGTGCTGCTCTCCGGCACGGCACGCGACGCACAGCGACTGGAGCTGGCACGCACCCTGGGCATCCGGACGATCGATGCGGCGGATGCGGAGGCGGCGGCGCCGGGCCCGGGCTTCGACATCGCGATCGACTGCTCGGGTGCCGCGCCGGGCATCCGGACCGGGCTGCGGGCGACCCGCAAGGGCGGTCGATACGTCCAGATCGGCGTCGCCGGAAAGCCGGTCGAGTTCGACATCGACCAGGTGTTCCTCAAGGAGCTCATCGTCACCTCCGGTTTCGCCTCCACGCCGCGGTCCTGGAACCGGGCCGTGGCCCTGGTCGCAGGCGGTCACGTGCAGCTGGACCCGCTCATCACGGCCGCATACCCGCTGTCCGAATGGAAGACGGCGTTCGACCGGACCGCCTCCGCCGATTGCATGAAGCTGGTCATCGACCCGCGGTCGGGCGCGGTCCTGACGCAGGGCGCCGCGTGACGGCCGACCCGTTCCGCCTGGACGGCAAGCGCGCGGTCGTGACCGGCTGCGCGAGTGGCATCGGCCAGGCGATCGCGGTCGCGCTGACGCGGCAGGGGGCCGATGTCGCAGGGCTGGATGTGGACGCTGCCGGGCTCGCGTCGACCCGGGCCGCGGTCGAGCCGGCCGGGCGCCGGTTCCTGGCCCGGGTCGGATCCACGGGCGTGGCGGCCGATGTGGAGGCGGTCGCGTCGGCGGTGGTCGATGCCTGGGGCGGCCTGGACATCTGGGTCAACTGCGCCGCCCGGATGCTGGTGCGCCCCCTGGAGCAGATGACGGAAGCCGACTGGACCGGGCTGCTGCAGGTGAACCTGACCGGATACTTCCTGGGCTGCAAGGCCGCGGCCGCGCGGATGACCGATGGCGGCCGCATCGTGAACATCTCGTCCGCCGTGGATGCGCTGGCCATCAGCGGCATGAGCGCGTACGTGACCGCGAAGAACGGCATCGTGGGGCTGACGCGCGTGCTGGCCCTGGAGCTGGGGCCGCGCGGCATCACCGTGAACGCGGTGGCGCCCGGCGCCATCGAGACGCCGCTCAATGCCACGGTCTGGGATGACAGCGTCCGGCGCACCTACGGGTCACGGACCGCGCTGAACCGCGTGGGCACCCCAGGGGAGGTGGCGGACGCCGTCGTGTTCCTCGCCTCCCCCGCCGCGCGCTACGTGACCGGCACCGACCTCTACGTCGACGGCGGCCTGACCATCGACGGCAACGTGGGCCACCAGGCGAACTGAGCGCACGGCCGCAGCCGCCCGATCGACCATGTCACGCTGGCGCACTCACCACACTTCGGAGCCTGGACGCACGCTGGGTGTGGATGTATGCTCCGACCCCGGAACCGGCCAGAACCCGGAAGTGGTCTGAGTCCGGGAACGCTGCCACGGCGTACGGAATCCACTCGAGGAGCGATAGTGGCTGGAACCCGAACGGTGGCAACGGCTGGTACTCCACGGTCGAGAACGTCGACACGCAGACGGCCTGGGAGCTCTGCCTGGTCGCGAGCGGCAACTGCTGGGACGGTGGTGAGCATGGTGAGCTTCGGACCAGTGACCGCACGCCGCACGTGCGTGCTCGCAACCTCACTGCTGATGGGCTTCACCCTCGTGACTGCACCAGCGGTGTCAGCTGCCGACGAGCGGACCCATGTCCTGATCTCCGGACCACGCTCCGACTGGCACCCAAGGCCGCGCTGGCTGCTCGAGGTCGGTGGCAAGGAATGGGTGATCATCGGTTCCAAGGGAGTGGTGGCCGTGACGGATCTGCCGGCGGTGGTGGTGATCCGAGAACTCGGCAAGTGCCGGGCTCTGTTCTCGTTCACCGCCAGAGATCGGGGCCCAGGCGACGGCTACTGGGTAAGAGTCGACTCGGCTGGCCGGTTCGAGGTGGAGGCGACCACCGGGTTCAACGAAGGGCCGTACGCCCTGCCCTCGTCGGGTAACCGCTGTCCAGACCTCCCCGACACGTCCACGGTCGGTACCGGCGCCATGGCACCAGCACCGATCATCCTCTCGGTGCTTGACCGCCTCTTGTCGGCGATCGGTCGCCTGTTCTGATCGCGCTGGGCGGCCCGGCCCAGTACCTTGGGCGGCGTGCCCGGCCGTCCGGCATGAGGCACGCCGACCAGAGAAACGCGACGGTGACCCGGACGCTCCGCTCGGCGGCTTCGATCGCCTCGCAGATGCGACGGCACGCGGGCTCGCCGTCGATCAGCGGCGGGACGGTGTTCCCGTCACGCCGAGAGAACGGCGCGCCGTGCGGCGAGGGGATGTGGGTGGCGGTGGACATTCCCGCTACGCCACGCCCGGCTTCACGCAGACGGCGCGCTGGCCCGAGTCCCTGATCGTGGTCCACCCACGGGGCATCGAGCTGCACGTCGTGCTCGACCGGGACGTCGATCGCTGGACCAACGGCCTGTCGTGCTACGTGCGGTTCACGGACGCGGCGGACGCCCGCGCGCTGCACGATGCCTGGGCGGCGGTCGGCGTGACACCCTGCGGAGCTCCGTGCACCGTGGACGACCGACTACGGCCTGCTCGAGTTCGCGCTCATCGACCCGTCCGGCAACCTGCTACGGATCGGCGGCGCCATCTCCGGCTGATGTCGCCGCTCCGCTGCCCGCGAAGCGGTCCGTCGCGTCCAGCAGCTGCGTCAGGATGCCCGGCTCGTCGAAGGCGTGGCCCGCGTCCGGCACGAGGTGGAAGTCGGCCTCTGGCCAGGCGCGGTGCAGGTCCCACGCGGACCGCGCGGGGGTCGCCAGGTCGTACCGGCCCTGCACGATGACCGCCGGAATGTGCCGGATGCGATCCACGTCGCGCAGCAACTGGCCCTCCTCGAGCCACGCGTCGTGCACGAAGTAGTGGTTCTCGATGCGCGCGAACGCCAGCGAGAAGTCGTCCTTGGCGTAGTGGGTGGCGATGTCCGGCCGCGAGAGCAGGGTGATGGTCGACCCCTCCCAGGTGCTCCAGGCCTTGGCGCAGCGCAGGCGCTCGGCCGGGTCGTCCCCGGTCAGACGTGTCCGATAGGCGGCCATCAGATCACCCTGCTCGCCAGGCGGGATGGGCGCCAGGAAGCCCTCCCACAGGTCGGGGAAGACCCATGAGGCGCCTTCCTGGTAGTACCAGCGGAGCTCCGCGCGGCGCAGCAGGAAGATGCCGCGCAGGATCAGCCCGGTCACGCGCGCCGGGTGGGCCTCCGCGTAGGCAAGCGCCAGCGTCGATCCCCACGACCCACCGAACGCCAGCCACCGGTCCACGCCCGCCAGCTCGCGCAGCCGCTCGATGTCCGCGACCAGGTCCCAGGTCGTGTTCGCCTCCAGGCCCGCGTGGGGTGTGGATCGCCCGCAGCCCCGCTGATCGAACAGCAGCACGTCGTAGCGTGCCGGGTCGAACAGCCGCCGGTGCTCCGGCGAGCAGCCCGCGCCCGGACCGCCGTGGAGCATCACGGCGGGTGTCGCGGCGGGTGTCCCGACGCGCTCCCAGTAGACGCGGTGGCCGGCGTCGACCTCCAGCCATCCGTGGGCGTACGGCTCGATGGGCGGGTAGAGCTCCCGCCCGCCCGTCGTCGCCATGGTCGGCTGCCTCCGCTACTTCTGGGCGCGGATGAACGCCTCGACCGCATCGCCCACGTCGGGAGTCTTCGCCTCACCGCCCAGATCGATGGTCTTGGGGCCGTTGAGCGCGATATGGGCCACGCCGTCGTAGACCAGCTTCGCGGCCTTGTCTTCACCCAGCTGCTCCAGCATCATCGCGGCGGCGGTGATGGCGGCCATCGGGTTGGCGAGCTTCTTGCCGGCGCGGCCGGGCGCGGAGCCGTGGACGGGCTCGAACAGACTGGGGTGCTTGCCGGTCGGGTCGATGTTGCCCGATGCAGGCAGGCCCAGCGAGCCCTGGAGCGCGCCGCCCAGGTCGGTCAGGATGTCGCCGAACAGGTTGCTCGCGACGACCACGTCCAGCTGCTGCGGGTTGAGCACCATGCGCGCGGACAGCGCGTCGATGTGCTGGTTCTGGACGCTGACCTCCGGGTACTCCTTGCCCACCTCTGCGACGACCTCATCCCAGAAGACCATGGAGTAGTTGAGCGCATTCGACTTGGTGCCCGAGATGAGCTGCTTCTTGCGCTTCATGGCCAGATCGAAGGCGTAGCGGACCACGCGCTCCGTGCCCTTGCGGGTGAAGATCGCCGTCTGCATGACGACCTCATCCGGGGTGCCCACGCGCAGCCGCCCACCGACGCCGCAGTACTCGCCCTCGGTGTTCTCGCGGATGCAGATGAAGTCCACGTCCTCCGGCGTGCGGTCGCGGAGCGGACCGTTGATGCCGGGCAGCAGCTTGATGGGCCGCAGGTTGATGTACAGGTCGAACTGCTGGCGGATGGGCAGCAGCATCGTCCACAGGGACACGTGGTCCGGGACGCCCGGGAAGCCGATGGCGCCGAGGTAGATCGAATCGCTGTCGCGCATCCGGTCCATGGCGTCGTCATCCATCATCCGACCGTGCTGCGCGTAGTACTCGCAGGACCAGGGGTAGTCGACCGTATCGATCGCGAAGGACCCGGTCACGTCCGCGGCGGCACGGACGGCCTTGAGGCCTTCAGGGACGACTTCACGACCGACGCCGTCGCCGGGGATGATGGAAAGGCGGTATCGCTTCATGCCCGCCATCGTACCGCCGCGGGTGCCGGTTCGGTAACGGTTCCAGCGGGGGCCACATGCCGCGGGGCATGGCGGGCGCATGTCGCCAGAACCACCGGCGGCTCCGACCTCGGATCGGTGCCCAGCGGGACGGGCGCGAGAGAACGGTTCCGCTGTCTCGACCAGATCACCGCAACCACCGTGCAGATCGTCGGTTCCGGGGCGGCAACGGAGCCCAGCGGGGACGCGGACCCACTCGCCACCGAACCACGTGTGGGTGGTTCTGGCGATCTGACGGAATCGTCGCGTTCGCGGTGGTCGGCACGCGGCACAGGCGCGGGCGCTAGTTGTTGCGGAGGGCCAGGGTCTCGAGGTCCAGCGCCATGGGCCGGAGGTGGCGCGTCAGCAGGTGATGCTCGCGCGCGAGGTGCCCTTCCAGGCGATGCAGGCGAGCGATGGTATCCGGGACCTCCAGCAGGTCCTGGCGCGCGGCGAGGTCCAGCTGGACAAGGCCGGTGAGCAGGTACGAGATGCCCGTCGCGTCACCCTCCGCGATCAGGCGGCGCGCGGAGGCGAGGAGCTGGTCGCGGCGCTGTTGGTCATCCGCAAGCGCATCATCCGTGTCCGCCTCGGGGAGGGGGCCAGCCGCCGCGTCGGCCCCCGCGACACGCGGCGTGGCGGGCGCCGCTTCCGTCGGCTGGAGCTGCTCCAGATACGCGATGAACCGCCTCCCGACCGCGACCGCGAGCTCGTCGGCGTCCGCCTTCGGCCCGCCGAGCGGCTCGTCGAGCTCCTCCACCGTGCCCACGAGATACGGCGCGGACGTGGTGTCCACGGTCAGGATCCGGAACCGCTGCTCCCCCACGGTCACGATGTCCAGGCGCCCGTCCGGGTAGCGACCTGCCTGGCGGATCGCGGCGGTGGTGCCCACGTCTGCGAGGTGTCCCACCGTCGGACCCACCTCGCGCCCCTCACGGATGAGCACGACCCCGAAGGGCGACCCCGTCTCCATGCAGTGCCCCACCATCTCGCGATAGCGGGGCTCGAAGATGTGGAGGGGCAGCGCGATCCCCGGACACAGCACGGAGTGGAGCGGGAAGAGTGGCAGCTCGCGCATCAGGGCCCGGGAATCAGCGAAGGCGAGCCCGGGAGGGCCCGCCTTCGGCCGAGATCGGTCAGGGGAAGGTCAGTGGCCGCAGGCGCCGGGGCTGCCCGCGGACTCCGCCGTGCGGAAGCTGCTGCCACAGCCGCAGCCGGAGACGGCGTTGGGGTTGTTGACCGTGAAGCCGGCGCCCATCAGCGTGTCCAGGTAGTCGATCTCCGCGCCGCCGAGGTGCTGCGTGCTCTGGTTGTCCACGTAGACCTTGATGCCGCGGCTCTCGATGGTGATGTCCTCAGGGGTGGGCTGGTCCTCCAGCATCATCCCGTAGCGGAAGCCGGAACAACCGCCGCTGTAGACGTAGACCCGCAGCCCGATGGCCGGATTGGCCTCCGCCGCGGTGAGCTCCGTCAGCTTGGTGGCCGCAGCCTCACTCAGCGAGACGAGGGGGGCAGCCTCGACGCCCGCAAGCGGCATCGGCTGGAGGGGCGTCTGGGGCGTGGAGTCGATCATGGGTCAGGTGTCCTCCAGGACAGGAGAGCCAAAGCTCGGAAACAGCGTCCAGCCTTACGATGTCCGCTCGGCGCATTTTAGGCGCGATGAACGGATTCGGCAAGAGGGTCGTGCTCAGAGCAGGCCGGTGAAGGAGTAGAGGAAGCCGACCACGAGCGCCAGGATGACGAATGCGACCAACACGCTGAGCAGGACCGTGACCGCGCGCGAGCCCCGGCCGGGTGCGTTCGTCGGGAACGGTGGCGGTGTGGGCGCCGTCACGAGGTCCCAGAGGTCGGCGCCGGTCGCGCCGGGCGTAGAGGCCAGCGGCTCGTTCGCGAGGGCCGCACCCGCCGTCGCGGACCGCGTGCCGAGCGTCGAGGGATCGACCGGCTTCGCGCCGGGCGGCCGGCGGCCCACGTCCAGGATGGATCCCGTCGGCGGCGGGATCGGTCGCGAGGCGCCGTCGGCGGGAGCCGCTCCGGGCGCGATCGCGGTGTAGCCGATGAACTCGACGCGCCGCGGATCCAGGTCGACCGGGGACCCGCCGGACATGGCCGCGTCTGCGGCCACGATCTCCGGGGCGGGCGCGTCGGAGGGGGCGACCGGCCGGGTGTGTGCCGCGGCGGTCTTCACGATCCAGTCGGGCGTGTTCGCAGCGGGTGCAGGATCGGGTTCGAGGACCACCTCCGCGATGGGGTCCGACTCGAGCATGTCGGTCGCGTCGCCCTCCGTGGCGGGTTCGGCCTCCAGCCAGGCGGTCGCCTGGGCGCGCAGCTGGGCGAGGTCGTCCACCGGGGCCTCGGGGCCGGCCGCTGCCTCGGGCGCTTCGTCGGTCGCGGGGTCGACCGAGGCTGTCGCCGCGGTGTCCACGGGCGGCACGGCCAGGTGCGGGCCCGACCCATCCGGTCGAGTATCGACATCCGGGGACGGGGCGTCGCTCGCGCTGTACCGGACGCCGGCCCACGGATCCTGCGCCGGCGCAACGACGGCCGCGGCGTCGTCCCACGTGAAGCCGCGGGCGGGCGCCTTGGCGGGCGCCAGCGTGGGGTCAGCGGTCCCGGCGAAGGCACCCGGCACGGGGAGGAGCGGCGCTGCCGGCCAGCCCTCATCGGTGAGCGGCGTGGGCTCCCGCCAGACGAGCGCGTCGCGCGGGTCGAGGACCGCGTGCGGCGCAACCTCGGGTGCAGCGGGCGCGGGTGCAGCGGGCGCGGGTGCGGGTGCGGCCTGGTCGGCGACCTCGGGCGCTGCGGGCGCAGGAGCGGCCTGGGCGGCGATCTCGGGCGCGGCGATCTCGGGCGCGGCGATCTCGGGCGCGGCGATCGCGACGACCCGAGGCTCCGGCTGGGCCGGCGACTCGGCCGGCGACTCGGCCGGCGCGGCGCCCCGAGCGATCCGACCTGCCAGGAACGCGGGCGGCGACGGCGGGTTGGCAGCTGACGCGGTAGCGGGTGTGTTCACGGCCCGCGGCGGCGCGCCGGATACGGTCGGCGGCGCTGCAGTGGCGGGGGACGTCACGGCGGCCGACGTCGCGGGCCCGGGCTTGGGCGCCGGCAGCTCGGGCTCAGGCGCCAGCAGCTCGGGCTCGGGCGCCACGGGCTCGGGTGCAACCATGACCGGTCCGGCCTCACCGGACGGCGGTAGCGCCGCCGCATCGAGCCACCACGCGGAGTCCGGATCTGCGTCCAGCGGCATCGCGTCCGTCCCGTCGGCGGTCTGATCCGGGTCACTGGCCGCCGGGGCCACCAGCGGCCAGGTGTCCGCTTCGTCATCGAGCGGGGGCGGCGTCGTCTCGAATCCGTTCGCGCGCAGCGCCTCCGCGAGCGACGAGCGCCAAGGCACGCCGGCGGCGTCGGTCGTGGCGGCCCACGGATCGGTCGGTGTCAGTTCAGGCATGCTCGGGCTCCAGGTGCTCCACGATCGTCGCGATACCCTGCCCCACCCCGATGCACATCGCGGCAAGGCCGTAGCGGCCACGGGTCCGGCGCAGCTCGTGGACGAGCATCGTCACCAGCCGCGCCCCGCTCATGCCCAGCGGATGCCCAAGGGCGATCGCGCCTCCATTGACGTTGACGCGTGACTCGTCGATGGCCAGCTCGCGCACGCAGGCGACGCTCTGGCTGGCGAATGCCTCATTGAGCTCGACGAGGTCCAGGTCGTCCACGCCGAGGCCCGCACGCTCCAGCGCGCGCCGGACCGCCGGCACCGGGCCGATGCCCATCACCGACGGGTCCACGCCCGCGACCGCCGTGCTCACCACGCGCGCCAGTGGCCGCAGGCCGAGCGCTCGCGCGCGATCCGCCTCCACCAGCACGACCGCGGCCGCCCCATCGTTGATGCCGGAGCTGTTCCCGGCCGTGACCGTGCCACCGTCCCGGAACGCCGGCCGTAGCCGCGCGAGCGCCTCGGCGGAGGTGTCCGGGCGCGGTTGCTCGTCCCGGTCCACCAGAAGCGTCTCGCCCCGCTGGCCGGGCACGGACACGGGCACCAGCTGGCCGGCGAAGCGCCCGTCAGCCACGGCCGCATCCGCCAGCCGCTGGCTGCGCAGCGCGAACGCGTCCTGGTCCTCGCGCGCGACCTGCCACTGGTCCGCGACGTTCTCGCCGGTCTCGCCCATGGCGTACGGATGGTGCGCCTCGGCCAGCCGGGGATTCGTGAACCGCCAGCCCAGCGTCGTGTCCACGAGCTGGTGCTCACCGCGCTCGTACGCGGTCTCCGGCTTGAGCATCACCCAGGGCGCGCGCGTCATCGACTCCACGCCCCCCGCCACGAACACGTCCCCATCGCCGACCATGATGGCGTGGGCCGCGCTGTTGATGGCCTGCAACCCGGAGCCGCACAGCCGGTTCACGGTCTGGCCCGCGACCTCCACGGGGAAACCCGCGAGCAGTGCCGCCATGCGCGCCACGTTGCGATTCTCCTCGCCGGCGCCGTTCGCGTTGCCCAGGATCACGTCATCCACGAGGGCCGGGTCCACGCCCGCACGCTGGACGGCAGCGCCCAGCGCGACCGCCGCGAGATCATCGGGGCGGACGGCACGGAGGGCGCCGCCATAGCGGCCGATGGGCGTGCGGACGGCGCTGATGATCCACGCCTCACGCACCGCCCGGTGCAGGTCCCGGGTCATGGGCGGATTGTAGGCCGCCCGACCCCCCATCCCTTCATGGGTCGAAGGTCCCCCCCTCTCCCACGGGTACCCCCTGACCCCGGACCCACGGGCTACTGACACGGGCGGTGCGGTGCGGTGTCATCTCGTCATGACCCACGGTCTCCCTGCCGCGCTGTCTCCGCGACGCCCCGCCCTCGGGGTCGTAGGTCGTGTCGTGCGCCGCCTCCGGCACCGCCAACGGTCGCGCGGCCAGGCGCTCGTCGAGTTCGCGCTGATCATCCCCATCATCTTCGTGCTCATCATGGGGCTCATCGAGTTCGCGGTCGCCTTCAACGCGACCCTGGGCATCAATCGTGCCTCCCAGAACGCCGCGCATATGGCGTCACTTGCGGGCAACATCCAGGGCGCCGACTGCCTGATCCTGGAACAGGTCGAGACGGATGTCGGGCCCCCCAACAACAAGAGCCGCATCCAGCTCGTGGAGATCCAGCGGTCGGCCATGGCGGGCAACCTGATCTACGCCCAGAACGCCTGGGTCCGGACCGGCAGCACGACCTGTGAGCTCAACAACGGCACCAGCGTCGAGGTGCCCTACACCCGAACCGAGAACGGCTATCCGGTCAATCAGCGCTGCAACATCCTGAACGGCTGCCCGAGCTACTCGCCGGCGCGCTCCACCGTGGACAACGTGGGCGTGATGATCCGCTACCGCTACGACTGGATCACGCCGCTCGGCACCCTGCTGCCGTTCGTGGGCGGCGACCCGGACACGTCCCGGGGCTGGACCTTCCAGAAGCGCAACGTGTTCCGGATGGAGCCCAACCTGTGACCGGGCGACGACGACGCCGGATCGGCCTGCGCACCTGGCGCGCCCGGACCCCGGGCGACGAGCAGGGCCAGGGCCTGGTCGAACTGTCGTTCGTGCTGCCCATCATCCTGCTGCTGCTCGTGAGCATGCTGGAATTCGGCCTGGCCTTCAACGACCTGCTCACGATCGGCTACGCCTCCCGCGAGGGTTCCCGGGCCGGCGCGGCCCTGGCCAACTTCAAGTCCGTCGCCTGTGTGGAGTCCGAAGCCGCCACGGTGGACAAGACCGTGGTCGCCGCCATCCAGCGCATCGTGAAGTCACCCGGGTCCGACGTGGAACTGCCCGACATCCAGCAGATCCGCATCTTCAGGGCCACCAGCACCGGAGCGCAGTCGGGCGCCTCGGTCAACGTCTGGTCCTATACGCCGGGCAGCGGCCCGGACGTGGACCCGGGCCCCGGCGCCGCGCGGATGGACTTCTCGGAGACGAGCCACGGCTGGAACGTGTGCTCGCGTGTCAACACCGGCACCAATCCTGACTCCATCGGCGTCCAGCTCGTCTACCGCTACCGGCTGACCACGCCGCTGGCGGCCGTGCTGGACCTCGTGGGTGGCAGCCAGGCCGCGACCATCACGCTCCGGGAGACCACCGTGATGGCCCTCAATCCCACGGCGTGAGGAACCCATGAACCCCATCCGGCGTGCGCTTTCCTGGCTCCGGTCCACCGGGCGATCCGGGCGCGAGCGCGGCCAGACCCTGGTCCTGTTCGTGATCGTGTCCGTGGTGCTCGTGGGCGCGGTCGCCATCGTCACGGACGTGTCCTGGTTGTGGGTCAACCAGCAGCGCACGCAGCGCGCCGCGGATGCCGCGGCACTGGCGGGCGCCATCTACCTGCCAGGCGATCCCGCGACGGCCTACAACACGGCGCGCGCAGAAGCCGCCAAGAACGGTTACATCCACGGCTCGAACGGCATCGTGGTCACGCCCGTCCAGGACGCCCGCAACCGGCGCCGGCTGAACGTCACCATCAGCGGCCCCGTCGGGACCTACTTCGCGCGGGTGTTCTGCTACCAGGGCGGGCCCTGCTTGGAGACCGTGGCCGTGGGCGCCACCGGTCGCGCCGAGTACGTGCTGCCGGTGCCCATGGGCAGCCCGGAGAACTACTACGGCGTGGGCTACTTCGTGGATGCGGTCGTGAACACGACCTCCGCGCTCGTCGACTCCGCGACCAGCTGGAACCCCACGACCGTGGCCGTGAGCGGCGGGCAATGGTCGTCGCCGGGGAACGCGTACACCAACAACAACGCCTACGCGACCGAGGCCACCAACGGCGAATCCCAGACGTGGAACACGTTCGCGCTCCTGTCGGGCGGGAGCGCTCCACCCTCGGACCCCAGCCTGGAGATCCGCGGCCTGGAGGTGCGCCTGACGGACGTCTTCCACGGCGGCAGCGGTACCGCCACCAACTGCCAGGTGCGCGTCCAGACCAGCTGGGACGCGGGGACGAGCTGGTCCAGCGCGGTACTGACCACCGCCCTGTCCACCAGCACCTCCGCGGACATCACGGTCGGCAGCGCGAGCACCACGGCCGACTGGGGCAGCCGTACCTGGGTCCGCAATGACCTGACTGACTCCAACTTCCGCGTGCGCCTCACGTGGCTCGACGGGACCGCCGCCTGTGCCTCCGGCCGAAGCGTGAGCCTGGACCTGCTGGAAGCACGCGTCAGCTACCGTTACAACCAGGTCAGCACGACGACGACCATCGAGCCCGTGGACGTATTCTCGCCTGACGGCACCTACCTCGCGCCACAGAACTTCTGGGGTGCCATGCAGAGCCAGGGTGCGCCCGCGGTCCAGGGTGACGCCTACATGACCAAGTGGAACCCGCGGGTGTCGTCCGTCAACCCGGCCTATGCGCCCAGCGCCTACTACAACTACGCCGTGGAGGTCCCGGCCGGAGCCACGGGCGGCGAGGTCTGGATCTTCGACCCGGGTTTCTGCGACGGCAGCTCGAGCCGGGGCACGGGCGAGAACTGGACCGTGGGCGGCCCGAACGGCTATGCCTCGCGGCAGGCCATCAGCGCCTACTTCGACCTCTACGACACCAACAACACGCCCTACGATGGCACCGACGACTCCCTGGTCGCGAGCTCCAACGACAGGTTCGAACAGTTGTCCCTGTCCGACCACCAGCTGGGCGTGACGAGCGCCACCGACTGCAGCGCGATCTCCTGGCATCACGGCTGGTGGAAGCTGACGGACGGTCTGTCGGGCGGCAGTCGCGGCCGGACCTACCGCCTCCATACCTACTCCACGGACTTCTCGTCGCCCAGCCAGCAGGACAATGCGACCGGCCTCAACGCCTTCGCGTTCTGGGCTACCGCCACCGGCGGCGTGCCGCGGATCTACGGCATCGGCTCCATGGAGGCGTACATCCGCCTGCCGGGCGGCGTGAACTCGGAGTTCTATCTCGCGCAGGTGGAGTCGGCGCACGCCGGCAAGACGCTCGAGATCCAGCTCTGGGACCCAGGCGACACGGGCGCGCTCGCGGCGAACCTGCAGATCCTCCAGCCGACCGCAAGCTCCTACCAGCCGGTCACGTTCAGCTACTCGGCCGCCGCCGCGGCGTCCGGCGCCTCCTCATGCGGGTCTCGCAGCGGCACGAACGTCACGTCCGTGACCACCAACACCGGCGGCACGAGCCTGTACAACGGCTGCTGGCTGACGCTCACGATCGTGCTGCCCAACGGCTACGACGCCCCGCACCCCAGCTCGGACACCGTCACGGATGAAGGCGGCTGGTGGAAGATCCGCTACAACATGAGCGGCTCGGCGACCGAGTTCTCGACCGACCTGACCACCTGGCAGGTGAGCGTCAAGGGCAGTCCGGTCCACCTCGTGGTGCAGTAGCCGGTCCTCGTCGCTGCCCGTCAGACGGTGGCCATCTGCCACAGCAGCGGTGGCATCGCGAACCGGTCTGCGGTGATGGGGTCCACGCCGGCCGCCCGGCTCAGCACCGCAAGCCCGGTGACCACGTCCCGGAGCCCACGCCTGCCGGCCATCGTGAACGGGCCCGCAGCCCAGCCCGCACCCTGGGTCATCGCCCGCTCGATCTCGTCGGCGCCCGCCACCGCCTCACCCACCAGGCGATAGGCCTCCGCGATCACGACCAGCTCCAGGCGCCCGGCGAGCGTGTCCACGTCGAGGGCCCGAGGACCGGCGGCGACCGCCGTCCCGGGGTCAGGCGCGGGCGGCGCGAACCGGGCAGCGTCCCCGAGGCCGGCATGGAGCGCGCACGCGACCGCGGCCAGCTCGTGCGGCTCGATCGCGGCCAGCGACAACCCGGCCCGGGCGGCGGCTGCGGCCATCTCCGTGGGGGTCGCGCGGCCTTGCTGGATCAGCGCATCCGAAGCCAGGGCCGCGCTGGCCACGAGGCGATCGACGATCCGCCCTGGGACGTCAGCGCAGGACAGGGGGACCAGCCCCGCGCCCTCGAGCAGGTCGAGGACCGCATCCACCACGCCGTCGTCGAACGCCGCCGGCATCGCCACCTCCACCACGGGCGTGCCGGGCAGGAGCCGGAGCCCGACGACCCGGCTGCCATGTCGGAGCGACGGCAGCAGCGCCGCGAGGGTGTGGTGGCGCGTGACGACCGCGATGGGCACGGTCGCGGGCAACCAGCCCAGGAGCGCAGCCAGCGCGGCGGCCTTCGCGGGGAGTGGCCCGTCGGGTGCCGCCTCCACGACGAGGTCCGGAGCGCCCGGTCGGGGGTCCTGGGGACCGGGGCCGGCCACGCGGACCACCTCGAACGGCTCGAGGCCCCCACAGAGCGCCGTGGCCACGGCGTCCGCGGCGGGTCCCCCCCCGACCACGACGGCGCGTCGGGTCACCGTCCGCGCCAGGCCGGTGGGCGCTTCTCCAGGAAGGCGCCCATGCCCTCCTTCTGATCCTCCGTGCCGAACAGGTCCTGGAACGCGACCCGCTCCGCCGCGAGACCATCGGCGAGCGACAGCTGGAACGCGGCGTCGATGGCGCGGGTCGCAGCGGCCACGGCGACGGGCGGTCCGGCCGCGATGTCCGCGGCGAGCGCCAGGGCCACCGGGACGGTCTCCGCGGCAGGCACGAGCCGGGAGACGAGGCCCATACCGTGCGCCTCCACCGCGGGCAACCGCCGCCCGGTCAGGATCAGCTCCATCGCGCGCGCCTTGCCGATCGCCCGTGCCAGCCGCTGGGTGCCGCCGACACCGGGCATGATGCCCAGGCGGATCTCGGGCTGGCCGAACGTGGCGTCGTCCGCGGCGACCACCATGTCGCACGCGAGCACCAGCTCACAGCCGCCGCCCAGCGCGAAGCCGCGCACGGCGGCGATCGTGGGCGTGACGATGTCCCCGATCCGGTCCCATGTCGCGAAGGGGTCGTCCGCGCGCAGGGATGGTCCGGTCAGGTCGAGCATCTCGGCGATGTCCGCGCCGGCCGCGAACGCTCGCTCCCCGGCGCCCGTGATCACGATGCAGCGGCAGTCTGGGTCCGCGTCGAGCGACTCCAGGGTGCGCACGAGCTCCGTGATGGTGGCCCGGTCGATGGCATTGAGGACCTCCGGCCGGTCGATGATCACGAGCGCGACACCCGGGCGGCTCTCCCCGGTCACGGGATCCAGCGCGGGCAGCTCCACGCGGATGGGGCTCCGCTCATCCATCACTCGCCTCCTCGCAGGACGCCCGCCGTGCCGCGCGTCGCGGCCGGTCCGGCGGCCGATCCGCGGCCGGTCGCCGCGCGTCGCTCGATTGATCGCCAGAACGTGGCGACGGCCTGGTTGAACAACGACGGCTGGGTGACCGTCACGATATGGCCGCTGTCGGGGACCACGAGCAGGCGCGAATCCGGCAGCTGCCGGTGGAGTCGCACCGCCTGGTCGAGGGGCACGAACACGTCGCGATCACCCACCGCGAGCAGGATCGGCACCCGTGCGGCGCGCAGCTGCTCAGGCGTCAGGAGCTCCTGCTCGGCGACGTCGGCCAGGATCCGGCGCAGGAGGTCGCGCCAGCCGCCCGGACCCATGGCGGGCGTATGGCGCTTGTCCAGCTGGCCTGCCCAGGCGGGCTCGTCGCGGTCGATCCGGTCGGGGTCCATGAGGTGGGCCGCCACGCGCGCCCGCGGTTCGCGCTCGGGGCTGATGCCGGCGATGACCGCGGAGACCAGCCGATCCGGGTGGCGGGTGGCGTAGGTGAGCAAGGTCATGGCGCCCATGGAGAAGCCGGCGGCGTGGAAGCGCTCGAGACCCATGGCATCGACGAAGGCGCCCAGGTCCTCCACCAGGGTGTCGCGACTCCAGCCGTCGAGGGGCGTTGAGCGGTCCTGGGTCTGCGTGCGGGCGTGCCCGCGGGCGTCCACGAGGTAGAGCGTGAACTGTTGTCGGAACAGCGGCCACTGCGCGGACCAGTCCTCCAGCGCGGACGAGGTGGCCCCATGGAGCAGGACCAGCGGCGGGCCTTCCCCTTCGACGGTGTAGTGGATGTCGAGGCCGTTGGCAGCGACCGTGGGCACGCGTTACGTCCCGTCCGGCTTGCCGCGCAGCGCCAGGGTCTCCGCGTGCTCGATGCGCAGGTACTGCCGCTGGAAGTAGAGCAGCGGCCAGCCCTGTCTGCCGCTCAGCTCCAGGCCCACCACGCGGCCCAGGGAGATGGTGTGGTCGCCTGCCTCGATGACCCGGTCCAGTTCGCAGTCCACCCACGCGAGCGCGTCGTCCAGGAGCGGCATCCCGTGCGCGCTGGGTCGCCAGGATGCGCCGCAGAACGCCGAGCGGGGGATCGCGGACGGCGCGCCTGCGAAGCAGTCGGACAGGCTCTGGGCCTCCTCCGCGAGGATGCTCACGGCGAAGCGTCCGGTCCGCGCGAGCACCGGGTGGATCGACCGCTCGCGGCCCACGGTGATGAGCACCAACGGCGGGTCGAGCGACACCGACGTGAACGAGTTCACGGTGGTCCCGAACGGCTGCGGCGCGCCGCTGGCGGGATCCGGCTCGTCGAGCGTGGTCACCACGGTCACGCCGGTCACGAACCGGCCCAGGACCGCGCGGTAGCGGTCAGCGTCGATCGTGGGCGGTCGGGGCATAGCACGCAGTCTACGACCGCGAGCCCGTTGCAAGGCGCGTCGCGGTCCTGCTGTCGCGGGGTGCTTCGCGCGCCTGTCAGGCTGGTGTCATGAGCGACCTTCCCCGGGGCTCCGGCCCACGCGCCGATGACATCATCACCGGCGGCCCCATCGACGATCCCGCGACAGCCGATCGCGCCAACCCGCGCTGGGAGGACCCCACGTCGCCCATGCCGGACGCGCAGCCCCTGTCCAACCCGGACGGCTCCACGGATGTGCTCCCACCGCCCTCGCCGGATGCCCTCGGGGCGCTGGGTGATGGACCCGGCGGGACCCGGCAGGACCAGTCGGCGCAGCCCCTCACGGGGCAGCTGGAAGAAGGTCGCAACAACATCCGCGAGGGCCGCGGCGACACGCAATCGAACCCTGCACTCGCCGAGGGCGGCGACGGCTGACGCACGTCCGGCAGGGCGGCGCGTCAGTCCGGCAGGTTGCGCACCTGGCCGCAGCGGCGGCAGCGTCGGATGGGCGGCCCGTCCATGGGCGCATGGCCGAGCCACAGGCACAGCCAGCGCTGGATGCGGATGGGTGCCTTCACCAGGCTCCCGCGCCCGTGATGCCCGGCGTCCCGAACAGACGCTCGTGGGTCCGCTGGGCGAATCGGTCGGTCATCCCGGCCACGTAGTCGGCCACCTGGGTCACCCGGTCCGCCTGGCTGTCACGGTAGCTATCGGGCATCTGGTCCGGGTGATCGAGGTGCCAGTCCATGAGCCGGCGCAGCAGGTCGATGGCCTCCGCGCTCCGCGTGCGCTGCGGCGCGGAGAGATAGACACGCGCGAACATGAAGTCGCGCAGCTCATGCATCACGTCCAGCGTGGCGGCATCCATGCGCACCTCCCCCACGTGCAACGACTCCTCGAGCACCGCCTCGATCATCTCGCCGATCCAGGGGCTGCCCGGCGGCCCGAAGCGCGCCGCGACCGCGGCCGGTAGGTCGCCCTCCACGAGCACGCCGGCGCGCATCGCGTCGAGCGCGTCGTGCGTGAGGTACGCGATGCGGTCCGCATACCGGACGCACAGCGCCTCCTGGGTCGCCGGCGGCGGCTCGACCTTCCAGGAGTGCGCGCGGATGCCGTCCCGCACCTCCCACGTCAGGTTGACATCCTCCAGCACCTCGAAGATGCGCACGCTCTGCGCCGCGTGATGCCAGCCCCCGGTCGTGGGGAAGTAGGGCGACAGCGCCTCCTCCCCGGTGTGCCCGAACGGGGTGTGGCCCACGTCATGGCCCAGCGCGATCGCCTCCGCGAGCGCCTCATTGAGGGACAGGGCCGCGGCCAGCGAGCGCGCGATCTGGTGCACCTGGAGCGTGTGGCTGAGGCGCGTGATGACATGGTCCCCCTCCGGATCGAGGAACACCTGCGTCTTGTGCTTCAGCCGTCGGAACGCCTTGGCGTGGACGATGCGGTCACGGTCGCGCTCGAAGACGGTCCGATACGCGTCCGGCGTCTCGTCGCGCGCGCGGCCGCGGCTGTCCGCGGATCGCGTCGCGGCGGGCGCGAGCTCCACGCGCTCGGCGGCCTCCCGCAACTCGCGCGTGCGTCGGATGAACGCGGCTCCGGTGGAGGTGGTCACCCGCGGATGATGCACGCGCGCGCTGCATCCGGTCTTGCGCGGCGGTCGAGGGGGTGGTGCGTGGACGTGTCACGCGGGCGCGGGGCGCGGGCGCGGCAGGGCGGGGCGCGGTGGCAAGGCCAGCGGCCGGGCGGCCTGGGTGCGGGCGGCGTGGGCCTGGCGCGGGCGACCTCCCCGACGGTATGCCAGAACCACCGACAGCATGGCCGCTGCCGTGTCGATGCGGACGCCCACTCGCGGCCACGCGACCCCGGCGGATCGGCAGCCGGTCGCGTCGTCGTGGCGATGCGTCACCCTGATGGCATCCGCGCCCGGCACGGCGATCGCCGGTGGTCGCGGCGCGCCCACGGGCGCACGGCGATCCGACATCGCCTTCGCCTCGCGCGCTCGTGTACGATCGCGCGGACATGTCAGAGCTCGTTGCCGTCACGCCGTCCGTTCCGGTCTACCGGTCCCCCGCCCTCGTCGCGCTCGATGCCGATGCACCCCGCCTGGAGGACCTGTTCACGTTCATGGTGGACGCGGAGCTGCGCGTCCAGACGCTGCGCATGCGCATCGAAGAGCGGGTGGGCACGGCGCGCGGTGAGGAGCTGCACACCATCGAGCTTGTCCTGCGCCACCCCGGACGCGCACGCATCACCACCCGCACGAGCACCGATCCGCTGAGCCGCGACTACCGCGTCTGGGCCAGCGATGGCGAGATCGTGACCACCTACGACGCCCGCGACGAGCGCGCCAGCATGCGCCCCGTGCGGATCTCGCCCGTGGGCGCGTCGGATCGCGGCAAGCCACGCTACGCCCAGGTCTATGCGCCGCGGACCGCACTCCCCGTGAGCAGCATCACGGACACGATGGTCCACCCCAACGGGCTGATCCGGAACGTGCTCCTGACCGGTCCGGTCGCGCTGATGGGCACCACCCACCTCGCCGGCGGGCGCGAGACGCTGGTGCTGCGCGCGGATCATCCGCGCTCCGCGCACGTCCTGCTGGACCGGCCCGACCGCTGGATGGAGATCGGTGTGGACCGCATGACGGGCTTCATCACCCTCCTGTCGGAGCATGTGGGCGACCGCGTCACGCGCCATGCGCAGGCGATCGCGCTGGAGATCGACGCGTCCGTGCCGGATGAGGCCTTCGCGGTCCACCTGCCGGCAGACGTCCGGATGATCTACTAGGCACCCGTCACGCTCGACGACGAGGCTCTCGACGACCTGTTCCGCGCACTGGGTGACGACCCGGACCGCGTCGCGGCGGTCATCGACCAGTACCTTGAGGAGGCGCCTCGCTGGCTCGCCCGGATCGAGCGTGCCGTCCGGGACGGTGACACCGAAGACGCCGTGGCGGCCGCTGCCTCGCTCGCCGGCGCCAGCGACGTCCTGGGCGCGCACGACGTCGCCGACCGCGCCGCCCGACTGGAGCACGCCGTCCGCCACGGTGACCCCGCCCTGGGATCGACCCTCGAGATGACCGCACAGGCGCTGGGCGACGTCCAGGAGCGGCTGCACGAGCAGCGCGAGCAGGGATGGCCGAAGGGATGAGCGGCGCGATGGGCCGTCCAACCGGCCGCTGCGCCTGGGCGGGCACCGATCCGGGCATGGTCGCGTATCACGACACCGAGTGGGGAACGCCGCTCCACGACGAGACGCGCCTGTTCGAGCTGCTGTGTCTGGAGGGCGCCCAGGCGGGCCTGTCGTGGTCCACGGTGCTCAACCGACGCGACGGCTACCGGGCCGCCTACGACGGGTTCGACGCGGCACGCATCGCCGCGTACGACGACGCGCGCCAGGCCGATCTGCTCCTCGACGCGCGCATCATCCGCAACCGGGCCAAGGTCCACGCATTCCGCGAGAACGCCCGGGTGGTGCTCACGCTGCGTGCGGAAGCCGGCGGTCTGGAGCCGTTCCTGTGGGACTTCGTGGACCGTACCCCGCTCGTGAACCGCTGGACCGACCTGTCCGAGCTGCCCGCCTCGACCGAGCTCTCGATCCGGGTGAGCAGGGCGCTGGCCCGGCGCGGCTTCCGATTCGTGGGGCCGACGATCGTCTACGCCTATCTCCAGTCCGCGGGCCTGGTGAACGACCACACGCTCGACTGCTTCCGCCACCCCGACAACGCCGGGATGCCCCCTCCGGGCTGAGGGCCACGCCGCGCGGGCTCCCCCCACTGGACATCGTTCGCAGGTGCAACGAAGATAGGCGACATGGGCAAGAAGGGAAAGTCCAGGCACAAGGGTCATGCCGCCGATCGTGCGGAGGTGGAGGGAGCGGCCGCGTCGCCGGCGGCCGTGCCCGCTTCGGCGGTCCCGGATGCCGCCCAGGTCGCGATGCGGCTCAACGGATCCGCCATCCTCCTGCTGCGCCGGCTCCACCGGGAGGACGCCGCCCAGGGCACGAGCAGCACCCGCCTGTCCGCACTGTCGGTGCTGGTGCTGGGCGGCCCGCGGACGTTGGGGCAGCTGGCGGAGGCGGAAGGCGTGACGCCGCCGTCCATGACCCGCCTCGTGACCGCGATGGAGCGGGACGGGCTCGTGGCGCGCTCGCGATCGGTGTCAGACGGCCGCCTCGTGATCATCTCCGCGACGCGCGTAGGAGCGGAACTGCTACATCGCGGTCGCGACCAGCGCGTGGCGGTGCTGGCGGGCAAGGTGCGGGCCCTGCCGGCCGCTGACCAGCGCTGCCTGGATGCGGCCGCCGGCATCCTCGAGGAGTTGCTCCGGCCGGCGCGCCGATCGTGACGGGCCTCCCCCGCGCGACCCCCGAGCGGGATCTCGCGGTGTGGCTCGGCCTGTTCACCGCGGCGCTGCTCACGATGGGCGTGGGGACGCCGCCGATGGGCATCGTGGCGGCGCTCATCGCGTGCGTGGGCACGCTGGCCGTCTGCCTCCGCTGGCACCTGCCCTGGCTCGCCGTGGGGACCCTCGTGGTCATCGGTGTCTGGCTGCGCATGAACGCCGTGTACGGCGGCTTCTCCGACGTGGCGCAGGTCACCCAGGCCGCGATCCGGATGGTCCAGTCGGGCGGCAATCCGTACGGCATCGGCTATCCGGAGTCGTTCCCGCCCGGTGCTCCCTACGCCTATGGACCCATGGCGTTGGCGTGGTACTGGCCGGCCGTGGACAACCCCAAGGGCTTCGAGCTGCTGGTGGCGGGCGCGGTGGTGGTGATCCTGGGCGTCCGGGGGCGCGTGGTCGGGCTGGGCATCTATGCGGTCCTGGCGCCGCTCCTCGTGCTCGCGTCGGATGGCTCGAACGACACGAGCGCGGGTGTGGTGCTGCTGATCGCGCTGCTCGTGGCGCAGCGCTCGCCCGTCGCGGGGGGCTTCCTGCTGGCGTTCGCCGCGGCGTTCAAGCCGTACGCTGCGGCCTGGCTGCTGCCGCTCATGGCGTACGGCGGCATCGTGTGGCCGCTGCTGGCATTCCTCGCGGGCAGCGTCGTCGCGTGGGGCCCGGCGCTGCTCTGGTGGCGTCCGGGGCCCATCCTCGACAGCTTCCGCCAGGCGGACGCGGTCCACGTGACCCCGTACTACTCGCTGGGCTGGGTGACCGGCGGCGCCACCGTGATGCCCGAGTCGGCGTGGCAGCTGCTGCGCCTGGTCATCGGGGCCGTGATCGCGGTCGTGGGCTTCTTCGCGGTGAAGAGCGCCCGCTCGTTCGTCGTGACCGGCGGCATCATCTATGTGGCCACGCTCTACACGGGGTGGTGGTCCACGTTCGCGTACCTCGCGGCACTGGCGCCGGTCGTCTGCTGGCACCTGGACGACTGGCTGGGCCTGGGCCACCAGCGTGCGCGCTGGCCGGGCGATCCCGTCGGTCGGTTCACCGCCTGGGTGGACGCGCGATGGCCGGTCCACAAGCCGTGGGAGACGAACGTGATGGTGCCGGCGTCCACCCCGGATGCCTGAGCCGCGACCGCGACGCTGGTGCGCGCGCGCACCAGCGTCGCCCATTCGATCATGCCACCGAAGGGTCCGCCGCGCTACACTCCGCGACAAGTACACGAACGACGGGAAGCGTTGATGCGTGGTCCATCCGAATCGGTCGCCTTCGGATCACGCGGAGCAGTGGCGAGCCCGATCCCGTTCCTTGGACAGGAACCACGACGGGATCGGAGCCGAAGCTCATGACCACAGCGCTCATCTTCCTGGTCGCCGCTCACGCGTTCGACTACTTCTCGTTCCTGGTGATGACGGCGAAGCACGGTCTGGCGGCGGAGTTCAACCCCATCGTGGTCGCCCTTGCGCAGGAGTTCGGACTGCCCGGGCTGACCATCGCGAAGCTCGGCTCCGTGGCATTCCTGGCAGGTGTGGTCATCCTCGCGGCGCCCCAGCGGCGCAAGGTCGCGGGCGCGCTGCTGGTCATCGGCATCAGCGCCGGGATGATCGGCGGCATCTCCAACGTCGCGTCGATCTAGATCCGGACGCACGACCGGCGGCCGAACGCTCAGCCGGGCGCGAGGCGCACGAGCCGCCCACCCGTCACGAACTCCGCGACGGAGATCGAGCCGTCTGGCCCAACGCTCAACCCATGCGGCGCGTGGAAGTAGCCTGGCTGCAGCCGGCCCGTCCGCACCAGGTTGCCCTCGGCGTCCCGGGCATTCGGCCAATCCGGCTCCCTGACCACCTCCGGCCGATCCCCGATGCGCCCGACCAGGCGACCGTCCGGGTCCAGCACCGCGAGGCTCGCATCGAGCTCCCCGACGATCAGCAGGTCGCCCAGCCGAGCGAGCGCGCTGGGACTGGTCAGCACACCCGCCCCGATCGTGCGCCGGAACGTGCCGTCGAGATCGAACGCCTGGAGCCGCCGGCCCACACGGTCCGTGACCAGCACCTCCGGCTCGGCGCCGCGCTCATCGATGAACACCGCGTGCGGCGTCTGGAAGCGCAGCTCCCCGTCGTCGCCGCCCACGATCGCGCCCAACCAGGTCCCGTCCGGCCGATACCGATGGACGAGGTGGCCGCCGTAGCCGTCTGCGATCCACAGGGTCCGGTCACCCGGCGGGCCGGAGAAGGCCATGCCCGTTGGCTGGAACGCCTTCTCCGAGTAGACCGGATGGTCCGGCGCGCCGATCTCCAGCAGCACGTCTCCCGCGAGATCCAGCTTGAGCACCCGGCCGTGCCGAGGTCCCTCCATGACCCGCCCGGGGCCGCGCAGTCGCAGCTTGAAGCCCGGGTCCGCCACCCAGAGCGCCGCCTGGTCCCCCGTGAGATCCAGCGCGATGCCGTGCCCCTCCGCGACGGGGATCGCGATCGTGCGCTGGAGGGTCCCGTCCGGGGCGAGGACGTGGACCTCCGGGCGGTCCGCGTCCACGTACAGCAGGTCGCCGTTGGGCGACGACGCGAGGCCGGGGTGGGCCCAGGCGCCCGGATCGTCCGGGGCGGGCAGGTCGGCCCAGTCCTCCTGCCAGGTGTACGGTCGGGACAGGCCGGGGATCGTGATGTGCATCGGCGTAGGGTGCCACGCCGGGTAGGGCGTGGGGGCGGGGGCGTCGGGGGCTGCGGGGGCTGCGGGCCGG
>Ga0105047_10001920_pt1 | contig 37425 bp, 38 predicted proteins | sample MAT04_FD_78384 | JGI IMG/M metagenome (GOLD analysis project Ga0105047, IMG submission 78384) | Freshwater microbial communities from Lake Fryxell liftoff mats and glacier meltwater in Antarctica - MAT-04 (megahit assembly) | ecosystem: Environmental > Aquatic > Freshwater > Ice > Liftoff... | reverse complement strand
TTTCCTAAACCGTGCGTCGCAGGTTCAAGTCCTGCCGAGGGCACCAGTAAACATAGGGTTTTGAGGCGATTGAGAGTCACCAATCACGGCAGCAAGGTCGACGCTGGTGTACCGCCCGCTGGGTAGCGGAGACCGGAGATCCGAAAGTCGCTACCACACAAGTACGGCTCCTATACCATACATGTATGGCTATCAAGACGACTGTGAACTTCGACGACGAGATGCAAGCAGCGCTCGCCGAACTCGTCGCCATCGACGGAACCAAGACGCTTGCCATCAAGCGATCACTGCTGGCTGAGGTCAAGCGCCGTCGTCGCAGCCAAGCGTTGCTCGATCTGATCGCAGAGTGGGAGGTAACGGAGGGACCGATCGATCGCGAGCATCTCGACTGGGCCGACTCGGTCCTCGATCGCCAAGGCGTCGAACGATGATCATCGACGCGGGCCCGCTGATCATCGACTGCGAAAACATCAACTCGCGCCTCTGGGCCTTGATCAAGCGAGCGACCGAGCGGGGCGATGAGCTGCACACAACCCACCCCGTACTCGCCCAAGTGTGGCGAAACCCTCAACGACAGGCGAACTTGGCGCGGGCAACCCAGCACCTCACTGTCCACGCCCTCGATGACTCCATCACCGTCGGGCGCCGTCTAGCGGACACCGAAACGTCTGATGTCGTCGACGCCCATCTCGCTGTCGTCGCGGAACGGGTCGGCACGTTCATCCTCACAACCGACCCGACCGACATGACCAAGTTCAACGCACGCTTCGAGACCTACTGACGAAAACCAGGAAAACTGTGCGTCGCAGGTTCAAGTCCTGCGAGGGCCCCGTGGGACGAAAGTGATGTCGAGGTTGTCGATGCCAGCCCGCCAGGACCGGAAGGGCACGTGCCGTCAACTGACCTTCTGGCTCGACTCGGTCCGGGTCCGCTGGCCGTCGAACACCAAAGGATCCGGAGAGGTGGGGATGGGTGTGTCAGTCACCTGTGAGGTGGCTGGATTCGAGACCGGAGCAGACGTCGCCTCGTGCTTCAACAGGTACAACACACCGCCGCACATCGCGCCGAAACCGAGTCCGCCCCAGAACGCCAAGAACAATCCGAGTCCGAGCGCCGCCTGCCAGGTCAGCCCGACTGCGAGCATCACGGCTGCCGTGCCGAACAGGAACACGACGATGCCAACGATGCTGCCGATGGCCGCGGAACGACCGGCTCCGGCGTCATCCACCGTTGGGGTTTCGACTCCATTCGTTGCACTACTCGATTTGTTCATACTTCTAGTGTATGGCAGATATACTGATCTGGCTACAGCAAGGATCTGACTTTCTCTAGTCCACGGTAGAATGAGCGCCTCTCAGGAGAGGGATCACGATGCCAACGCTCCAAGTCCAAGCCCGAGCCCTCGGCGACCCAACGCGCCACGAAATCTTCCGGTACCTGACGGATGCCGATGCTGCCGTGGACGTCGCTGAACTCACGGCGCACCTCGGTCTGAATCACAACGCCATCCGCCAGCATCTGGCGAAACTGATGGACGCACATCTCGTCGTGGAGACAGTGGCGCCACCAATCGGTCCGGGACGCCCTCGACTTCGGTACGCGGTCGACCCGTCGGCCGAGAGCCGCTGGGGCGTCATCGGGCCATACGAACGACTATCGATGCTCCTCGCCGAGATCGTGCGCACCGGCGACACCCCTGTCGAGGTAGGGCGGCGCGCTGGCTCGCGCCAGCGAATGGGCGAGGCTCCCACGAATGAACCCACCAACGCGTTCATCGAGCAGATGGCCAGAATGGGATTCCAGCCCACGGTGCGTCGTCGTGGTGATGTCGTCGACGTCACGCTGGAGGTGTGTCCGTTCACCTCTGCGGTGCTCACCGATCCCGTCACGGTGTGCGAGCTCCACCTCGGATTGGCCGAGGGACTCGCCGAGGCTGTCGGTGGTCTGATCATCGATGAATTGGTGCCCAAGGATCCGCGTCGGGCGCACTGTCGGTTGCGGTGCCACGAGGTGAGCAGCTCCTCGGACTGACCCTCCGAGTCGCCGATCGCTCAGGCGGTCGGCGCATCGCGAACACTCCGCGCCTTCGGTACCTACCTCACCGGGGTGTCGCTGGCGCAGGCCACACGAAACCGAAGAGCCGTTTGGCCATGCCGGTCATCAGCGCCGAGGCATGAGCTTTCGCGTGCTCCGCGTTCGGCCCGTCCCAGTGTCCGTCGATGCTGGCGACCCAGAGGGAGAACCAGCGGTCGCAGTGCTCAACACTGATGGGCTCGAGGCCGTGGAGGTGGCGATGGGTCCGGGTCACCGCGCCGCGGTATCCCTCGGTGCCGAACAAAATCCAGCACCAGTAGTCGATGAGCTTCGGGATGTGTTCAGCCCAATCGACCTCGGCCACCTCGCCGAACAGCGGCTCGAGGAGTTCATCGAAGACGATTTCCCGGTAGAAGGCGACTACCAAGTCGTGCACGTCGGAGCGCGTCGACAAGTCAGACGGCTCGGGGCGAACATCTCCGGCCCGCTCAAGTAGGAACGCCACGAAGCTCCGATCGGGCCACATCATTGAATACCGTGCCCAGTAGGTCGTCCTGAGCGACGACTTGGTCGAACCGTCGCACCATCTTCGCCACCTGGTCGGGAGAGTCGAGGTCTCCAGTCGGGGCCAGCCGTTCGACTCCTGCGCTCATGTGCGTCCCTCCGCCGATGCGGTCCCCGAACGAATCCGACGACCTTCGGTAGTATATCTAGTCTTCGTTACAATAACTAGGGTCAGAAGATCGCTGCGTTGGACGCTCCGGCGGTCAGGACGGTTCACCCAGGGGCTACGAGGCGATGTGCGTACCCGGGGCGCTGCGTTGACCGAGGACTGAGACGAGGAAGTCAGCATCGTCGGTGAGAGGACGAAGGTCAAAGGTCGAGAGCTCCAGTTGCGGGACCAGACCAACCACCTCCGCATCGACGTGGAACTCGTCGAAGTCGTAGCCACGCCCGGTCCCGAACCCGACGACGATGCGCCCGCCGTCACCCAGGTGTTCGCCCAGGTGAACCAGCACGTCTTGTCGCGTGGTGGGCGCGAGGAACGGCAGCACGTTGCCGACGCAGAGAATCACGTCGAACCCGTCGTCGATGCCGCGGGACGGCAGGTCGAGCTCCGCCAGGTCGCCCACGAGCCAGGTCGGTCCGGGATGGTCCTGCTCCGCCGCGGCGATGAGCAACGGATCGACGTCGACCCCGACCACGCGGTGGCCGAGCTGAGCCAGTGCAGAACCCACCCGACCCGGCCCGCACCCCGCGTCGAGGATGTGTGCCTGTCGGGGTGCCATGGCGTCGACGAAACGGGCCTCACCGGCGAGGTCCTCCCCCGCCGCCACCATGGATCGGAAGCGCTCGATGTACCAGGTCGAGTGGTTCGGGTCCTTCGTGGTGATCTCGACCCATCTGCTCTGCTCGACCACAGGTCCGTCCTCCTCCGCATCCGATGTCGGCCCGATGCCGGGCGGACTCCTCGGCTTTGCGCGAGTCATGTCCAGCATAGGACCTCCGATCGTGATGTTGGTCCGGCCGACCGCCGAGAGGATCGTGTTCTCAGCGCCGGCTACGACTTGAGCAGCGCAACGATCGGGAAGATCGTCATCGCGATGCCAGCGACCGACGTCGCGACGATCGACATCCATCCGGACCGGGACTCGCCGAGCACAGTGCGTGAGCGGGCGAGGAGAACGATCAGCAGGATCAACGGTGGTGCGGTCAGGCCGTTGAAGATCGCCGACAGGTACAGCGCCCGGATCGGGTTGACCCCGAACCCTACGAGCGCGAGCCCGATCGCCATCGAAGCGATGATCACGCCATAGAAACCGGGCGCGTCCTTCAAGCGGCGGCTCAGGCCCTCGTTCCAGTGGAACGCTTCAGCGACCGCGTAAGCGGTCGAACCCGCGAGCACCGGTACAGCGAGTAGGCCGAGGCCGACGATCCCGACCGAGAACAGGACCTTGGCAAAACTCCCGGCCAATGGCTCAAGAGCTTTCGCTGCCTGCTCGGCCGTCCCGATGTTGACCGGGCCGGACGCTCCAAGGGTGACGGCTGCGGTCAACATGATGGCGAACATTGCGGCAACACCGGAGAGCATCCCGGTCCACACGTCGACCCGCATGGCGATGATGTGCGGTCGGTCCACAGGCTCGGCAGGGCGGTCGTCGCGTTCCTCGATCTCTTCTGCGCATTGCCAGAAGAACAAGTAGGGCGAGATGGTCGTGCCGGCGATCGCGGTCAGAGCGAGCATGTTCGTCGCGTCGAATTTGAAGCGGGGGACGAACGTGCGCGCAGCGACTGTGGACCAGTTGACGTTCACGACGGCGAGGACGAGGACGTAGGCGACGAGCGACAGCGCGAACCATCGCAAAATCCGGGAGTACCGGTGGTACGGCACCGTCACCTCGGCCACCGCCATGCCGACGGCGAACAGCACGACCCCCACCCCCACCGGAACCGGTGCCAGGAGTCGTAGTGCCGCGCCCATCGACGCCAGGTCTGCCGCAATGTTGAGCGTATTGGCCAACGCAAGGAGGAGCACTGCGCCGAAGAGCACCCATCGGGGAAATCGTTCACGAATGAGGGTGCCGAGGCCTTTGCCGGTGACGAGGCCCAGTCGAGCCGTCGATTCCTGAACGCCGACAGCCAGCGGGAGCAGGAACGGCGCCATCCACAGCAGCGAGAGTCCTTGTGCAGCGCCGACCTGGGAGTAGGTGCCGATCCCCGACGGGTCGTCGTCCGCCGCGCCGGTGACGATGCCGGGACCCAAACGTTTGAAGTAGCCGTGACCGCGCATCGACCGCCGACGCGGATGGTGAGACGGCCCAGTTTCAGCGCGTGACGACATTCGGGGTGAGTCTTGCAGTCGGGATGCAGCGCACGGGGATCCGCCTCGATCGGCCGCACCCAGGTTCTGAACGATTCAGGGTCGCCGGACGGCGGCTGCTGCGAGCTCGGTGCGGTTGGTGAGTCCGAGCTTTCGGAGCGCGCTGGATACGTGGGTCTTCACGGTTTCGCGTCCCATCAGGAGCTGCTCGGCGATCTGCGGGTTGATGCGGCCGAGAGCGACGAGCTTGGTGACCTCGAGCTCGGTTGGCGTGAGACTGTCCCATCCGACGCTCGGTCGGTCTCGTGCACCGCGTAACCGGTCGTGAATTGCGAGCGCTTCGCCGACCGTGAGCGACTCGCCGATCACAAATTCCGTGTCGTCGTTGCCGAGTGATTCGCGGACGGCGCTGAGGTCCCGAACGTGGGTAGCTCCCCGGGCGGGCCGATGGCCCGCACCGGTGCGAGCCCGGATCACACGGCGGCGCCCAGAAGGCGCGCCGCGACGTCGAAGCGTTCGATGTCGAGTGCGAGACCGGCGACTTCCTCGAGCACGTCGGCGGAGCCGACTGGGTCCCCGACCTCCTGGTAGAGCTCGCCCGCCCGGTGCAGCCGGGCGGCTGCTGCGCGATGTTCGCCGCTGTCGCGATCCAGCGCGCCAAGGAGGCGCTCGGCGTCGGCTGCGCCCGCGATGTCGCCCACCGAGTCGCAGTCCTGCACGGCATCGGCCAGCAACGAGCGCGCATCGTCTGTCTGGCCCTGGTCGATGAGTGAGATGGCCAGCTGGTGTCGCAGCATGACTCGAAACACGATCGACCGTTGCACGTCGGGGTGGTCGAAGACGCTCCGTATCGTCGCCGCCGCTTCTGCGGGTCGGCCGGTTGGGTTCAACACTGCGGCGAGCGCTGCCATGATCCCGGGTACATGCTGAAGTTCACCATGACGGAGGTAGGTGTCGAGCAGGGAACGGGCCGACTGCTCGTGGAAGCTGGCGCGGCCGCGACGTGTCTCGCAGAAGATGAGGTGCGTGCGGGCGATCGCACCGATGTTGATCGCGGTGAGCGATGCGAAGCCGGCGTCGAGCTCGCGACTGGCCGCTGCCACATCGTCGTAGCGGCCTTGGCGTCCACGAGATCACTGACCGCGTCGAGCACATGTTCGCACGTGTCCAGGACGAGCAGTCGCGTGCTGCTCGCGAGCCGCGACACCAGCGAGCTCACATCGAGTCGCTCAGCGCTCGTCACGTCGCATGCGGATGCGATGGTCGTGATGACTCGATCGAGACTTGTCGCGGCTGACAGATCGACCCACACGGCCGAATCGAACCCAGTCCGACACTGCTCCGCCACCTCGATGGCCAGACGCGTCTTCCCCACGCCACCGGCACCAACAATCGACACCAACGGCACCGTCGGTACGAGCAGGCCGAGTTCGAGGACGTCGGCCTCGCGCCCGAACAACGGAGTCATCGGCCTCGGAAGCCCCAGTTCAGCCCGTCGAACGCCCCTGAGCGACGTGAACGCGAGCGCGGAGCCGAGCGGGTCGACTTGGATGATCCGGATCGGCCGGTCGATCCCCTTGAGCACGTGCTCTCCCAGGTCGGTCGCCGTCACCTCGGCCGACAGGTCCTCGGACACCAGCGCCCAGGTCGCCGACGAGATGAGCACCTGCCCACCATGTCCGGCGCTGACCAACCGACCGCACCGGTTCATCGTCGGACCGGCGAACGTGCCGTCAGGGCGCCGCAGCACGTCGCCGGTGTGAACCGCCATGCGGATCCGCACGTCGCCGTCGAGACGGCCCAACTGCCATCTGCGAGTCGACCGCCGCTCGCAGGCCCTCGGCCACGGTTGCGAACGCGGCGACCAGGCTGTCGCCCGCGCCTTGCTCCAGCACCAGCTCTCCACCACGTCGGCTGATCTCGGTCCGAACAGTGCTGTGGGCCATCCCGATCCGCTGGTCGGCGAGCCCGGCGTCCCGCTCCCACATCGCGGTGGATCCCTCGACGTCCGTGAAGAGAAACGTCAGATTCTGCGAGATGGCCTCGAGTTCTGGCGCAAGCCCTGACATCGCCTCAGCCTTCCAGATCGGACGTTCCTGTCGTTCGGTCACCTCTACAAGATCACGTTCTCCGCGTCTGATCACCTCCCCCACCTGGGGGAGATAATCAGGAACGTTGGAACGGTCAATGTCGTCGCGGCGACTCCCCGCGACCGGGATGACATCATCGCTACGCTCCTGTCGTGGCTGCCGCTCACGGTCCATCGACCGACCCCATCGATGAAGCGCGTCGTCAATGGATCGCACACGACTGGCCCGACGCTGCTGACGGTATGGCGGCACTCACGGCAGTCATGCGAACCCAACAGCTGTTGTTGGCCAGGTGCGACGCAGCTCTCGCACCCTTCGACCTGACGTTCGCGCGCTTCGAGCTGCTGGCGCTGCTCTCCTTCACCCGGCACGGCGAGCTCCCGCTCGGCAAGGCCGGCGTCCGACTGCAAGTCCATCCCGCAAGCATCACGAACGCCGTCGATCGTCTGGAACGCAGCGGACTCGTCGAGCGCGTTCCTCATCCGAGCGACGGTCGAGGGGTCCTGGCACGCATCACCGGCGAGGGGCGCGTGGCGGTCGGTGGGGCAACGCTGGCGTTGAACGAGATCTTTGCTGATCTCGGGTTGAGCGCCGCCGAAGCGACCACGCTCACCAAGCTGCTCCGCAAGGTGCGGGTCGCTTCGGGCGATCCCTCGGTGAACCGATGACGGCTTCCGCTCGCAGATCGTTGGACGTTCAAGTACATTGATCCCATGATCGATGCTCCTCCCATCCACCGGCCGGTACACCCGGTCCGAGTGGTGACCGCCGCGAGCCTTTTCGACGGGCACGACGCCGCCATCAACATCATGCGTCGCATCCTGCAGTCGCAGGGTGCCGAGGTGATCCACCTCGGACACAATCGATCAGTCGAGGAGGTCGTCAGCGCTGCGGTCGACGAGGACGCCCACGCCGTGGCCATCAGTTCCTATCAGGGTGGCCACGTAGAATACTTCGGCTACCTCGTCGATCGTCTGGCCGCCGCAGGGGCCGGCCATGTGCGCGTCTACGGCGGCGGCGGCGGCGTCATCGTTGCTGAGGAGATCGCTGTCTTGGCCGAACGAGGCGTCACCATCTTCTCGCCCGAGGACGGTCAGCGCCTCGGCCTCGCCGCCATGGTCAATACGATCATTGCGGACTGCGATCGCCCGCCGGTCGCCGAGATCGATATCGACGCGGTGATCGCCGGCGATCATCGCGCCCTCGCCGCCATGCTCACGGCCATCGAGTCCGACATGATCGACGCAGACGCGAGCGCTGCGATCGCCTCGGCCGCTTCCCATCGAGCAGTTCCCACGCTCGGCATCACCGGAACCGGCGGCTCGGGCAAGTCATCGATGACCGACGAACTGATCCTGCGTCTCCGGCTGGATCAGGAAGACAAGCTACGGGTGGCCGTCCTGGCCGTCGATCCGACCCGTCGCAAGGCGGGTGGAGCGCTCCTCGGTGACCGGATCCGCATGAATTCCATTGCTTCGCCGCAGATCTTCTTTCGCTCCATCGCCACCCGTTCGGCGTCGAGCGAGATCCCCACCCAGATACCGGCCATGGTCACGGCTTGCGCCGCCGCCGGATACGACCTGGTGATCGTCGAGACGCCGGGGATCGGCCAAGGCGACGCTGCGGTCACCGACGTCGCGGATGTGTCGCTATACGTGATGACCCCCGAGTTCGGCGCCGCTTCACAGCTCGAGAAGATCGACATGTTGGATTTCGCGGACGTGATCGCCATCAACAAGTTCGAGCGCCGGGGGGCATTGGACGCGCTCCGCGAGGTGCGACGACAGGTGGCCCGCAACCGCGAAGCATGGGACATCGACCCGGAGGACCTCCCGGTCTTCGGAACCATCGCCGCCCGATTCAACGATGACGGCGTCACGGCGTTGTACCAACATCTCCGCGGGCAGCTGGCTGCAGCAGGACTGACCGTGTCCGAGGGCACTCTCTCGCCGGTCGCGACCCGGGCATCGACAGAGATCTCGGTGCTCGTCCCCTCGGCACGGAGCCGGTATCTGGCCGAGATCGCCGAGACCGTGCGCCGTTATCACGCCGACACGATCGCGGCGTCGGCGGCCGTCCGTACCGTCGACCAACTCGACGCCGCCCGCGCGTTGCTGGCCGCCAACGATCGGCCAACCACCGATCTCGTCGAGTTGCTCGAACGGGCCCAGCGCCAGATCCCGGTCGAGATCACCGAGATGCTGGACATCTACGCCGCCGACGCCGAGCAGTTCGGTGGGCCGTCGCGTCCCACGCGGGAATCGCTGTCAGGCAACCCGGTTCCACGGATCTCTCTGCCACGAACCACCGATCCCGCTGAGCTCGTTCGGTTCCTGCGCTCCGAGAACCTCCCCGGTCGGTTCCCGTTCACCGGAGGGGTATTCCCGACCAAGCGGGACGACGAGGATCCCACTCGTATGTTCGCCGGCGAGGGTGGTCCCGCCAAGACCAACGAGCGGTTCCACCTGCTGGCCGCGGGGCAGCCAGCCAACCGACTGTCGACCGCTTTCGACTCGGTGACGTTGTACGGAGCCGACCCCGCCGTCCGCCCTGACATCTACGGCAAGGTCGGCAACTCTGGCGTCTCGATCGCTTCGGTCGATGACATGGCCGTGCTGTACGGCGGATTCGATCTCTGCGACTCCGCCACGTCGGTATCGATGACGATCAACGGGCCGGCACCAGCGATCCTCGCGATGTTCATGAACGTGGCCATCGATCAACGGCTCGGTTCCTTCGCCACTGAACACGGACGGCCACCCACCGACAACGAGAGCAGCGAGATCCGCTCCTGGGTCCTGGCCAACGTTCGAGGCACGGTGCAGGCAGACATCCTCAAAGAGGACCAAGGCCAGAACACGTGCATCCTGTCGACCGACTTCGCCCTGCGGATGATGACCGACATCCAGGAGTGGTTCGTCGCCGAACAGGTCAAACGCTTCTATTCGGTATCGATCTCCGGCTATCACATCGCCGAGGCGGGCGCGAACCCCATCAGCCAGCTCGCCTTCACCCTGTCGAACGGCTTCACCTACGTCGAGGCGTACCTGGCCCGTGGCATGTCGATCGATGACTTTGCACCCAATCTCAGCTTCTTCTTCTCCAACGGCATGGATCCGGAGTACACAGTGCTCGGCCGAGTCGCCCGCCGCATCTGGGCCATCTCGATGCGGGATCGCTACGGCGCCTCTGAACGCAGCCAAAAGCTCAAGTACCACGTGCAGACTTCTGGGCGGTCACTACACGCCCAGGAGATGGCGTTCAACGACATCCGCACGACGTTGCAGGCCCTCTGCGCCATCTACGACAACGCCAACTCTCTGCACACCAATGCCTACGACGAGGCGGTCACGACCCCGACCGACGAGTCGGTTCGGCGCGCCATGGCCATTCAGCTCATCATCAATCGTGAGTGGGGTCTCGCCGGTTGCGACAACCCGCTTCAGGGTTCGTTCATCGTCGACGAACTGACCGACATGGTCGAAGCAGCGGTGCTCGACGAACTCGATCGCATCAACGAACGGGGCGGCGTGCTCGGTGCCATGGAGACCGGCTATCAACGAGGACGAATCCAGGACGACTCGATGCTCTACGAGCACCGCAAGCACGATGGGTCGTATCCCATCGTGGGGGTGAACACGTTCCGGGCGCCGCCGACCGATGACATCGTGGTCACGACCATTGAGCTCCGCCGCTCTGACGACGCCGAGAAGCGAGCGCAGATCGATCGAGTGGCCGACTTCCAACACCGCCACGCCAATGAGCGCGCCGCAGCACTCGAGCTGCTGCGACGGACTGCGCTCGACGGCACCAACACCTTCGAGGCCCTCATGGTGGCAGTCCGTTCCTGCACGCTCGGCGAGATCACCGACACCCTCTATGAGGTCGGCGGTCAGTACCGACGTAACGTCTGAATCGTCGGAGCGATCAGCCTGCGGTCAGGCCGCCGTCTCGGCGTCGTGGTCGATGCCCTGGAGGTACAGCCCGAACCAAGCCGGGTCGCACAGATCATCGGGGTGGTGCCGACCCACGGCGGTCGAGATCATGTCGGGCACCGCCTCGAAGAGGAAGCTGAGTGCCCAGGAAGTCAGGCGCCACCATGCCACCGGGCGCCAGAGCCGGCGCTGCTTCGCCAGCATCAGTGTCGTTCCGGTCACGACGAACACACCGAGAATCGTGAGCAACGTCAGTAACCCCAACAGGTACGTGCGCTTCTTTCCACCGAGTGCGATGAACACGTCGTAGGCAACACTCTTGTGCTCGACCTCCTCGGCAAGGTGCCACAGGTACAACTGCGCGGCCGTCGGGTCCGCTCCTCGAAGCAACGTTCCCATGCGTGGTTCAGTCCACCGAGCAATGGCGTACGCCACCGCTTCACCACCTGCGACGAGTCCGGCCAGCGTGGTCACACCGTGAGTCCCGCGTCCCCAACGACGTTCCAAATGGCGAACGGTCCAGGCAATCGCTCGATCGACCCGACGCAACGAGGGCACCTCTGTGATCAGGAGATCGTTGAAACGACGATGCTGCGCGAGATGACTCGCCTCTTGGCGAAGGTAGGCGGCGGTGTCAGCGGACAGCTCCTCTGACAGTCCGCCCACTCGGCGGAGCTCGTCGGCACCGTGACGGATCGCCCGCACGAACATCGGCTCGACATGGGGCATCAACAACGACACCGAGTTCGCCACGCAGGCGAACTCGGGCAGTTCAGGCGTCCAGGCGGCCGTGAAGTCGTCCGGATACTCGAAACGCATCCGCCGCTGCCCATTGATCGGCCCCGTGTTGCCCACCGTGTCCCATCGGCACGTTGTGGTCGCAGGTCAAGCGCACGTTCGTCACATCCCCGTGCCGGTGGACTTGGTGGTCGCGTTGGTGCTGCGTGTCGGGCGTCAGCCGGGTGTGATGGTCCAGCCGCCGTCGTAATCAATCGTCACGATGAGCGTGGCTTTGGGCATGGTGTTACCGCCGTCTTCGGCGCTGCCGAGAATCGACAGTGACTCGTCAAAGGATGACGGACCATAGAAGGTGATGTTGCCGTAGCCGTTCGACCCATCGGCCAGCGCATCGAACGTCGTGTCGATGTCGACGCCCGAGCTGAGCCCACCGTCGATGATCACAACGTCCGGTCCGGACCCCTTCAACGGAGACGCGCCGTCCCATGCGGCGGCGGCGAGCAAGGGCTTGATCTCGAGTTTCCAGTCGCCGTCGAAGCTGATCTTCAACTTGGTGGTCGGCTTGGCAATCAGGTACTTGTCCATCAGTTCGGTGCCGACAATGGGGCCACTCGAGGAACTCGCATAGATCGATTCGCCGTTCTCCGTGCCGTCCACGTCGACACCGTCGATGCTCAATGACGAATACTCGTCAACGCCGGTTGCCTCGTAGGAAATGAGAAACGGCTTGCCTTCGCCGCTCGGATTGGTGAATTTTTCCACGGTGTTGCCGGTGCCTGTCAGGGTGATGGAGTCGCCCTTCTCGCCCAACAAGTCTGACGATGACGTCGACTGCTCCGTCCTGGTCGTCTTCTTCTTCTTGTCGGTAGTGGATGCCTCGGCGCCCGGATCGTCGGTGGTCGTGGCGTTCTCGGTCCGATCGCTTGCCACCGTCTTGTCGTCATCACCACGGATCAACAGCAACGCCGTGACGCCTCCCGCCACCGCAAGCACCACGACGATGGCAGCGATGATCAGCCCCGTCTTCGACTTCTTCGGTGCCGGACCACCGGGTTGTGGGTAACCGCCCATCGGCGGCTGCGGCGGTTGGCCATAGGGTGGCGGTCCTTGCGGGGGAAATGCCTGTGGCGGCATCCCCTGGGCTGGCAGCGTCTGCGTGGGATCCATGGGAGGAGGCGGCGCGTACTGAACGGCTGGCGGCGCCGGATAGCTCTCGGCCGGCGGGGCTGGTGGCGCGGGCGGGGCTGGTGGCGCGGGCGGAGCCGGTGGCGGAGGTGTGCCTTCGGGAATCTCGTTGCCATCAAATGGTGTCGTCATTCGTCTTGCTCCCTTTGTCGCGGTGCCCTCGGCGAGTGTTGCTGACTGTAGGTCAGCGAACCACCACGACCGGGGTACCAACGGGAGCCCAGTCCCAAGCCAGCTCGGCTTGGTCGATCCGCTGACGAACGCACCCATGTGACCTGAAGGTTCCGAGCTGATCCACGGTCTGCAACATGGTGCCATTGCCACGGACCGGGATGGAATGGAACCCGATCGCCAATCGGCGTCCGTGTGCAAAGCGCATCATGTACTGCATCCTCACCGACCCCGAGCTGGCGAAGCGGCTCTTGGAGAAGATCCGATACGAACCGAGCGCCGGGAGACCAGCGCGACCTGAGACGAGATAGCTGAACTCCACGACGTCACCATTGCCGATCAGCCAGACCCGCTGCTGGCCAATCGAATAGACGATTCGACGGCCGGCTCCCGAACCAGCTGGAGCCGGCGGAAGCGTCGATCGGTAGAGCTCCACGAACTTCGCCCACAACTCCACCGGGGAGAGCGCTGGCGGGGCAGCCGGCGGGGCAACGACGGTAGGTTCGGTCGCGGGCGGTATCGTTGTGGTCGACGTTTCGGCTGGCGACTGCACCCCGGCGCCGGGTTCCTCTGCCCCAGCAGTCGGCATCGTCGACACGATGACCACCAACGACAGCAGCGCCGCAGCACACACGGCAACGATTCCGCCGCGACGGCGCCGTGCTCCTTCGGTGATCTCGGATGCGTGTCTCGTGGACATCGTGGGACCTCAGGCTTCGGCAGAACTCGGACGGAGCGTTTCCATCGGCAGATTCGGTGTCGAACTGACCGGTTGCATCATGGCATTTCCGGTCGGGTGCATCGATCGACCCTCAGGTCAACCGCTGCGCGCCTCGCAGCAGTCGGCCGGGATGGGCACCGGTGTGTTCACCAGAACGGAAGGTCTCGACACCCGTCTTGATGGTGTGCAAGTAACCGTTGGCGTGCTGCATGAGGCGGCGACCACCAGCGGGGAGGTCGTACACGATGTGCGGCGGAGGGCAGCTCAGCTGCGCGAAATCGATCACGTTGAGGTCGGCTTGGTAGCCGGGCGCGATCACACCACGGTCCATCCAACCCACATGCGAAGCGTTGCGCTGAGTATTGAGGTGCACGATTCGTTCGAGCGGGATCAGATCTCCTCGCTTGCGATCACGGGCCCACACCGACAACGAACTCGTGGTGAAACTGGCGTCGCAGATCGCTCCGCAGTGGGCGCCGGCATCGGAGAGCCCGAACACGATGTTCGGACTCGTGATCATCGAGTGAATGACATCAAAGTTGCGATCGGCGAAGTTGAACAGCGGCAGGTAGAGCAGCTGTGTCCCGTCACCCTCGAGCAGGAGGTCATATGCCAGCTCGACGGGTTGCACCCCGAGTCGCTGGGCCTCGGTAGCAATCGACCAATCCGAATCGAGCTCGTAGTCAACCGGATCCGACAGCCGGAACATCGTGTCGAATTGGGTCACGATCTGACGGAAGATGCCCTCCGGTGCGGTGGCAGCGACCTCGGCATGCTCGGCAAGGATGCGGCGTTTCCGTTCAGGATCACGCAAGGCAGCGACTCGATCAGGGAGCGAGTGGAAGCCGAGCTCGCCCATGGACGCGCAGAACGCGAACGGCGTCGCTGTCCCTTGGAGGCCGAGCAGCACGCCGATCGGTCGAGGCGCGACCTGAGCCTTCACATCGTGGCCACTGGCGACCATCGAGTCGACCCAATCCATCTGGTGCCGCCAGCGAGTCGGCGAGTGATACGCCTGCTGCATCGTGAAGCTGAACGGACGGCCGCTTCGTTCGACGAAACTCCGCAACAGTTCGAGCTCGGCATTCGCCACGTCGTCATCAGGGGTCTGGTAGAGATCGCTGATCAGCTGCACGACTCCAGCGCCAGAGGCGGCAAGCGCGTCGGCGATGCTCAGTAGCTCGACGGCGTCGGCTCGAAGCGTGGGAATGGGCTCGCCGGCACTCGTCTTGTGCACTTCGGTTCGACTGGTGGCGAACCCGACGGCGCCGGCTTCGATGGCCTCCCTCACTACACGCGCCATTTCAGCGAGTTCGTCATCGGTCGGCGTCTCGGTCGGGTCCGCTCCCCGCAGCCCCATGACGTAGGTCCGCATGGCAGAGTGCGGGAGGTGCGATGCCACGTCCATCGTGTGCTGCTTGGCGTCGAGGCTGTCGAGGTACTCGGGGAATGTCTCCCAATCCCAGGTGATCCCCTCGGTGAGCGCCGTACCCGGAATGTCCTCGACCCCTTCCAGCAAGCCGATCAACCAGTCGTGGCGATCCGCCGCTGCCGGAGCGAACCCGACACCACAGTTCCCGAACGCAACAGAGGTGACCCCGTGCAGAGCCGACGGAGCAAGAATCGGATCCCACGTGACCTGACCGTCGAAATGCGTGTGGATATCAACGAAGCCGGGCGTCACGAGAGCTCCGTCGGCGTCGATCTCTCGCGTCGCGGTGGAGTCGACCGTGCCGACCGCTGTGATCAGGCCACCGGTGATCTCGACGTCACCTTGTCGTGGTGCCGCTCCCGTCCCGTCGACAATGGTTCCGCCGCGAATGATCAGATCTGCCATCGAACAATCCTACGGCCGAGATTGCAGGGCGCGGCGCCGAGACTGCTCCTCGAGCTGCAACGATGGTGGGGTGATGACTCTTTTCCGGCCCAACCAACGACCACGCTGGCAAACCCTTCCGACCGTGATCGCAGCCACCCTGGCGGCGATCGCGGCGACGCTCATCGTCAGCGCAACCCCCGCAGCTGCGCACGGCGATGATGCGGGAGTGCAGGTCATCATCGATGGTCGACCCGAAGATGGTGGCTTCACCTACGAGGTGCTGATCCAGTACTCCAACGACAACGAACCGGTCGAGGGGGCAGTGGTGACCCTGACGGGAACCGACCTGACCGCCCCGGGCGATACGAGCCGGAATGTACAAGTTCCGATGCCGGCGACCAACGAGGCCGGGCACTACTCCGGCACCATCACCCTGCCCACACCGGGAGACTGGGCAGTCGTGATTGCATCGGCGAAGCCAGCCGCACGAGTGGAACGGACCCTCGAGGTATCCCCACAGGAGCCACCCACCTCCACAGCGTCGGCGCCGACGACCACCACGCTCGCGGGGGAGGTCACCGACCCGAACGGTGCGGTGATCTCGTCGACCTCGGCCGTTGCCACGTCCGACGGTTCGGCGGGTTCCAGCGACACCGACGAAGGGTCGATGATGTGGGTCTGGGTGGCCATCGGTCTGGCGATCGTAGTGGTGATCGCCATCGGTCTGGCAACCACCGGAACGTCCAAACGCAGCTCAGCGGACACGTCGGACCCGACCTGAACCACGCTCGAGCCACCGGAAGAATGTCTCAGTCAGACGTCTCGGTCGTTGGTGTTCAATCGGAAATGGCAGGCAACGGCGTGGTCGGGACCGCTGTGGTCGACAACTGCGAGCTCGGGTGTGGTGGTGACGCACCGATCGCGACTCGCATCGAAAACAGGTCCCACCGGGCATCGGGCACGGAAGCTGCAACCACTGGGCCGGTCAGCGGGGTCTGCTGGTTCGCCGGTGAGCACCGTGCGATCATCGCGTGTTCGACCGAACTGCGGCACTGCGTCGAGCAACGCCACGGTGTAGGGATGGCCGGGCGAACCAAAGACCTCATCCGCCGCGCCGATCTCCTTGATGCTGCCGAGTTCCATCACGGCAATCGAATCGCACAGATATCGCATCACGGCCAGGTCGTGGGAAATGGCGAGATAGGTCAGGTGCAGTTCGGCCTGAAGTTCCTTGAGCAGGTTGAGAATCGTCGCCTGGATCGACACGTCGAGCGCGGCGGTGACCTCGTCGAGAATCAGGAGGCGTGGCCTCGGCGCCAGCGCCCGCGCAATCGCCACCCGCTGGCGTTGCCCGCCTGACAACTCGAAGGCATACCGATCGACGAACGTCTCGGGCAGCCCGACCAGATCCATCAGTCGATGGACCTCCATGGCGAGGTCACCTTGGCCATGCGCTACGTCAGCTCGCACGCTCGCCGCTTCGACCAACGCTGCGCCAACCGTCATCCGGGGATGCAACGAAGCCGCCGGATCCTGAAACACCATCTGAGTGGTCGATCGCAGGTGCTTCATCGCCGCCGACGACCCGGCGCCGACCTCGACCCCGTCCACCTCGATGGTGCCTGATCGGGGCCGGACCATCCCGACCACGGCTCGAGCGACCGTGGATTTTCCGGATCCTGACTCCCCGACGAGGCCGAGCGTTCCGCCCGAAGGAACGTCGAGTGAGATGCCGTCGACCACGACGACATCGGAACCGGGGTAGCTCACCGAGAGTTCGCGAATGCTGAGCATCATGCGTCGGCCGCCGGATGGAAACAAGCGACGCGACCCGCGTCGGATTCGACGAATTCCGGACGAACGGAGCGACATTCAGAGGTGGCAGCGGCGCAGCGGGGCGCGAACGAACACCCCTCAGCACGGGTGGTGGGATCGGGTGGAGCGCCGCCAATGGTGACCAATGGTTGATCACGCGGAGCATCGAGACGCGGGACCGAGCCGATCAACGCACGGGTGTACTGATGGCGAGAGCGAGTGGCGAGGGAATCGGCGGCGACTTCCTCGACGATCCGTCCGGCGTACATCACAAGCACCCGGGTCGCGACCTCCGCGATCAACGCGATGTTGTGCGACACCAGGATCACGGCGGTGCCATGTTCTCGATTGAGTTCGGCGATCACGGCCATCACATCGGCTTGCACAGTGACGTCGAGGGCCGTCGTGGGCTCGTCCGCTATCAGGAGCGCCGGGGGGGTCATCAACCCCATGGCGATCATCGCCCGTTGGCGCATTCCACCGGAGAACTCGTGGGGGTATTCGTCGACTCGACGCTCGGGCGCGGTGACCCGAACCTGTCGGAGCCGGTCAATGGCGGTCGTCCTCGCTGCCCGCTTCGACTGTCCATGGTGGACCCGCACCACGTCGCCCATCTGCGCCCCCACTGTGCGGGCGGGATTGAGCGATGACATCGGATCCTGGAAGACAACGGCGAGGCGTCCACCCAGGATCGGACCTCGTTCGGAACGAGCCGACGCCGCGAGGTCGTGACCCTCGAAGGTCCAGCGGTCGGCGGTCATCTCGGCACCGACGGGCAACAGGTCAGCTGCGGCCATGGCCGTCAGCGTTTTGCCCGACCCGGACTCACCGACGATCCCGACGATCTCACCCGGCTCGATCCGCAACGAAACGCCCCGAACAACCGAGGCCGCTCGAAGCCCGCGCCCGAAGGACACCTCGAGGTTCGAGAGTTCGAGGACGGGCTCGGTCACGAGTTCACGCTCGCGTTCGCTGTGGCGCCACCGCTCGCCGAAGCACGGGATGACCGCAGTGACCGGCCTGAGGCGGAGCGGACCGTGAGTCGCGGATTGAGGCTGCGCCCGAGCGCGTCACCGAACCAACCGAACGCCACCCCGGCGATGGCGATGGCGATGGCTGGTCCCAGAACCGATGCTGGCTGATCACGGAAGTTCCGCACCGAGTCGTTCAGGACCGAACCCCAGTCGATGGACGTCCACGACTCGATACCGTCGCGGGCTCCACCGAACCCCAGATAGGTCAAGGCCGAAATGGCGATGAGGCATTGGCCGAACATGGAGAAGATGGCCACCACCAACGAGTCGATGATGTTGCCCAACACATAGCGATGCGCAATTCGCCAGCGGGACAGCCCCAGTAGGCGACCGGCCGCGACGTAGTCGAGCCCGACGACAGATGCCGCCGAGGTGAGCGTGATCCGTGCGAAGAACGGCGCAATCGAGAACCCGATGGCGATCACGATGGCGCCGCGCCCCTTCTCGAGGACGGCGATGATCAGGACCGACAACAGGATCGACGGAAACCCCAACCAGGTGTCGATGATCGTGGCGCCAATGCGTTGAACGCGGCCGCCGACGGTGACCAACAGGGCACCGGAGACCAGCCCGATCGTCGCGGCGATGGCGACCGATCCGGCTGCCATGAGCAGCGACAGGCGAGTACCGACGAGCACGCGTGCCAAGTTGTCCTGACCGGAGCCGTTGGTTCCCAGTGGATGGCTGGTGGAGGGCGGCAGGAGGGTCCGCAGGAAGTCTGACTTCACCGCCGCGTCACCCCAGATGGGCGGTCCAATGATCGCCAGTAACACCAGCACAGCCATCAACACGACCCCTGCAATGCCGGTCGGCGTGCCGAGCAACGTGGCGAGCCATTGCTTGCGTCGACCGAAGGTTGCGCTCACGATCGCACCATCGATCTCGGGTCGACGGCGGCTAGGGCGATGTCGACCAACGTGTTCACGACCACGACGGTGAGCCCGAGAATGAGTGCGATCGCCTGCACCAGCGGATAGTCCCCTAATTGGATCGCTTGGATCAGCGACCGGCCGAGCCCGTTGCGGTTGAAGATGCTCTCGACCACCACGGCGCCGCCGATGAGAGCCGAGAACATCACACCGCCGATGGTGATGGCGGGTGCCACGACGTTGGGCAGGACGTCGCGCAGGTAGACACGCGGCGAGGACAACCACTTGCTCCGAGCGGTGCGCATGTAGTCCTGACCCAGCACGTTCAGGGTTTCCACCCGGATCACCCGTGCCAACAACAGCGCTGGTCCCAATCCGACGGCCAAGGCCGGCAGGATTTCGTCGGTCCAGCCGCCCTCAGGGGTTCGGGGAAACCAGTCGAACGTGTACGCAAAGAGATAGACGAGAATCACCCCCATGACGTAGGGCGGGACCGACCCGAAGAACCCGGACACGCCACTGAATCCCACGTCGAGCCCTCGCCGCTTTCCGTTGGTCAACGCCCCCACCACCATGCCGAGCGGTAGCGCCACCACCACGATCACGAGGGTTCCAGCCAGTGCCAGGCGGAGCGTCGATCCGATGCGCTCACCGACGACCGTGGTGACGGGCTGTTGGGTCTGGAACGACGTCCCGAAGTCGAAGGTCACAGCCGAACGAAGCGTTTCGAGATATTGGATGGGCAGCGCCCGGTCCAGATGGAGATCGCTCCGAGCTCGGGCCAGCGCCTCCTCTTTCTGTTGTTCGGTGCCATCGAAGCCACCAATGGAGTTGCGCTCAGGGTCACCCGGAACCAGCCGAACGGTCACGAAGACCAGCGTCACGAGGACGAAGCAGACGATGATCAGTCGGCCGAGACGCCGCAGGAGGAACGGGCCCCACTCAGACACCGGGACGTGTCATTTCCCTCGGATCGAGAACGGGTCGAGCTTGTAGAAACGGGCATTGAAGGTGACGCCGTTGCCGAACCAGTACTTGATCGGCTGATCGAGCGGCAACACGTTCACTTGCTCGAGGACGGCACGCTCAGCTTCTTGCCAGGCCACGCAGCGGGCGTCGCCCTCGGCAGCCAACGCCGTCTTGGCGGCCGCATCGAACTCCGGATTGCTCACGCCGGAGTAGTTGTCGCCGCTCCCGGTGCCGATCTGGTTCAGCCACAACGCTGGCAACGGTGTGGAGGAGGTGAAGGGGAACGAACCCACATCGAAGTTGCCGGCCAGGAGAGCCACGATCGATTCGGATCGCGTCCCCACGGCCAGCTTCACGTTGAAGCCGCCGTCGGTGAGCGCTTTGGCAAGGTAGTCGGGCGCCTTGAACTGGGTGTTGTCGCCCACGACGTTGATCAACAGCGGCGAGCCATCGGGCTTGGTTCGGAATCCGTCAGCGCCCTTCTTGTAGCCCGCCTCATCGAGGAAGGTCGCACCGGCAGTGGGGTCATACTTGGGGGCGTAACCCTCTGCTGCTTCGTTGTAGCAGTCGATGTTGGGCGTGAACAGGGTCCGGCGCGGGATCCCCAGATTCTGGGTTTCCGCTGCTGCAGCCTGCTCGGAATCGATGAGCATCGCCATCCCTTGGCGAACTTTCGGATCGGCCAGCTTCCCGCCGGGAGCCTGGGCGAAGACCACCGCGTTGGTTCCGTAGGCCTGGCCCTCGACGAGGGTGAGCGCCGTGTTGGTCTTCAGCCGATTGACGTCGCTGGATTGCAGACCGGCAACGAAGCCCGGGTTCTTCTCGACGAGGTCGGCTGCGGTCGCATCCTCGGTCACCACTTGGATGGTCACCGTCTTCGGCATATCAGCCAGGGTGGTTCCCTCAGGAAGCGCTGCGTAGTCGGTGCGGAGGTTCATCACGTACTTCTCGCCGCGTTTCGCCTCGACGAGGGTGTACGGCCCGGAGCCAGCCGATGTCGATTTCATGACATCGGGATTGTCGACACCGCCCGGACAGACCACGAAACCGGAGTTGGCGAGCCCTGTCAGCAGATCGTTGTTGGGGCCCTTCAGCTTGATGGTCACGGTCTTGGCGGCAGCGTCCGCCACAATGCTCTCGGCACCGTCGACTCCGAAGACTCGGGCTCGACCCTTCGATGCGTTGTTGGTGGAGAACCGTTCGTAGGACTTCGCCACTGCGGCGGCGTCGAGCGGCGAACCGTCAGCGCACGTCATTCCGTCGCGAATCGTGAACACCCCCGAGGTGGTGGTCGTCTCCCATTTCGTGGCGATCGCCGGGAGAATCTTCCCCTCGAGGTCGCGGCGAACCATGCCGTCGTACAGGAATGGGAACAGTTGCTGGGCACCGTCCTCGGCCAGAGATGTGTGGGGGTCGAAGGTGTCGGTGTCCTTGGGCACGGTGATCGTGACCGACGCCGGCGCTGGCTTCGAGCCCTGCTGGCCCTCTCCGGTAGCAACCTTGTCCTTGTCGGGCGTCGTCGGTGTAGCGGTCGTGTTGGTGGAGTCATCGCCGCAACTGGCGGCGAGCACCACCAACGCCAACGCTACGACGGTCAGTGATCGAGTCCTACGCATGGGAAACCTCTGGGATCTGAACTGGGGCGAATTGTGCGCTCGTGCGAACCACGTGACAGCGACGATAGCGGCCAGATCTCACGGAACGATGGAGCATCGGCACGGAGAGCGGTTTCCCTGAGCGACCCGTTGCCTGGGTGAAGGGTCCACACCCGTACGATGTCGGCGTGACCACGCCTGCTGTTGTCGACCCTGCGCTCGGACTCACCGATGCCGAGGTGGCCTCGAGAGTCGCAGCGGGCCTGGTCAATGCAGTTCCACCGGCGCCATCACGAACGATCGCTCAGATCATTCGGGCCAACGTCTTCACGAGATTCAACCTGTTGATGAGCGTGCTGTTGGGCATCGTGTTGGCGTGCGGTGCCTACAAAGATGCCTTGTTCGGCGGCGTGATCGTCGGGAACGCTCTCATCGGAATTTTCCAGGAGATCCGAGCCAAACGGATCCTGGATCGACTCGCCGTGTTGTCGGCACCCCGGGCGTTCGTCGTCCGCAATGGCGAGGTGCACGATCTCGATGTTGATGACATCGTGCTCGACGACGTCATCGAACTCCGAGCGGGGATGCAAGTCGTCGCCGACGGCATCGTGAGCGTGACCGATGGGTTGGAGGTCGACGAGTCGTTGCTGACCGGCGAGAGCGACGCCATCGTCAAGGCGGTCGGCGACCAGTTGATGTCGGGCAGCTTCGTGGTGGCGGGAACTGGTCGCGGCCAAGTCGACAAGGTCGGCGCTGATGCCTATGCCGCCAAACTGGCCGAGGAAGCCAAGAAGTTCACGTTGGCAACCAGCGAACTCCGCGGCGCCATCGACAAGATCGTGACGTGGGTGGGTTGGGCATTGATTCCCGTGGGCGGACTCCTGATCTGGAGTTCACTACGCACCGATCACAATGGATTCAGAAACGCTTTGGTGAAGGCGACCGGCGGGGTCGTGGCCATGGTCCCCGAAGGGCTGATCCTGCTCACCACGATGGCGTTCGCGGTCGGTGTCGTTCGGCTGGCGCGCCGACGGACCCTGGTCCAGGAACTACCCGCCATCGAGATCCTTGCGCGGGTCGACGTGATCTGTCTCGACAAGACCGGCACCATCACCGAGGGCACGATGTCCGTCGCCGAGATCCGTGACCTCGAGGGCGGCCCCGACGAGTCAACCGTCCGATCTGCCTTGGCCGCGTTGGCCTGGTCCGACCCCCACCCCAACGCCACCCAAGCAGCGCTCCAGCACGCGCTGCCTGACGTTCCCGATGGGTGGGAATTGACCGGATCGATCGCCTTCAGCTCCGGCCGAAAATGGTCGGCGAGCACCTTCGGCGACCACGGCACCTGGGTGTTCGGCGCCCCGGAAATGGTGATGTCGGATGCCGCGCTCGACGAGGTGATGCCCGACGTCAATGCCGCAGCGGCGGCTGGACAGCGTGTGCTCTTGCTCGCCTACTCAGCTGCAGCCATCGATGCTGGGTCAGACGAGAACCTCCCGGCGGACTGCGCCGCCGCGGCGCTCGTCATGATCGAGGACACGATCCGCCCCGATGCCGCGGAGACGCTCGCCTACTTCGCTCAGCAGGGCGTCACCTTGAAGGTGATCTCCGGCGACAATCCCGTGACCGTGTCTGCTGTTGCCGCCCGTGCGGGGCTTGCCGACGCCGACAACTTGGTCGACGCTCGCACCTTGCCGGACGAGCCCGAAGCACTGGCCAACGTCGTCGATGCCACGACCGTGTTCGGTCGGGTGTCGCCGCACCAGAAACGCGCCATGGTGAAGGCCTTGCAATCCCGCGGGCACACAGTGGCCATGACCGGCGACGGCGTGAACGACGTGCTGGCGTTGAAGGACGCCGATGTCGGGATCGCCATGGCGTCAGGGTCGGAGGCAACTCGAGCGGTGGCGCAACTGGTGCTGTTGGACTCCAACTTCAGCGGGCTCCCCAAGGTGGTCGAGGAGGGTCGCCGCGTCATCAACAATCTCCAGCGTGTGGCCGCGTTGTTCCTGACCAAGACCACGTACGCCATCGTCATCGCGATCTTCGTGTCCGTCAGCGGGATCACCTACCCGTTCCTGCCACGCCATCTCACCCTGGTGGGCACCCTCACGATCGGAGTTCCCTCCTTCTTTCTCGCACTGGCACCCAACAACGACCTGGTCCAAGGCGACTTCTTCCGGCGCGTCGCACGGGTGGCTCTGCCGTCGGGCATCATTGCGGCGGCGGCGACGTTGGCCGGCTACCTCTGGGCAACCGGCGAGGGCACGTTGTCGGACCAACAAGCACAAACCGTCGCCGCACTGGTCCTCACCGGGGTCGGGATGTTGGTACTCATCCGGACCTCTCGACCATTCGTGTTCTGGAAAGCAATCCTCGTCGTTTCGATGTGCGGGCTCGTGCTCGCGGCGATCGTCACGGGCCCCGGGCGACGCTTCTTCGAGCTCGATCTCCCACCTGAGCAGGGCTTGTGGATCGCCGCAGGACTTGTGGCAGGAGCGGCCTGGCTCTTAGTGCTCGCAGAATTCGTCCTCTGCCGGTTCCTCGGTCCGGAGTGACCGCGCCCCGGGGACCGACACCGAAGGCGGCCGCCCCAACTCGCTTCGACCCGATGCCGGGCGTGGGTCACACTGGGTCGATGCGTCATCGCAGAATTCTCCTCATCGCGTGCGCGAACTTTGTGTTGTTGGCCGCGGTGTCGGTCATCTTTCCGTTGCTCCCCCAACTCCAAGACGCCCACGGCCTGTCCACCTCCGAGCTCGGGGTGATGTCCGCGGCGTCGTTCGTCGCAGGGCTGTTCGCACAGCTCGGTCTGGCGCGCTACGTGGACCGGGGATACGCCCGCCAGCTCCTCGTCGGCGCGGCCGCAATCACCGCAGTTGGACTGTTCGGCGTGGCGACCTCGACCGTGTTCTGGCAGTTCGTGCTGGCTCGGTTCATCTGTGGGTTGGGCTACGCAGCGTTCGGTCCACCGGCGAGGGCGTTGGCTGCCGCGGAGAACCCGGACGAGGTGGGCTCCAACCTGGGTCGACTGTCGGCCGGCGAGCTCGCTGGTGTGGTGATCGGCCCAGTGCTCGGGGCGATCCTCGCCGGATGGCTGGGACTCGATGCGCCCTTCTGGGTGTTGGGCGGGATCTGCATCGCCCTCATGGTGCCGCTCGCCCGCATCGATATCAGCCGCCTGACCATTCGCACCGGCGAGGGTGAGCTGGCGCCAGCTACCGTTCGGATGGTCGCTCGACGACCCGCGGTCCAGCGGGCGTGTCTGTTGTACGTCGCGTTGTTTCTGCCGGTGGGGGTCTATGACGTGCTGTGGGCGCGTTATCTGACCGATCTCGGCGCGTCGGCGGTGTTCATTGGGTTGAGCTACACGTTCTACGGATTGCCGTATGTCGCCGTTGCGTTGTTCGGCACGAAGTTGATCGACCGCGTTGGTTCTGTCACGGCCGCCCTCTGGGGGCTCGTGATCGTGTTGCCGATCACGTTGGCCTACGGCCTCTTCGACGACCCGGTGGTGTTGGTCGGCTTCAGTGTGGCCGAGGCGTTGGTGGTCGCCATCGCCGCACCCGCAGCGCAGGCGGCCATGGCCGAGGCCTGCGAACCACACGAGATGGGCACGGTGCAGGGTCTCGGTGGTGCCGGGGGAATCGGCGGTGCCGGGTTGGCGGCCGTGGCGATGGCGCCGCTCTACGCCCGGGGAGGCGCGCTCTCGGCGTTCGGCACAACCGTCGCGCTGATGGCGATCATCGGCACCGGTGCCATGATGCTCGGTGCTCGCAGCCCGCGAGCTCAGGCCTCGGCCTCGGCGTCGACGTCGGCGGTGATGCCTTCGGTCAACACCGAGCGCTGATGACCAGTCGCCCGAAAGGCGCGACCAAGTAGCCCGCCCTTGGGAGCGAGGAGTGAGCCAAGAGTCGGATCGTCATTGTCGTTGCCGGGATTGTCGTTGCCGGGATTGTCGTTGTCGGGATCGTCGTTGTCGGGATTGTCGTTGCCGGGATCGTCGTTGCCGGGATCGTCCCCGTCCGAAGTCGACTCGACGTTCTGCAACCCGACGTCTTCAGGCTCGGGGACTACGGGCTGAGCGAGCCCTGTCTCCACGTTCTCCGGCTCGACGTACTGAGCCTCAGAACGTTGCAGTATCGGGGCTGCGGCCGCACGGGGATCGGTGGTGAACACCGGTTCATCGATGAGGAGTTGACCCCATGCCCGCTCCGGCGGTTCAACCTCGCGGGCGACCGCAGCCGCCTGCGCGACCTGCGGCTCGACAGCGCGATCGATGACCACCCAGCCACGGGGCGGGCTCAGCCGCTGTCGGTGCTGTTGGCACAGGAGTTGACCAAGGTCATCCACCGCCAACGAGCTGATCCAGACCTGGCAGTTCACGGCGTCGTAGGTGATGGAGAACGCGGCGGGTTGACTGCACCCAGGACGACGACACGACCACCCCATCAGCTCAGGCTACCGGCGCGGTGCCCAAGGGCCAGTTCTTGAAGCTCATCGGGCCGGCTGTGGGGCCCGAGCGCGCAGGTGCAGATCGGTGATCTCGAGGTGCGAGGGCATCTCGACAGCACCCAGTACACAGTCCGCCACATCATCGGGGTGCAGGGCCGGGAGGTCGGTCGACTCGGCGATCAGTCCCGCAACGTGAACGGTTGTGACGCGGACACCGGCGCCGGACAACTCGTCGCGGACGCCAGCAGCGAGCGCCTTCACGCCGTAGCGCGTCATGGCGTACTGCGTGTCGTTCGAGGAGAAGCTGACATCGTCGACGGGGTTGACGAACACGACGTGTCCCGGGCCGCTCCGGATCCGTTCGACGAGCGCCTGTGTGAGCAGGTACGGTCCGCGGAGGTTGACGAGGTACTGCTCGTCGAGATCCTCGATCGGTCCCGTCGATACACCGTGGCGCACGTGAACATCAGCGCAATGCACGAGCACGTCGACAGGCCGATCCACTCGGTTCACAAAATCCGCCGCGCTGGCCACCTCAGCAGCAGAACCCAGATCACACTGGAGATAGACGACCGATGCCGTCGGGCCGGCCACCTCGGCGATCTCGCGCAGGCGATCCTGATCGCGGCCGATCACGCAGACGCGAGCTCCCGCTGCGACCAGCGCCAACGCCACCGCTCGACCGACCCGGTCGTGGGCCCCTGTGACCACCGCCACCTTGCCGGACAGCGTCTCGAATGGATCCAACGGTCCGTTCGTCTCTGGTTCCAGCACCGCGTCGTCGCGGAGATCGATCTCCGCCTCGATGACGTGATCGTCCGGCACCGGTTCAGAGAGCACGTCCATGGGACGGTCCGACGTGAGCGAGTGAAAGCTGTCTTCCCCCGCGAAGGGAGCACCGTGTTCGCCTGTGCCTAGGTCTACCGTCATGAATTCCGCCTCTGGAACGGCAATACGAAGATCGCCGCCATGCTCTGACCTCACCGCCGCGAAGCCCGCCTCTACGTTCGGTCAGGGTACGAGAGATCGCTCCACAACTCAAAGGAATCTCTCGAACCATTTGTGTCAGGCGTCGACGTTCAATCCCCGGTTCATTCGCTCGACGGCATCGACGTATTCATTGACCATGTCGATCACGACATCTCCAGCGCGGCGTACCTTCTTGAAGGACCCGACGACCTGGCCGACCGGGTTGAACTGCACGTCGCGAGCCTGCTCCGCATAGCGGTGTCCGCGGGCGACGGCCTCACCGGTGATCATGAATTGCAGCGGCATACCGAGCGGCTTGGGATTGTCCGGGCTCTCCCAGGCATCGGTCCAGTCATTGCGGAGCATGCGGCACGGCTTGCCGGTGAAGCTTCGGGAGCGAACGGTGTCTCGGCTACTCGCCGCAAGGTACTGCTCCATCTGGGCCGGCGGCGTCTCGGCTTCCTCGACGGTGAGCCACAGCGAGCCCGTCCACGCACCCGCAGCACCCATGGCCATCGCGGCGGCCATCTGACGGCCCGAACCAATGCCACCAGCGGCGAGCATCGGCATGGGCGAGATGGCGTCGATGACCTCGGGCCACAGGACGATCGAGCCCACATCACCAGTATGGCCGCCACCCTCGGACCCCTGGGCAATCACGAAGTCCAACCCGGCCTCCTTGTGGGAGAGGGCCTGCTTGACCGAACCACAGAGCGCCGCAACCAGACGTCCGGTCGACTGGATCTCGGTGACGATCTCGGGTGGCGGGGTGCCGAGCGCGTTGGCAATCAGCTTCACGCCCGGATGGGTCAGGGCGATCTCGATGAGCGGCCCGGCAGTCGCCTCGGTCCACCCGATCAGTTCGGGGGCGCTCACGTCGTCGGGGAGCTCGGGCACGCCGTGATCGCTGAGGAGCTTCTTGACGAAGGTCCGGTGCCCGTCCGGGATCATGGTGCGGAGTTCGTCCTCGAGCTTGGCGGGATCGAGTTCGCCCATCCCCTCGTATTTCATCGGGATCACGATGTCGACGCCGTAGGACTTGCCGCCCACGTGCGCATCGATCCAGTCGAGCTCGATGGCGAGCTGCTCCGGAGTGAATCCCACGGCGCCGAGCACGCCCATCCCACCGGCGTTGGTCACGGCTGCGACCACGTCGCGGCAGTGGGTGAAGGCGAAGATCGGAAACTCGATACCGAGACGCTCACAGAGTTCGTTGTGCATCGTTCGAGCGTACGGCAAAACTGGAACGTGTTCTAGTTGCCCCGTCGACTCGTACGGGTTGCACACCGGGAGCACCCGCCCCGCCCGTAGAGTGGCGGCCATGTCACGTGACCAAATGGCGAACATCTTCGCGATGCTCACGGTGTTGGCAGCACTGGTCGCTCTCGGTACGGCCGTGACGATGGTGATGTCAACCACTGGATCGGCGTCGGCTCGCCGGTTCCGCGAGACCCAGAGCCTGACGTTCGTCGGCGGCGCCGCCATGATCGCTACGACGTGCGCCCTCGGCAGCCTCTACCTCTCCGAGATCGCCAACTACGAGCCGTGCCGGTTCTGCTGGTTCCAACGAACGATGATGTATCCCTTGGCCGTGGTCCTGATCCTGGCCTGGATCCGTCGGGATCTGGGCGCCAAGTGGTCCGGGATCGCCCTGGCGACGATCGGTGCCGCCATTTCCGTCTACCACCTGTTGATCGAGCACGAGGTCATCAAGGAGAGCGAGGAGTGCCTGAAGACCGGGCCATCCTGCGCGCTGCGTTACATCGACAAACTCGGTGGCTGGATCACGATCCCGTCCATGGCATTCGTCGGCTTCATGTCGGTGATCGTCCTGCTGCTGAACGTGACCCCGAACCCCGGGTTCGAGGAGTACGACGACGACGACGAGACCGAAGAACTCGACGCGGTTCCGTCTGCCCCGCTCGCGTACGAAGCCGCCGAACTGACACACTGAAGACCTGCTGCCGCTCGCCCTCGGGCGACCAACTCCGGAGTTTCGCCGACATGGCCCAGTCCAGCCCCCAACGTAAAGCCAATCCCAGCGCCACAGGAGGTGCTGGCTCATCGTCCAAGCACACCAAGACCGCGCCTCGACCGCAAGGCAAGTCGCCGGTTCCCGTCAAGAACAATCGCAGCACATACATCATCGTCGGTGCCTCGCTCGCGGTGATCGCCATCATTGCCGTGCTGTTCGTCGTGTCGTCCAACGGCACCCCCGAGGTGAACGACGTCGACGCGGCCCGCCAGTTCCAGGAGGTCAAGATCAACGGGACGGCCCTGCCCGATGCCCCCGGCAGCGCCGAAGTGGCAGACACCGCCGTGGGTCTGGCCGCACCCGCCGTGTCCGGTAAGTACTTCGACGGCACACCGACCGAGCTGCTCGTCGCCGGCAAACCGACGATGATCGTGTTCGCAGCGCACTGGTGCCCGCATTGCAATGCCGAGATCCCCATCATCAGCGGCATGATCAACGACGGAGCGGCCGAAGGAATCGACACCGTCGCGGTGGCCACGAGCTCCGACCAGAACAAGCCCTACTTCCCACCGGAGACGTGGTTGAAGGGCAAGATGGGCTGGAAGTGGAAGACCATCGCCGATGACAAGTCCAACTCGCTGGCGGCTGCCTACGGGGTCACGGGATTCCCGACGATGGTGTTCATCGGCGCCGACGGCTTGGTAAAGGCTCGAACGAGCGGCGAGCAGCCGAAGGAGAAGCTCCAAGAGCTTTTCGACAAGATCAAGCCCGCCGCCTCCAACGCCGGCTGACCGGTCGACGATGTCGACCAACGGGCCATCAGGTTCACAGCCAGCAGGAACCGGACCCGGCTGGGAATCCACGGGCACGTCCTCGAGGCGCGGGACCGTTGTGGTTGCCATCTGTGCCTTCGTGGCGGTGGCCCTGACCATCGGCGCCGTGGTCGTCTTCTCGGGCGGTGACGACACCCAGACCGTCTCGCGGACCCTCGAACGATCAACGACGACCGAACGGGCCGACGACGATCGCCGGACGTCGACCACCGAACGTTCGAAACGGACTACGACCACCGAAGTGGGCGCTGGCGAGGCGCTCGCGGTGGGCGAGGTGACCATCGTCGGCGACCCACTACCCGAACCACCGAATCCCGGTGAACCTGACCAGTCCATCGGCATCTCGGTGCCGGGGTTGGTGGGAACGAACCCTGCCCGCGAACCGAGCGTGGTTCCGGTGAAGAACACGCCGACGCTCTTGGTGTTCGCCGCCCATTGGTGTCCCCACTGCAACGACGAGTTGCCCGTGATCGTCGATTGGATGAAAGGCGGTGGAGCTGACGGCGTCGAGGTCGTGATCGTCCTGACCGCCATCGATCAGGACCGGCCCAACTATCCACCAGCCGAGTGGTTGGACGGCTTCAACTTCACGGGCCCGGTGCTCATCGACGACGCCGACTCGTCCGCGGCGACCGCCTACGGCCTTACGGGGTTTCCGATGCTGGTCGCGATCAGCGCCGATGGCCTCATGGTCGATCGCGTGTCGGGCGAGCAGCCGACCGAGGTGCTCGACGCGTTGGCCGCAGCTGCTCGTTCCTGAGAAGTCGCCCGGACCGCCGCTCGTGCCGTTGAGTAGTTGGTTGCCTTCAGGGGTTGCGTAAGGTTACCCTTACGCCATGGCATATGTGTGTTCCTGTCACGGCATCACAGATCGCACTGTCCGCGCCGCCATCTCGGCGGGCGCCACGTGCGTAGAGGATGTCACGGCGATGTGTCGAGCATCGGGCGATTGTGGATCGTGCTCCCCCGCCATTGAGTCGTTGCTCGCGGTGGAACGGGTGCTCACGCTGCGGTCCACCTCGTCTGCGGCCTGAATTCGGTTGGTCCAACCACGTCGGCCGGCCGGTAGCCTCCCATCACTCCCGTACCGAAAGGTCCTCACTGTGCAGGGCAACCCCGAGATCATCGAGCTCCTCAATGAGGTACTCACTGCCGAGCTGACGGCGGTCAACCAGTACTTCATCCACGCCAAGATGTGCGACAACTGGGGCTTCAAGAAACTCGCCGAATACACGCGTTCGGAATCGATCGACGAGATGCGTCACGCCGAGACGCTCATCGAGCGGGTCCTCTATTTCGATGGCGTCCCGAACCTGCAGCGACTCCTCCCGGTGAACGTCGGTGAGAACGTGCCCGAGCAGTTCGCCAACGATCTGGCGGTCGAGTACGCCGCCATCGAACGGCTCAACCGCGGCATCGAGGCATGCGTTGCAGCGAGCGACAACGGGACCCGCTCCATCCTCGAGGAGATCTTGCGCAGCGAGGAAGAACACTGCGACTGGCTGGAGACGCAGCTCGAGACGATACGCCAGCTCGGGCAGGTCGCCTACCTGGCGGAGCACATTCACTCCTGACGGCGTTCCCGCCGAGGTCAGGCGCTGACGAGTATCCGCTCGGACGCAAAAGGTCCGACACCGAGTGTTCGACCGTCGACCTCGATGGTGATCGTGCCATCCGGTGCCGTTGCCGTGACGCGTCCGGAGCGGCCGGGCAAGAGATGCGCGTCCTCGAGGAACTGCAGGACTCCGGGTTCGAACTCGAGCGCCTCGGGGATTCGGCTCACCGTGAACTCGTCGCCGACGGCGACCTCGGCGAGGGTGACCGTATCCGGGGCGAGGTAGGCGCTTCCGGGAATGGGATTGCCGTGGGGGCAGGTCGTCGGATCACCGAGGACTCGGATCATCGCCGTCTCGACCGAGTCAGAGATGACGTGCTCCCACTTGCCGGCCTCCTGGTGAGCCACCGTCCACGAGAGTCCCAACATGTCGACCATGAAACGTTCAGCGAGGCGGTGACGCCGAACCACGCTCTCGGCCAGCGATCGGCCAGCCACCGTCAACGAGATCACGTTGCCGGAGAGCGTCACGAGGCCCTCGGCGTCGAGGCGCTTGATCATTTCCGACACCGAAGGTCTGGAGACGTCCATGCGCTCGGCGATACGAGCTTGCAACACCGTGACGTCGTCCTCGGCCAACTCGAAGATGGTCTCGCAGTACTCCTCGAACGCGGGATGCCACTCAGCCATGTCCGCAGCCTACCGCCGTATCCGCCGAGCGCTCTCTCGTTCGCATCGACGGCGATCGATACCGGGACTGGTTCTCATTCCGGGTTCCCGATAAGGTGGAGCCATGATGCGTTCACGAATGATCCCCGTAGTGGCCCTGCTCGCGCTCGCAGGCGCCGCCGGTTGCGGGGGCGACTCCTCGACCGCATCGAAGGACGCTCCGGCGACCTCGCGGATCACCGTCGTAGCGACCACGACCCAGGTCCAGGACTTCGTGAAGGTCATCGCCGGGGACAAGGTCACATTGGTCGGCCTACTCAAGCCGAACATCGATCCTCACGACTTCGAGCCCGGGCCTGCTGAGCAGAAGTCGCTCGCCGAAGCCGAGGTGATCGTGAAGAACGGTGTCGGACTCGACAAGTGGCTCGATGCCGCGGTCAAGGCAGCCGACACGTCGGCCAAGGTGATCGACGCCTCAGCCGGAGTCACGCTGCGAGAAGGCGGCGACGAACACGCCACCGAGCACAGCGCCGGTGCCAGCGAAACCGACCATGCCGCCGAGCACAGCGCCGGTGCCAGCGAAACCGACCATGCCGCCGAGCACAGCGCCGGCGAGACAGCCGGTGGCGACCCCCACATCTGGCACAACCCGCTGAACGCCAAGATCATGATGGACAACATCACCACGGCGCTGGTCGCCGCCGATGCCGCCAACGCCGCCACCTATCAGGCCAACCAGACTGCATACAACGTCGAGCTCGATGCGCTCGACGCCGAGATCCAGTCAAAGATCAACACGCTGACCAACAAGAAGCTCGTCACCAATCACGATGCCTTCGGTTACTACGTGGACCGCTACGGCCTCGAGTTCGTGGGCGCCGTGATCCCCAGCTTCGACACCTCCGCTGAACCATCGGCCGCCGATGTGACAGACCTCGTCGCCCAGATCAAGGATGCAGGCGTGAAGGCGATCTTCGCCGAGTCGTCCCTGGCTCCATCACTGACCGAGACCATCGGGCGCGATGCCGGTGTGACCGTGGTCGAAGGTGACGACTCGCTCTATGGTGACACCCTCGGCCCCGTCGGTTCCGCCGGTGAGACGTATCTCAAGATGATGCGCCACAACACCGAGACCATCGTCAACGCACTGAAGTAGGTGCCTGTGCCACTGCCCGTGATGTCCTCGCCAGTGATGCCCTCGCCCGCGCTGGTTTTCGACGACGTCACCGTTGCCTTCGATTCGTCGATCGCGGTGGAGGGGGTGTCGGCGGTTGTACAACCGGGCGACTCCGTGGCGCTGATCGGACCGAATGGTGCCGGAAAATCAACATTGCTTCGCGCCACGCTGGGGCTCGTACCGCTGGCACGCGGTTCGATCACGGTGCTGGGAACCGATCCGGTCACGGCCCGACGTCACGTCGCCTACGTCCCTCAGGCCGACCAGTTGGATCGCGAGTTTCCCGTCACTGTCATCGACGTGGTCCGGATGGGTCGTTACCGGTCGGTCGGGTGGGGACGACGTCTTCGCCGATCCGACAAGATCCTGGCCGCCGACGCTCTCGAGCGCGTCGGCCTGTCTGATCGGGCACACGACCGATTCGGGACACTGTCGGGCGGCCAACGTCAGCGGGTGTTGCTCGCTCGCGCCATCTGCCAACAAGCACGGCTCCTCTTGCTCGACGAACCTTTCAACGGCGTGGACTCGACCACCCAGGAGGCGCTGCTGGCCGTGCTGAGCGAGCTTCGCAACGACGGCGTGGCCATCGTCATGCCCACCCACGATCTCGCGGTTGCCCACCTGGCGTGTGGCGATGCGTGTCTGTTGAACCGGCGCCAGGTCGCGTTCGGACCCATCGAGGATGTGCTCGATCTCGATGCGCTGCGCGACACGTACTCGGGTCAGCAACTCGTCGGACCGGGCGACCAAGTGATCATCGCCGCTGGCCACCACGACTCCAACGTCCACCATCACGATCACTGATGCATGATCTGCTGATCGCCCCCTTCGAATTGGGGTTCATGCAACGGGCGTTGGTCATCTCGCTGATCGTCGGAGCGTTGGGTGGAATCGTCGGAACGTATGTGGTCCTTCGCCGGATCGCGTTCTTTGCGGACACATTGACGCACACGGTCTTCCCGGGTGTGGCCATTGCGTTCGTGCTCGACGGGTCGCTCTACGTGGGAGCGTTGGTCGCCGGACTCGTCTCCGCCGTGCTGTTCGGACTGATGTCCCGGCGCGACGCCTTGGATGATGACGCCTTCATGGCCATCATGCTCACCACGTTCTTCGGGTTCGGCGTGATGGTCGTGTCGAGGATTACGACCTACACCAACGACCTGGTGGTGTTGTTGTTCGGCCGGGTCCTGACGGTCAGTCGAGATGACATCGTCGTGACCTCAGCCCTCGGAGCGATTGCCGTATTGATGGTGGCATTCGCCCACAAGGAACTGACGTTGCGAGCATTCGACCCCGAAGGATCGATGGCCCAGGGATACCGCCCGTTGCTGCTGGATCTGTGGCTCAACATTGCGGTCACGCTGGTGGTGGTCGCCTCGCTGAAGGCGGTGGGCACTGTTTTGGTGATCGCGCTCCTGGTCACTCCGGCCGCCACGGCGCGACTGGTCACCGGCTCGATCAGAACGATGATGGCGGCCGCGGCGGCCGTCGGAATGGCGGCGGGTGTCGTCGGGCTCCTCATCAGCTATCACGCATCGGTCAACCACGGAATCCGTCTCGCCGCCGGCCCGACGATCGTGTCCGTGCTCACGCTGAGCTTTCTGGTGGCGCTCGGCGGCGTGACAGTTCGTCGTCGGTTGCGCCGACCCGCTGCGCTGGTCGCGGCATGAGCGCGTCCATTGCAGTGGTGGCAGGCGTGTTCGATTCGTTCGGCGCGGTCTGGGAGAGCGACATCCTTCGCCGTGCGCTGCTGGAGGCGGCTGTGGTCGGTGCGATCGGTGGTGCCATTGGCATCCACATCTCGTTGCGTCGCATGGCGTTCACCACGATGGCGCTGACCCATGCCACCTTCCCCGGCATCGTGCTGGCGGCTGTGTTGGGCGTCAATCTCCTCGCCGGTTCAGCCATCTTCGGGTTGGCACTGGTACTGGCGTTGGCCGCCCTGGGACGAGTTCGTCAGCTCGACACCTCGACGACGACTGGGGTGCTCCTGGCCGGGGGGTTCGCGCTCGGCGTGTTGTTGTTGAGCGCCCAGGACGGCTTTGCGAAGGACCTGACCTCGTTCCTGGTGGGATCGATCCTGACGACCACCAACGCGGAACTGGCCGTGACTGTCATCGGCGGTGCTGTACTGGCCCTCGTGCTGGCCGTGTTCTCGAAGGAACTCATCTTCAGTGCCTTCGACCCGGTCGGCGCCGAAGCGCAGGGCTTCTCGCTCGGACGATTGGACCTGATCGTGTTGTTGGCACTCGAGGCAACGTTGGTGTTGACCATCCCCAGTGTCGGCACGTTGTTGTCGGTGTCGTTGCTGGTGGGGCCGGCAACGATTGCTCGCTTGTGGACCGACCACCTGCGGCGCGCCATGGTCATTGCTCCCCTGATCGGCGCCGCCTTCGCCATGGCCGGGATCGTCATCTCACACGCCGCCGACACCGCGGCGGGGGCGACCATCGCGGTGATCATCGGCCTCGGGTTCGCGGTCAGCCTGGGACTCACGTCAGCGCCAGTGCGGCGGTTCTTCGGCCAACTTCCCCGCTCTCGGCACCACGAGCTGCGCCCCGCTCACGAACAGCCAACAACTTCACCCTCAGCCAGACCGGTATCGCCCGGTAAGGTTTCACGACATGGTCTCGGGCGACGCGCGGCCCAAGAGACCGAACTCGTCAGATGATCGCCTGACCACGCAGTCGTTTCGAGCCATGGGCTCGGATATCGAGGTTGTCGTCGTCGGCGGGCCAGACGGCATCGTCGACATCGTGCGACGGCGAGTCGAAGAACTCGAGCAACGATGGAGCCGGTTCCTGCCGGTCAGCGAAGTCAGTCGTCTCAACGCTGCGGGTGGCAGTCAGGTCGCGGTATCGACCGATACCCGGCTACTCATCGAACGGGCGATCGAGGGTTGGCGATTGACCGGTGGTTCGTACGATCCAACCTTGCTCGACGAGCTGGTACGCGCCGGGTACGACCGCTCGTTCGAGCAACTCGACACCGCCCAACTCGACACCCAAGTCGACGCGGCCCAAGTCGACGCGGCCCAACCTCCATCGGGGACTTACGACGCTCCATCGATGGGTCGATCCGCTCTCGACCTGCCCTCTTGCACCGACATCGTGATCGATGAAACCTCAGTTCGGTTCCCGAAGGGCCTGGCTTTCGATCCTGGCGGCATCGGCAAAGGGTTGGCCGCTGACCTCGCCGCCGCCAGGGCGCTCGACGCTGGAGCGGCTGGGGTGAGCGTCAGCGTGGGAGGCGATCTTCGCGTGAGCGGAGACAGCCCGACCGGAGACGGCTGGACGCTCGCCATCGAACACCCCGCGTCTCGAACGCCACTGGCCCTGGTCGGTCTGTGGGACGGAGCGATCGCGACGTCGAGCGTCCTACGCCGCGTCTGGACCAACGCCAACGGCACACGCCACCATCATCTGATCGACCCCTCAACTGGCGAGCCGGCGGCGACCGACGTGTCATTCGCCAGCGTGATCGCGGCCGACGCATGGAAGGCTGAGGTGCTCGCCAAGTCGCTGATTCTTCGCGGGAGCGAGCGGGCGTTCGATCTGCTCGACGGAACAACTGCGGGTCTCATCGTCGACGAGTTCGGGAAGGTAACAGGCAGCGAACGACTCTCGAAGTTCCTCGGCGCGGTGCCGCTTCCCGTGAACATCAACCCGGAACCAAAGGCGACATGAGCAGTCAAACATGGTGGTACGTGGCCCGATCCGGCGGGATCGTGGCATGGTCGACGCTCGCCATCAGCATGTTCTGGGGTCTCGCATTGTCGAGTCGCTTCCTCGGTAAGCGGCCGAAGCCGAACTGGATGCTCGACCTCCACCGATTCGTCGGTGGGCTCGCCGTGGTCTTCACGGCGATTCACGTCGCGGCGCTGGTTCTCGACTCGTATATCCCGTTTGGTCCGGTTGAGATCCTGATCCCGTTCACCGGCGAGTATCACCCGATCGCCGTCGGGTGGGGAGTCATCGCGATGTACATGCTCGTCGC